>JAABUQ010009039.1_pt1 | contig 13677 bp, 7 predicted proteins | sample 5560001 | NCBI WGS metagenome assembly JAABUQ01 (sample SAMN10711888, study PRJNA513371) | rock metagenome | isolation source: Antarctica rocks | place: Antarctica: Victoria Land, Finger Mt nord | collected 2015-12-18
CGGCGAGCGTGGTCATCAGGATCGGGCGGAACCGTAGGATCGCGCCTTCGCGGACCGCTTCGAGCGAAGTCAGCCCACGCTCGCGCTCGGCGGTCAGCGCGAAATCGATGATCAGGATCGCGTTCTTTTTCACGATGCCGATCAGCAGCACGATGCCGATAATACCGATGATGTCCAACTGCAGCCCGCAGGCGAGCAGCGCCATTACCGCGCCGACGCCCGCCGAGGGCAAGGTCGACAAGACCGTGATCGGGTGGACCGTGCTTTCGTAGAGGATGCCGAGCACGAGGTAGATGACGCCCAATGCGGTCAGGAACAGGATCGGCACATTTTTGAAGCTGTCCGAAAACAGCTTGGCGGTGCCCGCGTTTTCCGAGCGCACGCTTGGCGGCACACCGATTGCCGCCGACACCCGCTCGAACTCGGCCTTCGCGTCGGACAGCGTCTTGCCGGGTGCGAGATTGTAGCTGATCGTCACCGCCGCGTCGGTGTTCTGGTGGTTGACCGAGGTGGGCGCGGAACTGAGCTCCGCGCTGGCCACCGACGACAGCGCGATCGCGCGCTGCGCGATGGTCGAGATTGCGCGGCCGCTCGACGGTCCGCCCCCGGCGGTGGCGAGCGCCGGAGCGAGCACGTTCGATGGGCCGGTCCCGGGCTGCGGGATTGCCGGACCCGCCGACACCGCCGAAGCCGCCGCGCCGGTGTTGCCGACCTGGAAGGCGGACGCGCTGATGCCGCTCCCCGATGCGCCGCTGATGTAGATATTTTGCAACGCGCCCGGATCGCGCGAGAACTTGGGATCGACCTCCATCACGACCTTGTATTGGTTTACTTCGTTGTAGATCGTCGCGACCTGCCGCTGGCCGAACGCGTCGTACAATGTGTTCGAGATTTGGCCGTTGCTGATCCCCAGCCGCGCGGCCTCGTCGTAGTGGATCGTCAGCTTCTCCTCGATGCCGCTCTGCTCGAGGTCGCTATCGACATCGGTCACCACCTTCGAGGTCTTCAGCGCGGCCGCCAGCCGCCGCGACCAGAGCTGCAGCGAGGGTAGATCGTCGCTGACCAGCGTATACTGATAGGCGGCGCTTCCACCTCGACCGCCGACGCGCAAATCCTGGACGGGGTTCAGGTACAGCGTCGCCCCGGTAACGCGCATCAAACTCGGCCGCAACCGCTCGACCACCACGTCGGACGATGGCCGTTGACCCTCGGGCTTGAGCACGACGAAGACGAACCCCGTTCCCGCACGACGTCCGCCGGTGAAGGCGACGACGTTTTGCACCGCGCTATCATGCCGGACGATGTTCACGATGCGGCCAAGCTTGGCCTGCAACGCATCGAACGAGAGCGATTGATCGGCGCGCAACCCGCCGGCGAGCTGGCCGGTGTCCTGCGTCGGGAACAGCCCGGTCGGGCTATGGGTGTAGAGGAAGCCGTTCAGGACGATGGTTGCCACCAGCATCAGCATGACCAGCCGCCGGTGCGCGAGCGACCAATCCAGCCCGCGCTCGTAGCTGCGCTCGACCCGCTGGAAGCCGTTCTCGAACGCGCGCGCGAGGCGGCTGGGGCGCACCGGCCGCAGCAGCCGCGACGCCAGCATTGGCGTGGTCGTCAGCGAAATTACCAGGCTGAAAACGATTGAGAGCGACAACGTGGCGGCAAACTCGAAGAACAGGCGCCCGACGATGCCGCCGAAGAACAATAGCGGGATGAACACCGCGATCAGGCTGACCGACATCGCGACGACGGTGAAGCCGACCTCGCGCGTGCCCTGCAGCGCCGCCTGCATTCGCGGCATCCCGTCCTCGACGTGGCGCGCTATGTTCTCCAGCACGACGATCGCATCGTCGACGACGAAGCCGGTCGCCACCACCAGCGCCATTAGCGACAGATTATCGAGGCTGAAGCCGAGCAGGTACATCGCCGCCAGCGTGCCCATCAGCGAGGCGACGATCGCCACCGCAGGCACGATCGTCGCGCGCCACGAGCGCAGGAACGCGGCGACCACCAGGATCACCAGGATGGTCGCCAACGCGAGGCTGTATTCGACTTCGATCACCGAAGCGCGGATCGTGCGCGTGCGGTCGGCGCCGACCTGCAGGCGGATGTCGGGTGGCAAAGAGGCCTGCAGCGCGGGGATCTGCGCCTTGATCGCGTCGACCGTCTGGATGATGTTCGCGCCGGGCGATTTGGTAATGATCGCCACCACGGCGGGCTTGCCGTTGAACGATCCGCTCGCGTGCAGATCCTCCGGCCCGTCGAGCACCGTCGCCACGTCGCCGAGCCGAACCGGTGCGCCGTTGTGGTATGCGACGATCAACGGCCGATAGGCGTCGGCGTGGCGCGCCTGATTGTTGGTGTAGATCTGGAAGCGCAGCGGCCCCGATTGCACCTGCCCCTTAGGCCGGTTGCCGTTCGCCGAGGCGATCGCCGCGCGTACGTCCTCGAACCCGACGCCGAGCGACGCAAGCTTGGTCGGATCGAGTTCGACGCGAACCGCAGGCAGCGCGCCACCACCCAGCTCGACATCGCCGACGCCCGGCACCTGCAGCACGCGCTGCTGCAGGATCACCGAGCCGACATCGAAGATTTGCTGCGGAGTGCGCGTGTCCGAGGTGAGCGCCAGGATCATGATCGGCTGATCGGCGGGGTTGAACTTCTTGTAGGTGGGGTTCTGCCGCAGCGTCGCAGGCAGATCGGCGCGCGCCGCGTTAATGGCCGCCATTACATCGCGCGCCGCGCCATCGATCTTACGGCCGAGATCGAATTGCATGATGACCGTCGTCGACCCCCGGTTCGAGGTCGAAGTCATTTCGTCGACCGACGCGATCGTGCCCAGCCGCCGTTCGAGCGGTATAGCGACCGAGGACGCCATCGTCTCGGGACTGGCACCGGGCAGGTTGGCGCTGACCCCGATCACCGGCAAATCGATCTGCGGCAACGGTGCGACCGGCAACGTCAGGAACGCCCCCACCCCCGCGATCAGCAGGCCGAGCGTCAGCAGTATCGTCGCCACTGGACGGCGAATGAACGGAGCGGAGATGTTCATACGCGCCGCCACATCAGCGCTTCATCGTGATAAACCTCGCCGCCGCGGATGGCCTCCGGCTCGATCGCGTAGACCGTGAAACCGTGGCGTTCGTACAGCGCGCGCGCGCCAGCGTTGGCGGCATACAACGTCAGCAGGACTTGCCGCACCTGCGTTGCCGCTTCCACCAGCAATGCCTCCAGAACGGCCGACGCTAGACCCCGGCCACGGTGGCTCGGCCGCACATACATCCCCCAGATCAGGCCCTTGTGATCGAGTTTGGACCCGCTTAGCCGAGTGAAGCCACCGCGCGCGACCAGACCGCCCTCGCCATCGACGCCGACTACATACGCGCGCGCCAGCCGCGCCTCCCAACCCGCGCGCTCGATCGCCTCGTCGTCGGCGGCGGTCGAGCGGAAGAAGCGCGCGTCGCTCGCTTCCCCGGCGCAGCGAAGCTCGAGGAACGCGTCGACATCGCCAGGTCCGAGACGGCGCACCTCTTCCCCGCTCACTCGGCGGCCACCGGCACGCGCGCGCCGACCGTGGCGGGCGCATCGCCGCCCGCTTGGCTCGGCTTGCCGCCCCAGCGCTGCGCGATGCGGTCGAAGGCCACATAGATGACGGGCGTGGTGAACAGCGTCAGCAGTTGCGAGACGAGCAGCCCGCCGACGATCGCCAGCCCGAGCGGTCGCCGCAATTCGCTCCCCTCACCACTCCCCAGCATTAGCGGCAGCGCGCCGCCGAGCGCCGCTAACGTCGTCATGATGATCGGGCGGAAGCGCAACAGCGCGGCTTCGTGGATCGCCGCGACCGCGTCCCGGTGGCCGTCGCGCTCGGCCTGCAGCGCGAAATCGATCATCATGATCGCGTTCTTTTTGACGATGCCGATCAAGAGCACGATGCCGATCACGCCGACGATGCCCAAATCCTCGCCCGCGATCCACAGTGCGAGCAGCGCGCCGATCCCAGCCGACGGCAATGTCGACAGGATGGTGAGCGGATGGATGAAGCTCTCATACAGCACCCCGAGCACGATGTAGACGACGACGATCGCCGCGAGCAGCAGCCACAGCGTGCCCGACAGGCTCGACTGGAACGCCTCCGCCGCTCCCAGGAACACCGTCTGCACCGAGGCGGGGACGGCGAGCCGCGTCTCCGCCGCCTTGATCGCGCTCACCGCGTCACCGAGCGAATAGCCGGGCGCGGTGTCGAAGCTCAGGTTGACGGACGGAAACTGACCGACGTGCTCGATGGCAAGCGGCGCAGTGCCCTGGCGCACGCGGGCGAACGCGGTGAGCGGGATCGGTTGGCCCGACGAGGAAGACAGATACAGCCCGGTCAGCGCATCCGGTCCGCCACCTTCGCGCCCGCTCTCCAGGATCACCCGGCTTTGCGTCGTCTGCGTGAAGATCGTCGACACGATCCGCTGGCCGAACGCGTCGTAGAGCGCGTCGTCGACCGCCTGTGCGGTCAGCCCCAGCCGCGCCGCCGTATCGCGGTCGATGTCGACATACAGCGCCAGCCCGCCGTTCTGCACCGTGCTCGAAGCGTTGCGCACCTGCGGCAGCCGGTTCATCGCCGCGACCAGCCGCGCCGCCTGCGTCGACAGGTCGGCGCGCGATACGCCCTGCAACGCCATCTGATATTGCGCCCGGCCCAAAGTGGCGTCGATCGTCAGGTCCTGCACCGGCTGCAACGCCAGCGTCAGCCCCGGAATGTTCGCCGCCCGCGCGCGCAGCCGATCAAGGATTGCGGCTTGCATCCCGCGCGCGCCCTTGGCCTTCAGCGCGATTAGCACGCGCGCCGAATTGAGCGTCGCGTTACCGCCGTCGACCCCGGTGTAGCTCGACACCGCCGCCACGGCGGGATCGTCCATCAGCGCGCGGTCCAAACTGTTCACTCGCCCGCCGATCGCGCCGAACGAAATGCTCTGGTCGGCGGTGACCACGCCCTGCAGCAGGTTGGTGTCCTGCGTCGGAAACAGCCCCTTGGGGATCGCGGCATAGAGGATCGCGGTCACCACCAGCGTCGCGCCGAACACCAGCAGCACCAGCGCGCGTCGCGCCAGCACCCAGCCGAGCGCGCCATCGTAACCATGCTGCACCCGCGCGAAGCGGTCCATCGCCCAGCGCTGCGCGGCGTTCTGCCGGTTCTCCGCCCTTAGCCAGCGCGCCGACAGCATCGGCACGAGCGTCAGTGCCACCACCGCCGAGATGACGATCGTGGTGGCCAGCGTCAGCGCGAACTCGCGGAACAGCCGGCCGACGACATCGCCCATGAACAACAGCGGGATCAGCACCGCGATCAGCGAGACGGTCAACGAGATGATCGTGAAGCCGATCTGCTTCGCCCCCGCGAGCGCGGCGGCGAACGGCCGCGCGCCATCCTCGATCAACCGCGCGATGTTCTCGATCATCACGATCGCATCGTCCACGACGAAGCCGCTCGCGATCACCAGCGCCATCAGCGTCAGATTGTTCAGCGACGAGCCGATGAGGTGCATCACCCCGAACGTGCCCACGATCGACAACGGCACCGCTACCCCAGCGATGAAGGTCGCCTGCAGCGATCCGAGGAAGAAGAAGATCACGAAGACCACCAGCGCCACCGCGAGCACCAGTTCCAGTTCGGCGTCGGTGACCGAGGCGCGGATGCTCGTCGTGCGATCGGACAGCACCTTCACGCTGACCGCGGGCGGCAGCGAGGCCGTCAGATCGAGCAGCGCCGCCTTGATCAGATCGACCGTCTTGACGACGTTCGCGCCCGGCTGCCGCTGGATGTTGAGCACGATGCCCGGCTGCCCTCCGACACTCGCGCCGAGCGCCGAGTTCTCCGCCCCCTCGATCACATTTGCTACATCGCGCAAGCGCACCGGTGAGCCGTTGCGGTAGGCGATCACCAGATTGCGGTACTGATCGACGGTCAACAACTGGTCGTTCGCGTCGATCGTGTAGCTGCGCGCCGGACCGTCGAGCGACCCCTTCGCGCCATTGGCGTTCGCCCCACCGATCGCCGAGCGGATTGTCTCCAATGACAACCCATAGGCGGACAAGGTCTGCGGGTTCGCCTGGATGCGCACCGCCGGCCGGTTGCCGCCCGCCAGGCTGACCAACCCCACGCCGCTGATCTGCGACACCTTCTGCGCCACACGGCTGTCCGCCAGCGCGCGCACTTGCGTCAGCGACAGGGTCGCGCTCGTCATCGCCAGCGTCAGCACCGGCGCGTCGGCGGGGTTGACCTTAGCGTAGGTTGGCGGCGCGGGCAGGTCGGGCGGCAGCAAATTTTGGCCCGAATTGATCGCCGCCTGCACCTCCTGCTCGGCGACATCCAACGGCAGCGTCAAGTTGAACTGCAGTGTGATAACCGATGCCCCCGCCGCGCTGGTGCTCGCCATGCGCGCGAGGTTCGACATCTGGCCGAACTGCACCTCCAGTGGCGCGGTGACGTTCGTCGCCATTACGTCGGGCGACGCGCCCGGATAATAGGTCGTGACCTGGATCGTCGGGTAGTCGACCTCGGGCAGCGCGGACAGCGGCAGCAGACGGAACGACACCAGCCCCGCGAGCATGATCGCCACCATCAGCAGCGAGGTCGCCACCGGGCGCCGGATGAACGGCGTCGACGGGCTCAGCCCCTCGGTATTGCCGCCGTCGCGCGCCGCATCCGGGGTCGCCGGGCGCATCCGCCCCGCGTCCATGTCAGCCACCGCGGTGCCGATGCTTGCCCCCGACGCCTGCGGGCGGTTTGTCGGCAGGGAGCATGACCTTCGCCCCGTCCACTAGCCGGTCGCCGCCTTCGATCACGACCTGCTCGCCCGCCTTTAGCCCGCCGAGCACCGCCACTATGTCGCCCGCCGCCGTCCCAAGCTGCACCACGCGCACATGCGCCACGCGATCGGGCGTCACCACATAGGCGTAATCGCCCTGCGTGCCATGGCGGAACGCGGCGGCGGGCGCGACCGCCACGCCACTTAATGTACTCACCGTCAGATCGACATTGACGAACTGGTTGGGGATTAGCAGCCCGTCCGCGTTGGCGAACCGCGCCTTTGCCTTCAGCGTCCCCGTCGTCACGTCGACCTGGTTGTCGAGCGTGAGCAGCCGCCCCTGCGCCAACGGTCGCGTCCGCGCGCGGTCGTAGATCGTCACCGGCAGCGACACGCCCTTCGACACGCGCGCCTCGACCGCGGGCACCTGGTCCTCGGGCAGCGTGAACGCTACGTCGATCGGCGAGGTCTGGGTGAGCGTGACGATGCCGGTCGGCTGCCCCGTGGTGACGTAATTGCCCACGTCCACACCGCGCAGCCCGACGCGCCCCGAAACCGGCGCGGTCACGTGGCTATAGGTGACGTTCAACTGCGCGGTGCCGATCGTTGCGCGATCCGCCTGCACGACGGCCGCTTGCTGCGCCACGGTCGACGCCTGCGTCGTCACCTGCTGCGATGCGATCGAATCCTGCCTGAGCAGCGTCTGATACCGATCGAGATCGACCCGCGCGTTCTGCAGCAGTGCCTCGTCACGCGCCAAGGTCGCCTTCGCCTGATCGAGCGCCAACTGGAACGGCCGTTGATCGACCTGCGCGAGCAACTGGCCTTTGTGGACCAACTGCCCCTCCTGGAACGCGATCGCCATGATCTGCCCGCTCACCTGCGGCCGCACGGTCACCGTCGCCAGCGGCGTAACCGTGCCGAGCGCGGTGCGCACCACCGGAATGTCGCCATCGGCCACGGTCGCCAGCGCCACCACCGAAGGCGGCTTGTGCTCACCACCCGCGCCCTTGCCGCCCTTGCCGCCGCCCTGCGCGCCCGCGCCGGGGCCGACACCCGGCCCGGCATCGTCGGCATTCTTCGCCCGGTTCGTCAGCCACCACGCGAGCAGCGCCACCGCCGCGATCCCCAGGATGACGAACAACGTGCTTTTCAGCGCACCGCCGCGCCGCATCGGCACCGGCGATGAAGCGACCGTCATGGAATCCGTGCGGGCATCCATCGACCGAGAATTTTCCTGTGCGGGCGCGAACCGCCCGTTACACTTCTACCGCATTACGCTGCGATGAAGCACACACCCTCAATGCGCGAAAGGCCCCTAGCGCGTCACCTAGTAATAGCGCCGCGCCATCACGCCCCGCAATCGGCGTGGCCGCTACCCATCTTGGAAACCGAACACCTCGCCCCACCGCGCACGCGCGCGCTGCCCGAACCCATGATGCTGAGCGACGCCGTACGCGTGGCGAACGCGGTCAGATCGCCCGAGCCCGCGATGCTCCCCGACAGATCCTCCGCGCGCAATTCGGCGAAGCGCAAGTTGCCCGATCCCGCGACATCGCCCGAAACGCGCGCGGCATGGCCGGTGGCGATGATATCGCCGCTTCCCGCGATCGACGCGGACAGCGCGCGCGTATCGACCGCGTCCAACCGTATATTGCCCGATCCCGCGATCTCCGCCTTGAACGCGGGCGCATCGACGCGCGCGACGACGATATTGCCCGATCCCGAGAGCAACGCCCCACGGATGGGCGCGGGAGTGGTAACCGTGATGCGAACCCGCTCGTGCGAATGCCAACTCCAGCTTCCGCCACGTTGGTAATCGAGCGTCAACTTGCCGTCCTCGACGCGCACCCGCAACCGCGCGAGTTCGTCCCGCTCGCCCTCGGCGCGCACCGAAGCTTGGCGACCGGGCACGACCGTCACGTCGAACGATCCGACCGATTCGACCCGGTCGAACCTCGCGGGCTGCCAATCGCGCGTGGCGGCGTGGGCGAACGCGGGAGCGAGGAGGACGGTGGCGGCGAGCAAGGCGTGGCGCATGACAACGATCTACGACTGTGTTGCGCAACCAATACACAATATCGACCAACGGTGCAAGCATCTTTTCTTACGACGCGTGGCAATGGGTCCGGTACCTTCCAAATCCGCGAGTCATGATAAATGATAGGATTTCAAGATGAACGGTTGCTAAATCCCGCTGCTGATGTGCATTGGGCCTATCGCAGACGGCGGCGCGGCGGGCGACCAGGATTTAAATCATGATCTCGAATCGGCCGTGGAAGCTGTGGGCCGATCGCGCGCCCACCTTCGTCATCGCTCCCCACCGGTCGCGCAGCACGCTTCTGCAGCGTATCCTGAACGCGCACCCACGATTGGTGATTTGGGGTGAACATGGCGGCTTGATCAACAAGCTCGCCGAACTCGACGCGACAGCGGGATACTTCTGGAATGTCGCGATGCCGATGGAAGGTCGCAACCTCGAACAGCTATCCAGCAAGCCGGTCTCGACTGAACTGCTGTTCGATCCTTGGACGAACCCTTGGGACCGCGAGCAATACCTCGACTTCTGCAGGCGTTTCCTTCTCAAGACCTTCCAGAAAGGGTTGAAGCCCGGCCAGCGTTGGGGGCTGAAGGAAATCCGCTACAACTCGCCCGAGGTTTGCGGCTTTCTGTCGACGCTCTTCCCTAAATCGAGGTTCATCGTCGTCCGCCGGAATATGTTGGATCTTTGCGTGTCGAATATCTTGAGCGAATGGTCGATCGAATATCTCAATCAGGTGAACGCCGGCGCCAACGAATCCACGGCCGAGGCGGTGATATCCGATTGCTGTTACGCCGTGACAGCCGTCGACTGCCAGTTGCACGCGACGGCGACATTGTTGGGCGATCGGGCTCTCACAATCGATAGCGCCGAGATCGCAACGCGCACGGACGATATCTTCGCTTTCTTAAGATTGCGCGTAAGTCCATCGACCCGGCGGAAGGTCGGAGAGGTCGTCGCCAGTAAGGTAGGCACCACAAACAAACAGCGAAGCGCGGGGATGATCGACCGTAAACTCATCGAATCTATCGCGCCGAAGCTGTTGATCGAAGCGCGGCGCGAAATCTCGCACGAAGGTTTGGATGTCGGCCGCCTCCGGCGCAGCAACACGAAGGGGGCCTATAGCTTCCTGGTTGGCGATCACGATCTGCGCGAAACAAATCTGTCGAGTATGTTCTGGTGATCGCTGGGGCGTAATCCGTCGCCGGTCGTACCGGCCGCCTCACCCACCCCCTTTCACCTCGAACTGGACATCGACGTTGCCGCGCGTCGCGTTCGAATAGGGGCAGACCTGGTGCGCTTCATGGACCAGCTTCTCCGCTGCCGACTGATCGAGGCCGGGCACGTCGATCACGTGCTTGACCGCGAGCATGAAACCGCCGCCCTCCTTGGGACCAATGCTGACGTGCCCGGTGACGTGCGTCTCGCCCGGGTGCAGCTTTTGCTGCCCCGCGACGAACAGCATCGCCGATTGGAAGCACGCGCTATATCCCGCCGCGAACAATTGCTCGGGATTGGTCGAAGCGCCGCCCGGCCCGCCCATCGACTTGGGCACGCTCGTATTCAGGTCGAGCACGCCGTCGTCCGAGCGGACATGCCCCTGACGCCCTCCGGTAGCGGTCGCGACGGCGGTGTAGAGCGTTTGCATGGCTTGGTGCCTTTCAAGGTTGCCGCACGGTAACGCCTCAATCTGGTCCCTGGCTACTCCTCCCCCGCGCTTGGCGGGGGAGGTGGCCCGCGCTCGCGGGTCGGAGGGGGCTGGCTGGGGCAACCTGCGGCGAGATCGGGCCGAGCACCCCCTCCGTCGGCAAACGCCGCCACCTCCCCCGCACGCGGGGGAGGAAAGACGCCATTAAACCTTGGCGGCCTTGGCCTTTGTTTTCGGCTTTGCCGCCGCGGCTGGCTTCGCCTTCACCTTCGCGGCCGGCTTAGCCTTCACCGCCTTCTTCGCGGGCTTGCGCCCCTTTGCCGGGGCCGCCTCGGCCCGCGCCGCGATCAGCGACAGCGCCTGGTCCAACGTCAGCGCAGCCGGGTCCGCACCCTTGGCCAGCGAAGCGTTCGTCTCGCCGTTCGTCACATAAGGCCCATAGCGCCCGGCCATCAGCTTCACTTCCGCGCCCGTCGCCGGGTCCGTCCCCACCACGCGCAGCGGTTCGGTACCGCCCTTGCGCGGCCCCCGCTGCGCCGCGTCCGCCAACGCCGCCACCGCCAGGTTCATACCTATCTGCAACACGTCCTCGGTCGTCTGCAACCGCGCATATTTGCCGTTGTGCGCCAGATACGGCCCATAACGCCCGATGCTGGCCGTGATCGGCTCGCCCGTTTCGGGATGCATCCCCACCGTGCGCGGCAACGCCAACAGCCGCAGCGCCATCGCCAGATCGATCTCGGGCACGTCTTTGGGGATGCTCGCACGTGGTGGCTTGTCGCCGTCACCGCGCTGCACATACGGCCCGAAGCGTCCGCTGCGCCGCGTGATCGGCTCACCGGTCGCTGGATCGACGCCAAGTTCCTCGGGTCCGGCCACCGCGCTATCGACCGCGCCCGCACCCGCGAATGGCCGCGTATACCGGCACTCGGGATAGCGGTCGCAGCCAACGAACGCGCCCGATTTGCCCCCTTTTAGATGTAACTGGCCCTGCTGGCACAGCGGACACAGCCGTGGGTCGCCCTCGCCCGTCTGCGGGAACAGATAATCGCCGAGAAACTCGTCCAGCGCCTGCGTGACCTCGGACGGCAGGATTGCCATCACCTCGTCGGCGGCCGGGCGGAACGCCTCCCAGAACTCGCGAAGCACCGCTACCCAGTCGCGCGCGCCCGCCGAGACCTCGTCCAAACTCTCCTCGAGCTTGGCGGTGTAATCATAGCTCACGTACCGCTCGAAATAGCGCTCGAGGAACGCGGTGACCAACCGCCCGCTGTCCTCGGGCAGGAAGCGCTTGGCTTCCATCCGCACATAGTTGCGGTCGCGCAGCACCTGCAGGATCGAGGCGTAAGTCGATGGCCGCCCGATCCCCAGCTCCTCCATGCGCTTGACGAGCGACGCCTCGCCGAAGCGCGGTGGCGGCTGGGTGAAATGCTGTTCGGCCTCGACCTTGGCGATCTGCGGCACCTCGCCAATAGTCATTGACGGCAGCCGCCCCTCGTCCTCGTCCCCCGCCTCGTCGCGGCCCTCTTCGTAGAGCCGCATGAAGCCGGGGAATACGATGACCTGGCCAGTGGCACGGAGGCGATGTTGCGCGCCCGGTTCGGCGAACTCGATCACGGTGCGCTCCAACAACGCGTTCGCCATCTGGCTCGCCAGCGCGCGCCGCCAGATCAGTTGATACAGCTTGGCCTCGTCGCCGCTGGCGCTCTCGCGCGTGGCGAAATCGGTCGGCCGCACCGCCTCGTGCGCTTCCTGCGCGTTCTTCGCCTTTGCGGTGTAGACGCGCGGCTTGCCCGGGAGATAGCTCTCCGCCTTTGCATCGAAGCCGACCGAGCGGTCCCACTCGCGCTCCAGCCGCCCGATCTCCGAGCGCGCCCCAGCGATCGCCTCCGCCGCCATCTGCACGCCGTCGGTGCGCATATAGGTGATCGCGCCCGCCTCGTACAGCGATTGCGCCAACCGCATCGTGTGCTGCGCGGTGAAGCCCAATTTGCGCGCTGCCTCCTGTTGCAAGGTCGAGGTGGTGAACGGCGGCTGCGGCTGGCGTTGGCCGGGCTTACGCTCGACGCTTTCAACGGCAAAGGCCGCGCCCTCGACATCGCTGCGCGCCGCCGCCGCCGAACCCGCATCGCCGATCGTCAGCTTGTCGAGCTTCTTGCCGCGCCACTGCACGAGCCGCGCGGGGAAGCTCAGCCCCTCGCGCGCGACAGTGGCAACAACGCTCCAGTATTCCTGCGCACGGAACGCTTCGATCTCGCGCTCGCGGTCGACGATCAGCCGCAGCGCCACTGATTGCACGCGGCCCGCCGATTTCGCCCCGGGCAACTTCCGCCACAACACCGGCGAAAGTGTGAAGCCCACAAGGTAATCGAGCGCGCGGCGCGCCCGGTAGGCGTCGATCAGCGGCTGGTCCAATGCCCTCGGCGTGGCCATCGCCGCCAGCACCGCAAGCTTGGTGATCGCGTTGAACGTCACCCGCTGCGTGTCGGCGGGCAAAGACTTCTTTGCCTTCAGCCACTCGTATAAATGCCACGAGATCGCCTCCCCCTCGCGGTCAGGGTCGGTCGCCAAAATCACGCGCGCCGACGCCTTCGCCGCCTCGGCGATTTCCTTCAACTGCTTGGCGCGGTCCGCGCTCGGCAGCCATCGCATTGCGAAATCATGCTCGGGATCGACGGCGCCGTCCTTGGCCTCCAGGTCGCGCACATGGCCGAAGCTTGCGAGCACGCGGTAGCCCGAACCCAGATAGCCGTTGATCGTCTTCGCTTTCGCGGGCGATTCGACGATGACCAAATCCATGCGCGACATCTCCCGGGCGGTGGCCCCTACGCGCGTGATATGGGGGCTGCCAAGGGGAGCCGCATGAGCCGGTGGCGCGCGGCCTCGCTCTACCACGTGCGAACGCGGCGGTTCGGCTCCGACGTGCGGAACGATGCGACGACAACGGCTTGGTCGGAACCACCGCCGGGGTCTGTTAACCCCGGGGTGATCCCAACTAAACGTTGTCCACTAAGCGGCAAGCGCCCGCTTGCGACGGATCGCAAAGCCGATCATGTTCACGCCAATCACGCCGAGGGCAATGTTGGTGGGCTCGACGACGGTGATGATCGGCGCGGGATCCGATGAGAACTGGCCGCCGATCACTGCCCTGAACGAATTCAGCGTCGTATTGGCAGTCTGGCCCTTTTTGGGCT
>JAABUQ010009040.1_pt1 | contig 13677 bp, 3 predicted proteins | sample 5560001 | NCBI WGS metagenome assembly JAABUQ01 (sample SAMN10711888, study PRJNA513371) | rock metagenome | isolation source: Antarctica rocks | place: Antarctica: Victoria Land, Finger Mt nord | collected 2015-12-18
AATAAAATAATTTAATAATAACAAAACTTAATTTTATTATAATTTAATTATAATAATTTCTTTTTTAATTAACGCTTTTAATAAAAACTGCTTTTAATATATTATATATTAAACTAATTCCTTATAAATTTTATTTTTATATATAAGAGTTTAAAAATTATAATAATAATAATATTTTTATTTTTAATTTATTATATATTATTTCTAATTAAAGCGAAATATTTAATATATATTAAAATATTTTTAAATATTATTTTCAAATATAAAAATATATTTAATTTTTTAATTTTATTATATAATTTTTTTATACTAACCCTTTTAATTCTAATAAATTAATTATTTATAAAAAAGTTATAAAAAGCTATTATAATAAAGAATAGGAAACAGTTATAAAAGAAAAATATAAATCCTTTATAAAAAAAATATATATAAGAATTATATAATTTTTTTAATAAGAAATATATTTTAAAAGTTAAATAAGTTTATAAAATTAAATAAAATAATAAAAATAAAATTCTTTATTATAAAGTTTATTAAATTATAAAAAGTTTCTTTTAATAATAAAATATTAATTTTTATAAAACTTTTATATTAATTATAAAACTTATAAATTATAAAATTATTTTTATAATTATTATAATATATAATTTAGAAATTAAGCAAATAAATATAAAAACCGCCTTTTTATATAACAAAATTATTAAAATTATTTATATTATTTAACTTATTAATTTTGAAAAAAAGAAGATTAAAATATATAAATTATTTTACTTTTCATATAATTTAAAAATTATTTTATATTTAATATATTATCTTTATTAACTAAAAGATATATATTATTATTATTATTTATATAAATAATATATTAATTATAAGTTTTATAATAATTAAAATTAAAATTTTTAAAATATAATTTTTTAAAAAATTTAAAATAATTAATTTTAAACTTTTTAATTTCTTTTTAAATATAAAAATAACTTATAATAAAATTAATTATATTTTTATTTTAAATTAAAGAATTTATTTTAAAAAAGTCTTTATAAAATATAATATATAAAATAATAAATCGGCTTATAATATTAATATTTTATAAAAAACCTTTTTAATTTTTATAATTAATAATAAGAATTATATTAAATATTAATTTATTATAAACGTAATTATATATATTATAATAAATATTAAAATTAATATTACTTTTTTTATTTTTATAATAAATTAATATATTTTTAATTTAATTAAATTTTATTAAAAAATAATTAAATATATTTTTTATTATTTATATTTTATTATTAATTCAAAATTTGTTAATAAAAGCTTTTTTATTTTTATATCTAATTATAATAATATTAATTATATTAAAAATGAAGAAACTTAATATTTTATTAATAAATATATTTCTAATTTAAATAATATAATTATTAATTTATAATTATATTATTTATTTATAAAGCTAAATATTTAACTTAAATTTAAATAATTAAAGAAATTATTTAATTCAAAAGATTATTTTTTTAATTATAATCCGCTTTTAAGGATTCCCTTTTTATTACCTTTATTAAAAGTAATATTATAAAAAATATTTATATTATTTATATTATATTCCCGGGTATTATAAAGCTTATTCATATTTTTATAATAATAATTTATTATAATAATTAAAAAGTAATTACCTTTGCTAAAAACTTTATTAATTATAAATATATTAAATACTGTATATTAATATTTAATATAAGTTTATAAAGGAAAAAATAATTTTGTATAAAATTAAATTAATATATATTTTTATTAAATAAATAATAAATAATAATTTTATTAAAAATTTTTTTAAAGCTAAATTCAAAGCGTTTTATAAAGGTTTTAATTTAAAATAAATTCTATATTAATTTATATATTATAAGAATTAATTTAAAAGAATTAATTTATATATTTTATATATAAAAAAATATATTAATTTTCTTTTTATTTAATTAGCTTAATAAATATAAATTTATATAAATTTATATTTTTTATATATTATAAATATATTTATTTTCTTTTAATAATAATAATTATTTTATTATAATTTTATAAATATTTTTTAAACTTTATAAAAGTCTTAAGGGAATTATATATTAACTTTTTACTTATTTTAACCGCTTTTTATGTAATTATTGGTAGGGTGGTAATACTTGTTTAATTGCTATATAGAAAGATAGACTATCAAGGAATACCAAGCCGCTAGTCCCGATTAGGTATAGTAGCAAAATTATTCCCTTTTAATACTTTTACTCTAACGTATATATAAACAAATAAAAATAGTTAAGCCAGAATTCCCAAAACGATCAAGTTAATACCTCTGACCGTTTTGATATTATTATTTTAATAATAATAAGATTATTTTTAAATTAAACATAATATTTTTAAAACTTTTTCTATATATATATCAATATTAAACAAATTAGGGCCGAAAGGAAGCAAGAGAATCTATAAAGATAAAATACGGGTATATAAAGAATATAAAATAGCTTTAGAGAGCTCTATAGGCCTCCGGGGGAATATAAATAATTAAATAAATAATAATAAAGCTTTAAATAATAATTCTAGGATTAATTTAAGTTATTTTTAAACTCAGTATTATCTTTGAAATAAGATTTTATATATAATAGAAATATATACAAAGTTATTTAATATATATAAGGCCTTAAGGCAGTTATTAATATAGGGCTATAAAGTAATATATAATTAATAAAATATATTCAAATTTAATAAGAAGTTTATCTATAGAGTATATAAAAGCCTTAAAGAATTTAATAATATTTAATATAATAATATTAAAGCAATCGATAATAAGGGAATATATATATATATAATTATTAAAGACTTAAATATAGATCTGTATAGCTCGTATAATTATATATATAATTAGCCAATTATATTATACGTATATTAAATAATATAAAAAACTCTTATTAAAAATATATTTATATATTATTTATAAATAATATTATTCTATTATTCTTATATAACGTTCAGGACTTTTATTTAATAATAAATATTATAGCTTTCTCCTTTAAATCTAGTATTATTTTGAAGATTAAGAATTTGTCCTTTAAGAGTACCTTAATAAGCTTATTAATTAATTATTTATTAATAAGATAGAACTTTAAGTTTATTTATTTATATTTTATTACCTCCTAAACAAAATATTAATTAATATCGATATATTTAGTTTTAAAATAGAACTTAAGGTTCTCGATTAATATAATAGCTCCTATATTATCGCAGTAAAGGATAACTACTTTGGAGGCTAAGGTTAATTTATTTATAAAATTAAATTAATTTAATAATTTATTAAATTAAATAGCTTTTTTCGTAATTTATATTTGATTTATATACTCGGTTTCGTAGGTAAAAAAGGCTATAATATATTAACGTTTTAAACTCTAATTAAATATTATATTATTAATATAGAATATAAACCTAGAAGTAAAGCGTTTAATATCAATATTTATAACCTAATTAGAGTTGATATAGCCGGAGAAATTCTTTAAGTTACTACGGAAGATTAATTTGTAATTAACTATTCTCCTTAAGTAGCAAAGGATATATTATATAGCAGTCTAATAGGCCTTAATAAGGTTAGAACTATACCGATTAATAATAAATATAATATAAACGATATTAAGGCGGGTACCGAATATAGCGTATATTAAGAAGCTTATAGTAAATTAATATTATATACAGAATTCTTTATCTATTATATAATTATCAAAAGCCTTTTCTAGCTTATCGGTATTTATAAGGGTAATATTCAGCTTTAACTCTTATATTTGGAAGTCTTTAATTACTTTTTCGATATAGTTAAACTAGTTTAAATAAAAAATATAATTAGAATAATCTTAAATAATAAATATCCCTAAATAGAAAAAATATATATTGAAATTTAATATTTTAAACTTCTTATTTAATTTAGCTTTAAACTTATTAATAGTTAATATATTAAGCCTAATAATTAACAGGTTATTAATATATATAGCTATAATAATTTAGGACTTATTATTAATTATAATATTATTATTTATAATAAAGGTTATAAAGCCGAGAGTCTTTAGGAATTTAGATAAGACCTTATACTAAACTTAGGAAGATTATTTAAAATTATAAAGGGCCTTCTTTAAGCGGTAAACGAGATTATATTAATCGTATCTTTTAAACGTTTTGTAATAGAGACTTTCCTCGAAGCCTTTAAACTATTTTATATAAATTTCTTCTTTTATATTCTTATAAAGGAAAACAATTTTAATATTTATTTATTTAAACTCTTAGTTCAGGGTTATTATAATAATAAAGATAATTTTATAATTTATAAACTTTATAATAAAGGCGAATATTTTATTAAAGTTTAAGCCTTTACGTTACTCGAATCCTTATACTATTTAATATATTTTATAATAATATATTAAATTATTTAGGTTTCTCTTTAGCTTATAGATTTATTTATTGCCTAAAATATAATAATCCTTAAATATAAGGATTAAAGTCTAAATATTATTCTTTATTAAAGATTCGAATTCTTTTTATATATTTAGCTATTAATTTATTTTATAGTAATTATTAACTATAATTTCGATATATATTTTTGGCTTATAAGGTTTAGTTATCTTTGCGTAAATAAAAAATATTTAAATTAATTATAATATAATTAGATTTAAAAACCTAGGGATTTGTAATTCAGGGTATTTAATAAGGGTTTTAGTAAATTTGTAATAATAATTGTAATTAATATTTTCTTATATCCGTAAGGTTAAAAGTACAAAAGACTTTTTATTATTATCAATTTTTATAAACCTCTCCTTTATAAGGATAATTTAATATTTAAGTATAATATCTTCAGCTCTTAATATATTATTAGATTTCTCCTTTATAATAGGAGGTATAAATATCTATATAAATATTAATAGGGGGATAAAGTTTGTAATTCTTTTTCTAAATATTAAGGGTTCCTTATTGCTATTATTATTGCTTTTATTTACCTTCTTAATATCGCGCTTTTCTTGAAAGAAGATATTAAAAAAGCGTATAATCTTGCTAGCAGGGTTAATAAGGCGATAAATTCGGTATCTTTTATACTTTATAAGTTAATATTTTTCCTTATATTTATAAAATTTAAATAACTTTTTAATAATATTATTAATATATATTTAATTTATAAAGCTAAGTATTCGGAGATAGGAGAAGTCTAGAAAGTTGCTATATATCTTTTCGAAAGGGATAATATTTATAAAAGAGATAAAGTAATAATTATAAATATAATTTGTAATATATACGAATTCCGGCTATTATTTGAAGTTTATCCCGTTTTTAATAAATATTAAGCAAGCTCTTCTTATAAGGGTTTGGCCTAAATATTCGCTTTAATTATTTTATTAAAAATTATTAAGAATAATAAAAATATAAATAATATTATATTCTTTATAAAAGATATCGAATATTCCTGATTTGAATTCTCTTTTATTATTAATATAATAATATTTAATAAGCTACCTTTAAACTTTCCTTTTGTTATAAGCTTTAAACTCTTTAAAGCAATTAAAATAATTACTTTTAAAATAAATATAATATACTTCGAAAAATATTATAAATATATATAGGAATATAGCTATATAAACGGAACTATTATAGGCTATTAAGAGATTATTATAATACTTTAATAATTTTATAAAGTTATTTATAATATTTTTATAAGAATATATATCCTTTTTAATAACTCTTATATAAAAAGAAGCTTAAAATTTAATATAAATATATAACTTATAAAAGCAGTTTTACTTAAATAGGTAATTAAAATTAATATTCTAAATTATACCTGCGAAATAATCGAATATTAAAGGAATTAAATAGCTTAATTTATTATATCAGAGCCTTTATATCGATATAATTTCGATATTAAATATAGCTAATATAATTTATAACTTACATATAATATTAAAGATAAATAGGCCGCTATAATAAAGGAAACTAATAATAGATTTTGCCTTTATAATAAATATATAGCCTTTAAAATTAATATCAACTTTATAACCTTTTAATAAGAAGCGAGAAATAGAAATAAGACTAATTATAACTTTAAAAATATAAAATATATTAGTTAAAAGAATATCTAAAGGGTTACTATTATTATTAATATATAGAATAATAATAATACCTTTGTTCCGGGGAATTAGATTTATATTTAATATAATACCCTAAATAGCTTGATTATTATTAAAAAAGTAATAATTATCTACAAAATAATTATAATTTAGCGTTAACGGTTAAGTATAATTAATATTTGCTATTTAAATATATATTAAATTAAATAGTCCGTTAGTAATAGTTATAAGGTTTATTTAAAGTATATTATTAATATCGATTTTGAACTTCTTCGAATTAGGCTTGTTTAAAATAATATTTTTATAAATATTTAGCTCCGAATAGAATATATAATACTTTTAATAAATATAATTAAGATATTTATAATAAATATAAAATCTTATTTTATATTTATTAATATTATTAATTTATTTAATTTATTTTAATAAGTTTAGAATATATTCCCGATAAGGTTTATTCTCTTATAAAGTTATAACTATTATAATAATAATACTTATTTCGTTAGAGGCTTGATATTTTTCTTTATTTACGGTAATTAAAGTTAATTTATTAAATAAGACAATTTTGATTAAGTCTTTAATCAAGATTATATATATTTAAATAAAGATATTTTAAAATATATTATACGCAAAATCAAGGTTCTAAAAATATATATTAATTACAAATATATTTAGTAATTTATAACCGAGTTTAATAAAGGTATTTTGGATCTTACGGAACTTCTTAATATATTATAAACTATTAAACTTATAAATAATTTCGTTAAAAATATTAATTCCTTAGGGCTTATAATTACTTAAAAAAGTATCTTAAATATCTTTATTAATATCCTTTTCCTTGATAATAATATAAGCGTTAATATTATAACGAAATTTAATAACTTTATAAATATATTTTTATTTATTATTTTATTGCTCCTTAAGGGCTTCGGATATATTAATAGGAAAACTTTTCTTATTATTAATTATTTTAAATAAGCTTATTAATACGAGGTATATCTTTATATAATATTTAAATAAAAATTAATCCTTACTTATATCAAGGATAAGGACTAAAGTTAATAGGAAATTACCTTTAATAATACCTCAAATAAGCTCTACTTCGGTAGTTATTAATATTTAAAATATAATAAAGCTATTTATAGTTAATAGTTTACAAAATATTCGTAAATAAGAAGGAGATATAAATATAAGTTTATTTAAAGAAAATAAGAAATTATTATTATTATTATTACTATTATTAAGAATAGTCAAAGGCCTATAAATCAGACAGAGTTAAGACTTTAGTTCTAAGTTAAAGAGACAGCTCGGTATTAGAAGTAAGATATAAAAGTCTAAAATTATTTTATAATCAGAAATAAAGATCTTATTATAGATTTTTAAGCTTTATATAAATATATTATATTTATTATTAACAGAGGAAATAATAAATATAAGGTTATCCTCGTAAAGTATTTCTTTATATATATTTTCGAAGTCTATTTCGTTATACGTACGATAGTAGTTTGTAGGGGCCCTAGACTATTATATATTAAAGGGTACTAAACTTGAATATTTATTTTATATTAAAATAAAAATCCTTTGTTAAATAATATTAAGAATTTTAAATATAATATTATTCTAAGTATCGGGGCTTTTATATATTAATATAATTTATAAATAATATATAATTAAGAAAACTAAAAAGGTTAGAAATATAAAATATAAAATAATATAAATATATAAGCTAATAAATATTAATAAGGTTAAGGATTTTCGCTTCGCAAACTTCTCTAATATAGTAAATACTAGTAAATAATAATATAAGAAGTTAGCTAGTTTAAATAAGGGGCTAAGTATATATCTATTAAACTAAATATTAATATATTATTTAATATAATTAATATTTTATTTTTTGGAAGCTAGAAATAATTAAAGGATATAGCTAATTAATTTAAGACTTTAATAAAATACAAAGGATATTTGCTATATTAATAATAATATATTAAATTATAAATATATTAATTTAGGAGCTTTTAATACTTAGAAAATTATTATTTTAAAATATTTAATATTATATAATTCAATAGCTAGGAAAGTTATTATATATTACTATTATTATCGATATATATTATTAAAGAGCCTAAATAACTTATATAAAAGGTATATATCTTAATAATATATATCTGAAAATAATCCCGGCAATCCGAGCTTATAATCTGTAATTATTAATAAGGTAATAATACTTATTTAATTGCTATATAGAAAGATAGACTATTAAGGAATGCCAAGCCGCTAGTCCCGATTAGGCATAGTGGCAAAATCATTCCCTTTCAACATTTTATTGGTTATATATTATATTATAATATTTATATTAATAATATTTTAAAGTTATATATATATTAAATAAGCTTATAAACGTTTTTATTATATTTTATATTATATTTTAAAGTTAATATATTAACTTTAAAATTATTATTTAAGTTTTATAACTATTTATCCGGTTATTTATTATTTTATTTAAAGGCTTATAGAAACTTATAAAGCTTTTAATAATTATTTAAAGCTTTTATATATATATATATATAATTTTTATAAATTTTCCTATTTTCTATTATTTTTAATTTGTTTAATATTAATATATATATAAGAAAAATTTTAAAAATATTATATTTAATTTAAAAATAATTTTATTATTATTAAAATAATAATATTAAAATAATTAAAATAATTAATTTAATTATTTTTAACTTTTTATTATTAATTATTTTTAATATAATTATAACAAAATAAGAATATTAAATAACAAAAATAGTAATACGAATATATTCCGCTATTAAGCCTAATCCGGCCCAATGCCTTAGTATTTATTAAACTTAATCCGGCTTAATACTTTAATAACCTAATCAAACCTAGCGGCTTAACGCTTCAGTATTCATAAATAATTTTATTTTGTATATAGTAATTAATTAAGTAATATATTATATATATTTAACAAATAATTAAATTAAATTATATATATAATAAGACCTTTTAAAATTATTTTAATTCTTTTTAATATGGACAATATTAATAATTGTAAATTTATAATAATATTTTTTTTCAAATTAATTAATTAATTAATTAATTAAAGGTTTAAATAAAGGTTTAAATAAAGGTTTAAACAAAGGTTTAAATAAAAGTTTAAATAAAGGTTTAAATAAAGGTTTAAATAAGAGTTTAAATAAAGAGTTAATTATAATTATGATAGAAGTTAAATATATTATTACATTAAAAGTATATAAAAAAGTTATATATTTTAAGGATTTGCTTCAAAAGCTTAAATATAATTAAGAATTATAAAAATTATAAAAATTATAAAAATAAACTTAAATCATAAGTTAATAATTAACTTAATTAAAAACTTTATAATATATTTTAAAACGAAATATATATAATTTCGATATTGTAAAATGAAAAAGTTAATATAAAATAAAAATATAATTATATATTAAATTTTTATTAAGAAAATAATAATAGTTTTTTTAATAAAATTAATAATAATAACAAATTTAAAATATATTTTAATTATTAAAGTTAATTTAAAAAGGTAAAAAAAAATATATATATAATTTGATAAATTATTTACTAATAACATTTTAAAAGCTATTATAAAGCTTAAAAGAAAGTATTAAAAAATAATTAAAATGTATTTCTTTACATATTATAATTTTGGATTATTATTAATTAAATTATAAATTAAATAATAAAGGTTATACTTAAAGCAAACCAGTTTTATTAAATATTTTGTTATTTATAAGGTTTAAATTGATCAGTTGTATATATAAATAAGTTTATATTCCTAAGTAAATAAAGCAATTGAGATTTCCTAAGTTAATAATTTACCTTTCTATATAACAATTAAACAAATGTTATTACTTTATTAATTTTCATATATACTTTATTGTTTTAAATACTTTATAATAATAATATTATAATTACTTTAAAAAGTATAATATATGTTATATTAAGCTTTTATTAAAGTTATATTATATACTAATTAGTATTAAAGGAAAAACAGCAATTAATTGTTAAGTTATTAATTAAATAATATATATATTTTTTATATTTGTTTTAATATTTTATACGGACTTATACGAGTTTTTAATATATATATTTAATTTATAATTACTTTATATAGAAAGTAATTATATAATATATAAGCTTTATAATCATTTCCTTTTAAATAATAAATATATTTAAACTTCTTTTATCAAATAAGGTTATTAAAATTAAATTAAATATTTTTGTTTTACTTTTTTAAATAAGGCTTTAATCCCTTAAAACTATATTAATTTTTTAATAATAAAAATTATATATATTATTTTCGTTATATAATTTTTATTCCTTAATAATAATTTTAAATTTATAATATTAATAATCCTTTTTAAAGTTTTCTTTTATAGTCCTTATTAAAGGTATAATAATAATATATATTTTATTATTATAATACTTTTATTATATTTATTATTTATTATTAATATATTCAATACTTTCCTTTTAAATAAAATTCCTCAAAGTTTATTTTCCTTATTTTTAATTATATTAATAATATATTATAATGTTTTAAGTACTTTAATTTGTATATAAAGCTCGGTATTTAAAAAAGATAATTAAAAAAATAATAATAAATTATTTTTTCTTTTTATTATTATTTTATTTTATTTTTATTTATTTTTATATTTTTCTTATATTAATATTATATTTATTATAATTTTATTTTATATAAACTTTGTTAGTATATTATTATATATTTGTTTTATAATTTTATATACTATTTTATTCCCCAAAATCTTTATATAATTTAAAATTTAAATAAGCTTTAATATAGCCTTTTAAGCCTTAATTATCTTATAAGCAATTTATATATAATACAACTTTACTTAATTTATTATTAAACATATTTTTTATATTATTTTTAATAAAGCTTAATTATTTAAAAAAAACTTTATATATATAATTCGTATTTACTTTGATAATATATTAAATTAAAGTATATAACTTTTTAATTATTATTATTAAACTTTTTAATTCTTTATAATATATAAAAGTTATTTTTAAATTACTTAAATATATTATTTTCTTTTATCTTAAGTTACTTTAATTAAGTTAATTATTATATTTTTATTTTGCTTATTTCCGTTTAAATAGGCCTTATAATTTAAGGGTATATAATTTATATTATATATTTAATATATTATTTCCTTATTTTTATAAATAACAACTTTTAAGGGAATTATTTATAATAATATTATATAAAATGTTATTTTTAATATTTCTCCTAACCTTAAGAGTTTAGTTATTTATTCCCTTTTTAAATTTTAGATATTTTAATATATTTATTTCTTTTACTTTATTTTATTATAAAATTTTACTTTATATATTTTAATTATAATCTTTAAGAATTATTTTAATTTTAATTTTAATTTAATTATAATATTTTTTTGATATACTTTTAATTTTATAAATACATATTATATAATTATATTATATATAAATTTTAATTTTAATATTATAATATATATTTATTTTATTATTTTTAATAATATACTTTAAATAAATTTGCTTAAGATATTTAAAGTTAATATTCTTTTTATTAATTCAATTTAGAATAACTTTATATAAAATTGTTATTTTAATTTTAAATTGAATTAAAATTTACATTTATATTAATAATATATTTATTTGATTAAAAACTTATAATTATATTAAATTATTTTAAAATTTATATAAAATATATTAATTTATATTTCTTAATTATAAATTAAGAATTATTATATTATATTATTATTTTTTATAATTTTTTTAAAGGTATTATAAATCAATATATTAATATTATTTATAAAATTAATAAAATTAATTTTAAATTATATATTCTTATATATATTTAACAAATTAACATTATAAAAGAAATATAAAATAAGTAATAATAATAAGCTTTATAATATATTTATATTTATATCTTATTTTATTAATATATGTAAACTTATTATTAAGCCAATCCTTCTTGTTTATAAGAAGTCTTTAACTTAAATAAATATTATTATTAATATATAACGTTTTTATATGTTATATATTAATTTTATATAAAAAATATTATTAAATATTTTTATAATATTTAAATTTAATAAATTTAATATTCCTTTTTTATTATTATTTTATATAATATAAATCTTTTCGATAATTAAATAAAATATTATATTTATAAATTTCTTAATTTTAGCTTTTATTTGAATATTTAATAATTTATTATATATTCCAATTATATATTTTATATATTTTAAAATTATAATAAGCTTATATATTTTAAAAATTATATAATTTTCTTTTTATAACTTTATTATTATTATTATTATTATTAATTTAAAATAATTCGGTTATATTCCTTTTTTTAAATATTTTTAAAAAAAGGATTTAAGTTATATTAATATTTTATTAAACTTTAAAGCTTTATTAAAAATTATTTTTTTAAATATTTTAGTTATTTTACGATTTATTAAGGGATCGCCTTGTTTTATTAAAATTTTATATGAATAATTTAGAATATCCTTTAAATTAACCTTAAAAAAGGACAAAAAATATTTTTTAAATAAAACTTTTTCTTTATCTTCTATATTTATTATTAAGATTTTTTTTATATTTATTATTAATATTTTATTTATATTATATTTTCTTTATTTCTTATTTATTTTATAATATAATAAAGCTTTTTAATAGATTTTGTTATATTTTATATAATATTTTTAACTTCTTTTTATTTATACTTTTTAATAACTTTTCTTATTTTATTTTTAATCTTTTAATATTTATTTTGATTTTTTTAAATCCTAATTATATTATAATTATATTATAAATAATATATAGTTTTTATTATTATATTATATTTTTTAAATTAATATACTTTAACTTTATTATTAGGTTTAATTTATAAGGTTAAAACTTTTATTATTATTTTAATAATCTTTATAATTTCCGATAAATAATTGTTAACTTATTAATAGCTTATTTATTTATCCTTTAATAATTTTAAGAAATTAATAAAAATTGTTTTTTTTAAATTTCTTTAAATTTATTATTTTTTAATTTTTATATAAATATTACGGCTATATATCGGGTACGGCTATATAAAAGGTTATTTTTATAAAGAAATAATTTAATAAATATTCGATATTATTTCTTATTTAATATATTTATTAAGTATTTATTTATTATCTTATTTAAAATAAATATTAAATCAATAATAATTTATCAAAATAATTATATATATTTCTTATTATAATTCTTAATAATATTATAAATATAATATTTATAATTTATATATTTTTTAATAAATTAATTGATTATATATTTTAATACGAATAAAAAGGTTTTATTTATAAAAGATAATATAATATAAAATTTCTTAAAATTAAATATTTCCTTTAAATTTATAAAGTTTTATTTAAAGGTAATAAGTTCTTTTATTATAATATATTACTATAATTAAGCAAATATAAATTATATAAATTATATATTTATAATATAT
>JAABUQ010009042.1_pt1 | contig 13673 bp, 17 predicted proteins | sample 5560001 | NCBI WGS metagenome assembly JAABUQ01 (sample SAMN10711888, study PRJNA513371) | rock metagenome | isolation source: Antarctica rocks | place: Antarctica: Victoria Land, Finger Mt nord | collected 2015-12-18
TAAATAAAAAATAAAAAATATATTATTCGGGTTAAAAATATTTTATTTAATAAAAATTATTATTATAATTTTATAAATATTAATTTAAATTTATTATTTAATAACCCGAAATTTTATAAAGTTATAAATATTATTAATAAAGAAATTAATTATTAAATAAAATAAATTTATTTATTAATAATATTAATATTATAAATTAATTTTATTATTAATTTTTATTATTAATTTATATATTTATTAAAATTATTAAAATTTTAGAAATATTGATAATTATTATAATTATTATTATCTTTATTTTCTTTTATTAATTTATTTTTCCTATTTTATTTTTTCTAAGGTTATTTGGACCCTTAATTATATTATTAAAATATTATTATTATATTATTTATTCTCTACTTTTTTAGGCGAAGCAATTAATATAAAACAGGGCGAGGAATACTTATTTGCCCCTATTTAGGGCCTCATCGTTATGTATATTAGGGTGCTGTGCACCATTATTTATCAATCAGATGATTTAGCCCTGAGTGCATCTGACACATACCTTCTGCGAAGGCAACCACTTCAACCTTGAGATCATCAGTGAAAAGAGATGTATCTAATAACGGAATCGTCCCTCTTCGGAGAATAGCTTGGATCACTTCTTGAGATGGCTGTATGGAAGCACATCTTCCATCGCATGCTGGCCTGACTATATCAGAATGCTTTGTCTCATATGTGTTCACGTCTACGTTGCTTACAACGCAGCGATCAGTAGTGCATTCGACATGTAGGTCTGTTTGGGCACGCTCGAATTAGCTGGCATGGTAGCTTCCGGCATTCGACGATCCTGGTGGGTAGTACTGCAAGAAAGTGCACCACTTTCTTTCTGTCAAGAGTCATTCCACAAGGCTACTATTTCCCCATTTTTCTCTGGTATCAACGTACACAGCGGGATTACATCCTAAGATATCACGCCAAATGCTGTGTTTGGTTTGGCTCAATGATTCTCCCAGTATCCTGATAGAGAGACAAATCTACGGACTCAAGGGGCATTCGCCTTTCAATTCGTCGAGGAGCGTAAAACAATGACTCCGGGCTTTTATTAGGCAGCGTTGAGCTTTCACGTGGCGCTCTTGTCTCTGTTCATCAGACATTGAGAGGACTCTCCTGTACCATCTCAACGTATACTCTGGAAGACACATTGTGTTGACGTGATCTCCTTGAATAACATGAGAATCTTGACACCCCAAACTTCTTCCAACATTCGAAAAACGAAGCCATGTTTGTAAAGAGACAAATTGTTCTTCCCCAAAGCGCTGGCCAAGTTTGAGCGTACCAGTATCTGGGTCTTGGAAGCCTTTGCGAAGGGGATAATTCGCGAATCCCAATCCATCGTATTCTTCCTTGCTCGGGTTTGGAACACGAACATGCTGCCCGGCAGTGTTGTGAAAGCAAGGAACGTGATCAATAGCCTTTTAGATCTAGACTTCACTCAGAAGTACTATAGCAGAGTAGTATCGACAGGTGTACCCAGCTATTACCAAAATCTATTCAGATACTCTTAAACCTTGTCGTCGTTTCGAAGTCATACACAGCGAACAGGCTCCTTGTGGTATGCATATTTTTTGTGGCATAAATGTACCCTGTAATGCTCGCCAACATGCAGTGCGAATGAGCAAAGCTCGGAACATTGTGATGACTGGACGATACTGAATTTGGTATAAAATCACACCGTTGGATCCCTTGAATTTCACCAAGAGAACATGTTAGCGTCTTTCTGGCTTTGCGAGAGGCTTGGAGGGAGAGCATGTGGCTGGATAGGCTTTAGAGCTGTACAGCAGCACCTACGCAGGCCTGGATGCTGTCATAGAGGGTATCTTCATACTGGCGTTACTTTTGCTCTGCAGAAGGAGGAAAGGCTAACAACCTAGCTGGCTTTGCTTATTGCCCAAACGGAGGCGTCAGAGTGAACACCTCTGTCTGGTAGGAATAGGTATAACCTCCATTTTTTGTACCTTACTACTCAAACTTGACTCACCGACTTACCTCACACGCGCTGTGAAGCTAAAGTCGCTAGCGTTATGATACTTATTAAGGTACTTTGCAGAGATTTTGATTGGTAAAGGATAACTAAAATGCCAAGACTTTATATGATACCTACCTCCTATGTCCGACTGTCAGATGCAAATATAAGCCCAAATAACTTACTCAAATAACGTACTCTAAGCGCGTGCGCGTTGTTAATTGTTTTGGGTGCAAATTGCTTCCAGCACCGACATATTGCTGTCAGATGCACTCAGGGCTAAATCGTCTGATTGATAAATAATGGTGCACAGCACCCTGATATACATGATGATGAGGCCCTAGATAGGGGCAAATGAGTGTTCCTGGCCCTGTTTCATACCAATTGCTTCGCCTGATAAAGTGGAGAACAGGTGGTGTGATGATAGTGTTTTGGGTGGTATGATTAAGGGTCCAAATGACCATAGAGAAAGCAAAATGGGAAAAACGGGCTGGCAAGGGAAAATAGGGGCAATGACAGCTGACAATTACTCTCTGGGTCCGCGCACCAAAAGGCTGGTCCGCAAGTTCCGCTTCAGCATCATTCCATTAACCCCGCTAATTCCACTTATCCCCTCCTCAGATCCGTCGGCAATTGGACTTCAATGGCAGGTACTTGATCCGACACCATCAAGATCAAGAGCCATGAGAGGAAGGACGTCACTCCTCACTTGACCCAATTCAAACGTGAAAGCATCTACTACTGATCTTGCAATTCACGAAGTCTCTGTTATAGGCTGTGTGACTATACCTTCAACTCCACCTCCGTCAAGCCTGCAATGTCTTCCCCTTACGCAGCCGCACACAAGGCACCCAAGGGACCTGGAGACGCCCGCCCCACTGCCCTCGACATCGTCAAAGATGAGGGGCTCGAGGGCAAGCTTACTGGCAAAGTCGCCCTGATCACAGGATGCTCCTCGGGCATTGGTATTGAGACTGCTCGAGCAATGGCCGCTACAGGAGCGAGACTCTTCTTAGGCGTCCGTGACATTGCCAAAGGCGAGTCTGCTGTATCGGACATCCTCAAGCCCGGGCATGTCGAGCTGCTGAAGATGGACCTCAATTCCCTCGACAGCGTTCGGGCCGCTGTGGACGAGTTCAAGAAGAAGAGCAAGACCCTGAATATTCTCATCAACAATGCCGGCATAATGGCTAACCCTAAGGGCAAGACAGCTGACGGTTTCGAACTACAAGTATAGACACTTCACAAACCCTTCATCTTCAAGACTGACATTATTATACGCAGTTCGGTACCAACCATCTAGCCCATTTCCTCCTCTTTCAGCTGCTAAAGCCTACGCTCCTTGCATCCGCCACACCGGAATTTAGCTCTCGCGTTGTTGACCTCTCTTCCTCTGGCCACCGTGGGCCTGGCGTACAATTCGGTGACTATGGCTTCGAGAAAACCGAATACACTCCTTGGGGAGGCTACAGCCAGGCGAAAACGGCCAACATATACATGGCCAACGAGATAGAGCGTCGATACGGCTCAAAAGGACTGCACGCAACTTCTGTCATGCCTGGAGGTACGCCTACTTTCCACTCACTCCAAGATATACACCCAAGAATCAAACTTTCCGCTCTCCCAAGCAATTGTTCCTATGCTAACACGGTATTACAGGGATCACGTCAGGCCTACAAACACACGTACCAGACTCAGTAAAGGAGGAATGGGGAAAGAATCCTGCGATTGGAAACTATCTAAAGAGCCCTGCCCAAGGAGCGGCGACCACGGTCTGGGCCGCCGTTGGGAAGGAATGGTCCGGAAAAGGGGGGAGATACCTAGAGGACTGTGAGGAGGCAGGGCCTTGCGAGGACGCTAGTGATGTCCTAGCTTTGGGATATGCACCCCACGCCTACAATGAGGAGGGGGAGAAGAGGCTTTGGAAGGACTCGCTGCAGATGGTGGGCTTGAAAGATGATGATTGACCGGATGGCTCTGCTGTTGGGTTGAGACCATTGCCGGATAAAGAATGGGAGGCGACGTAACGCAGTGCCGTCCCATTTTGAAATACCGCTACACAAGCTTTACAGATAGAACAATTCCTGCCCTTGAACAGTTTATCCACATCTCAGCAACATCATCGTCTGCCCACTTTTGATCGCAGAAAGAAACTCTCTCCGGGGCAGAAATCATCAAAAGGCCGAATAACAAGGAGTCATCTAGCTCTTTACTGCAAATCTCCGTCTCGTGCTATCCTTCCGCAACGACTCATTTCACCTTTTCTGCTAATACATCACCAAAATCCCAGTAGCTTTCCGTTGATCAATAAGCTGAGCTTCCCTTTCCTTTTCAATTCTCCGTACGGTCGTGGCAGGATTATCTGTTGATGGATGCCTTGCGGCAGTGTTCCGGGTTGTGAGGTCGGGTTTGCGGGTATGCGGGCGGGGGTGGAGATCTGCGCTGGGGTGTGGGGGGTGTAGGAGGCGTGTGGTTTAAGGGCGAGGAGGGTTGATTTGGGGGGATGTGCTGGGGTTAGTTTTAGATGGAAAGGGGAAAGGGGGGGGAGGGGAGAGGAATGCGGAGGGCGAGTATGAGACCGAGTGTGCAGGAGTCGTGGGGTGGAGGTAGGAAAGGGAGTGGTATCTCAAGGTTGGGCTAGTCTGCCGGCTTGCCCCGGGCGGCTTGCGTATAAAAATCCTTTCCAGCTCGTTGGCTATTTTCTACTCACGTCAACGGAAACTCCGGGAACACTCTTTTCATGTGAAATTTGACATCTTTGGCGGATGCTTGCGTTCACAGGGTCTATGTGAACCAAGCTCTCAAATCACCGGCTTCTTGCAAAACTTGATGGTTGAGTCAAATGTATTTACAGAGTCCAAATCAAGCTATCTGCCCTTCCCCACCGCTCCGTACAGCTTCCCCACGGAACAATCTATTTGTTTTGGGTATCATGGGTATCATTGCAAAAAAAGCCGCACTTCATCTCACCCCATACCACCCCGTTGCCGAGGGTTAGCAACATAGGGTGGAGGCGCCCAGAAGGCGTTCGGAGCCGGGAGGTCATTAATGCTCCCATATTGGGGCGGGGATTCCTCAAACTCATACGCAGGCAGAGTCAGGGCGCTCTCCGGGATCCGGTGCCACCTCCCCCAAGGCGGTGCGTAGGGCAAGTCGGTAGTCGGGAACTGTACGTTGCGCATTCGCGTGATGTACAGGTTGCCTATTCTAATAATTTCGTTCACCCTGGCAACTGCGCTAGGGCTCGCTCCATCAACGGGGATCGTATATTGCCATGCTCTCTGCACGCGGTTGACCACGGTGGAGACCCATTGCCGAGTGCTTCGGAGGCGTCTGGGGACGACTTCCTGGAGGAACACGTACCACAGTGTTTGGAGGCTGGGGGCTCGGCTGGCGGGGTAGGCTCTTCGATACGTGCTATCGAATTGATCCAAAGCGTTGCCGACGCCTCTTGCTGCATCCAGATATGCATAGTGAAAGTTCCGGTCCGACACCAAGTTCATAGCGGCGATGGTCTTCGCGAGTATGGTTTTAGCGACCTGAGGTGGAAGCACATGGGGCAAAATTACTTACGTCGGCAACAAGAGTCCAAGTTCTATCGGTATTAACAGTGTCGGCTTGAAAATAGTCATGAGCCTCCATGTAATCATAATCTAGCGGGACCCTCCCTTGCAGCACCCTTTCCCTGATGTTGTTGACTATGGTACCCACCACGTTGATATGACGACTAGCTGTCAGTTCCGACCATACATTGTAGATGGGAGCATTCGTTCCTGTGCCTGGACCCGCCCACCCTTCGTAAGGTGTTTGAAACTCGTTGATCATCGTTCGAGGATCCACAAGGTACTGGTCATCTAGCTGGTAAGTTGTCTGTTGCAATACCACATCGGCCCTCCCGTTCATAATGAAGTCCATGAAGCCTGCGATCAAGAACCGTGGGAGTGGATTTGCGCCAAGGTATGCCTGATTTTGAGCCTGGGTTGCATATACGACGATATTTGTGTCCTGTGTATGGGGATATCAGATTTGTCATCAATAAACAGAAAGGAACACGAACCTCGCAGTCTTCTTCGTTCTCGCGATTGTACCTCGTCCTTCCGGTTCCGGTGCTACGAACTCGAGCCGGGGCTGGAAGGTTGACTTGACCTCCTCCTGGTGTTCCAATTGTGTAGATGAGCGTTGGCGTCCTTTTCGCAAGATCTATAAGATGCAGATAATCATCCGAAGAATATAAATCTCTCTTGCTCAACAGAATGCTACTATCAAAAGGCGTATCCGTATCTGGGTCCAGGCCAAGAACACTGTCGGCTTTGATCATCGCATCTCCTGTCAGACAAACCAGCGGACCCGTCTGTGCCAGCTGTGTTTTGCAATCGAGTATCGGTTCATCATATAATACGTTTTTCGTGGGTGCTGAAATAGTATGGGCCGCGGGCGAGATATTGTCATCGTAGAGTACAAAGACTGCTCCTTTGTCTCCAACAGGATTCTGGACGCCGGAAAAGCGGAAATTAGGGAGAGGGTCTTCTTCGAGATATTCCTGATAGATCCGTGTGTTACTCTGCGTTACTTTTGTCTTGACTTCTGACCCAGTGGAAGGCTCTATCCGTATGTAACTCAAAGGGCCTTGGCGGAAAGTTGAGTTGATACTCTGGCGAGATCCAGGTGGCTCCGGCATCAAGACATTCAACTGAGCTGTCCACTGAGTCAAGCGTGCTAGGAGAGTGGTATCTATCGTCGACCTTTTCGATCTTTTCTTCCAGGATGGGGCTGCAGAGGAAGATAGGGTTCCCAAAAAAGGGTCGACCGCTTTCGCGCTACTGGTCCGCCCTGTGTTTTGTCCCAACGCAGGAGGTTGACTGTAAGATGAAGTCCCTCCCTCTTTGACATGGACTCTAAAATTCCCGTATATCTCCCCGTCCCCAAGAAGGGAAACCTCCCCGTTGACCGCTGTTTTTACCGAAACAATCCCTGGTTGCTCGTAGCCGAAACCGGTCAGATCGTTCGGCAAAATCGATTTGACCCCCAAGTCACTGGGGACTGAAAAGGAACCCTGGGCATCAATGTTCATAACAATCTGGAGTAAGTTTCGGAGTCAGCATAGCTTTTCTAGTGCGAGAAAGCGAGGAGCGAAACGAGTCTCGAAGGTGCCCCGAATCACATCTCAAGGGCCATTGTTTCACACGAAAAGGGGAGAAAAGGCTCCGAGAAATACTGACTTCGTTTGCGAAATTGGCATCGAACGCCACCACAGCATTTTCGATCTTGAAAGGTGCAAGTGTGCCTGAGAGAATTATATTGGCGGCCACGTTGACGCTGACGGTGCCATGTTCTTGCATTATCATATGGTCGTTGTTGTATTTACCCTGACAACCATCGTTGCTTCCCAATTCACTCACCAGCAACTGGGAGAAGGATTGTGAGAGGGTCTGGCCAGGCTGGTTTCGGAACGGACGCACCAGGCTCGCCCAATCTGGATTATTTGGTCTATTCACCACCAATGCATTGTAAGCTCCCGCGACAGTGGACATAGTGAATTGAAAACGAGTAGGCTCGGAAGATCTCTGTGCAAGGTTGAAATCGTAGCTGAGTTCGACATCATGTATGACAGCTCCAGAAGGTGCTGATCGTTTGATGTGATGTGGTATCTGCTGTGAAAGGGACGGTAACATGGAATGAACCACGGCGTATTCACCTGGAGACTGAGTCAGGCAGATGAAACGGAGTAGCCAAAGGAGATCAATTACCATGGCCACAGCCTTCAGGCATTCTGATGATAGTGCCCTCTACTCCACCATGATCGAGTTCGTGGCAATTCGACTCCGTACTGTTGTTCATGCAAACAATCTGCACTGTGCTTGAAGCCGACTTTGATATAGAATCACACGAGAGCATTTCCCAATGCGAACCATCACGTTTCCTCATCGAAGAAACTGTGGAGGGATTGCCGGCAATTCCTAGTTCAGCAAATGGTCCGGCGTTGGGATTAGACGCTGCAGCTTTGACATCGAACTTTGTTGCATCGGCAGGCGACAGGTCAGGAAAGACTTTTCCGGGTGAGAAATTTGGAGTAAAAGGTGAGATGCCTTGGTAATCTTTTGGCGGTGTGCCTGAAGAACGATGTCAATCGCGGAACTACTTTCGAAGACGCTGTTCACTTACAACAAAGCGCTTTCTGTTTTGAGGAGGAACATTGCCTCGTATTACCGCCGTAACGATCCTTATATAACTGTATCTCATTGCTAAAGTTCAAGTCAACAAACAGCATACAGGTTGAAGAGGCTGGGGGACCAACGATTGACACTGATTATCTTGTGACTTGCAATCTCCGCGCCAAGTACATGCCTGAAAGGCGGTGCTTTTCGGGCAACACAACTGCTTTCTTCTGAATCCGCCCCAACAGTCTTGCGCTGATGTCAGTCTTTTTGGTTTTGAATAGAGAGCCAGCCAACCATACGATTGTATTCTGCCACAGACACCGTGTCTCCACCGCACTTGCCACCACAATTAGTGTATTGGCAAGCATTGACAAGTTTTGCCCAGCTTTCGGATTCGCAGCAGAAGGTCTGCGATCCGCTTCTACAGTTCTCGGTTGCGTGGTTATCTTGGAATAGAGCGATCTCGTTCCGGTCATATTGACCTTGACACCCAGTCCAGTGCTAGAATGCATTAGAGGCGCGCAGAGGCAGTCTGGATCAAGTTTCTTACGCATTTCGCTGGAGTGGCGGCATACGGGCAGCAGACCTGGTTGTTTCTGTCAGCTTCCGAATCTTCTTCCTCTGCTGATTCCGCCCGTACATATTGTTTCCGTCTTTCTCCGTCGCTAGATACATCACTTGAATGGATACCTCTAGAGATTGTATCGGAACAGAGATTAAGGATGGGAAACACTTGCCACTCACTAGTCGATTCTGATTGGAGTTGCAATTGCTTTGGAATGCGCCTCCATTGTTGGCGACGCCATAGTTCTGAGGGCACTTGGGGGACTTCCCACAATCCGTTGTGATGCATTGCTGTCCATTTGATGAGATGAGTTGTTGAACTGGCGAAAAAGCACTGCTCTGCTCCGATGTGGCGATTGAGCTCCAATCTCGAGCTCGTACAAGCGCAGCGGGGCCTTTGGCCACATTGTGGCCTAAAGCTTTGTTTCCATAAACGTCGGCTAGATTTCCATGGCTATCGGCCAGGGGCAGATATGCATATGATAGAACGCAAATTAAGCTTTTGACAAGAAGGGAACGGCCGCCGTACCGTTGATGGGTTATGGAAGGCATTGAAAGAATGTACATTGTGGAGCATGGAGAGAATGTAAGGAACAAAAGATGGAGGAAGTAAATAAGAGCTCGAATACTTCCATTGTAGTATTGCAAGGTGTGTAGTCAGCGCGATGAAGAGTGCTAGTGGCCGAGAAGGCTGAGCATGCTCACGGAGTTGAGACATGCGCATCCTGTCGATATTGCTAAAAAACCCTGTGTTTCCAAATCAAAGAATTAATGTGTGTGCAATAGCATCAGAATGTTGTTGGTTTCTGCGAATAGGTTGCACTGCCATGAAATTGGGGCCGAGGGTTGGTGAAACAAAACATAAATACGCTAAATTCAATTAATAAAAAAGAATTATTAAGAATTATTATATTTATTTTAAAATCTTTATAGAATTAAGAGTATATATATATATTGTCCTCTCAACATTTTATCAAGTTTGAATATATAGAAACTTGTATGCAAATTCTTGAAATATCAGAATTTTAGTAGTTCTAGTAGGGCTCGCTCAATTCGGCATGGCCATGTTTTGTTTCGCTAATCCTCGGGCTATGTATGTGTTGGCTTAGGAGATTTCAATTGCTCTATCTACCTAGGAATACAGGCCCATCTATATACTTGGCTGATCAATCTAGGCCCTATAGATAATGAGGCATTTAGTGGAGCTGATATGCCCTGAGCATAGCCCTTGTTGTTCGGCATACAGCCTGGCTGACAGTGATCCAGGATTGCGATACGCTAGACCTGATTTGGCTTAGTGCTGCTGGAGAGACTGCCCCAGCCATTCTCCAACAGTATGCAAATTGGAACCAACGTCAAATGACAGGGACAATTGTCATGTTTGACAGTGCACACATTCCAACAGCCTTAGCACCAAGCATGCTTGGACTGCTATTGCGTCTCAACGGCGCCAGAAGCTACACTTAGCCATGATGACTCGGAACTCTGTGGGAGACACCGAAGCTTTTGTCTCCAACTTGCCCAACGTTGTAATGAGATTTCAAGATCAATCAGATTGGGGGGGCCGAGTATCGCGTGCGTTCCAGGCCAACCTGGATGCCGTTCCATTTGGGACGATAGGCTATAGCAAGAGGGTTCTCGGAGATTTATCTGCGATTTTAGTGTCACCGCCCAATTGGATTTCGATCAATATCCACACAGCTGTGACCTTTCTTTCTTGCCAAAGTGTGGAATGACAGAGAGAACGCCATCTGTATCGTCAAATCACCCTCACACCCTGCGTTTCTAAGGCTTTAAAATGGAGAAGGTAAACAACCACGGGCAATGTACGTCTTCCCTTCGTGTGTTCACATGAGAGCAGATCACTCTGCTATCTATCCTATTTCTCTTCTGGCAATCATGCTTGTCTCAAATCGAGAGTCCGCCGCTGGCATTACAGGCGCCTCTGGGAGTATCTTCGTCTTGCAGGTAAGGAGCTCCGCTCTCGGTGCTGAAGCATGGTAGATTTTGCCTGTGCTTACCTTCTTGATCCAGCGCTTCCTTCAATGGATCTTTGAAATGCGACTCCATGCTCGCTGACGTAGCGGACCATACTTTGGTGCCTAACAGCGATCAATTGGCAACGATATGTACATCAGACTGTCTGCGCTCATTGCAAGACCAATCAAAAGCGCAGACGAAGGCTTGCGGGTCAGCAATCTTGCTCAACAATGACATTGGACTCGACTATCCTGCGAGCTACGTGGACGAACTTATCTACATGTATAATTACACGTGTCTTAAAGATCCGTAAGTTTGGCCTGCATCGACGCGGAAAGGACAGAATCTCATAGAACGATAATAGTTCTTCGCACAATTATTGTGCAACTCAAATTGAGCAACTCGACAATGCTACCAAGTCAGATTGTTCTGCGTGCGCTTTACGGACACTCCAGACTCGATTGAATTCCCCTATTGGCTATGATCCTACCCTTGCCAGTAATTTCAGGGCTTTGACCTCGTCGTAAGTAGAATCTTATGACCAGCTTCGCCACGCTGAACCCTTGATTATAGGTGCGGCACCAATGACTACCCAATTGCCACTCCATCCGCTGCGCCAATCTCCAATGGTACCCAAGTTAACAGCCAAATCAAGCTAGCAAATTCAGACGCAACGCCAGATTGTAAACCCTCATATACCATCAAGACTGGAGATGATTGCCACAGTATCTGCAAACAGCAGCGGGTCTCGACTTTCTCGTTGCTCTTGGAAAATATCTTAGGAGCTTTTTGTTCAGATTTCCCCAAGGCAGGCTTCCAGCTGTGCATTCCACCCACTTGTGATGTATACACTGTCACACATAACGCAACTTGTTTCGGTATCGCACAAAACGTGGGGTCCGGCGTCTCTGTCACTAATCTGATAGATTGGAACAAGAACATCAACAGCGATTGCAGCAATTTGTCTCAGTTGAATGGGTTGGAGATCTGTATCAGGTAATTTCTTCAGGGTTGAGATTACAACATGTTAATGACTAATCAACAAATTCAGTGAACCTGGAAGTGCAGGCAAGTCTACCAACTCGCTGCTGCGGTTGAGCTCCAAAACCAATGACACAGCCACAATCAACCAAACGTCCACAATGTGAGTATACGTGTGTAAATCCTTCAGCCGAATCAATAACTGATAATGTTTCAGTGACTTCCACCTCGATGAATCAAAGGCGAAGAGCGATCCCTGTGCATCTGATGTAGTTCCACTTCCAACCTCTTGCTGGGTTACTACCGGATTAACAGCGGCTTTTTGGGCTGCACCCACTATAGCACCAGGTGCTGGCAACGCTACAAATAACTCCACTAGCAATCCTACAATCTTTCCCCTTGCACCTGGGACTAAACAAAATTGCTCCGCGTACATCCAATACCTCGAACCACCAGCCAACGGTTCAGACCCTAACACTTGCACGTTCATCGCAGACCTATATGGATGTGCGTCTCTTTTATTGGTCTTTTCCAGCGCCTCCAACGTTTTCAAATGCTAATCCTTGTAGACACCGAAACCCAAATCGTGTTTTGGAACCCCTCCTTGAAATTCGACCGATCTAAACCCCAAACGTGCGTCATGAAACCAGGCTTCTTATATTGCGTCGACGATCTGGACCAAAGCAATTCAACGAACTCTACGTCTATGACCATGACTTCTGCCCGGCTGTCGAGCACCAAGCTCCTGGGCTCTACACCCACCAGTGCTCTAGTGCCCCCAAAGCCCACGACTAGTCCAGTATGTACCATTGTGTAAGTATCGCAGATATTCATGAATTCCTGGTACTAACTGAGAGCAGTCTTCAAGACCAAGGAAGTCACGCATGTCAATGTACCCCAGGGAGCACCACAATTTTGAACCCTGGGGACACATGCGGCAGTACCGTAATTCCCTCCAACGACTGCAGCTCTCCGTAAGCCATTCCCGCATCTTTCCCCATTTGTCTACTGATCCGGGAATCTAGCCCAATCGACGCCATAGACCAGAACAACCCAATCAACGGACAATTTATCGGTTGCCAATGCAAGGTCAGCGGCAAAATGCCTGAAACCGCACACATCTTGCAATCGAAGGACGGGAACTGCACTCCCTGGCTCGCGATGAACACTCCCAGCTGTAAACTGGCTGGGAAAGGGTGCGATTGTAGGACGTGGAATCCTGGGCCCAACCCTCCTTCCGATATATATAATCCTTGTTGGAAGTCCAAGTGAATCGATATATCGCATTTGAATACCGCGATAACTCTATTTCCAAACAAGCTCTATGAAGGGTCTTGCAGACATCATCCAGCGTTCAATAGCGTGCCTGAACCCCCAAGTCACGCTTTTCTATCAAAGAACCCGTGTCCATCGTCTTGTCAAGCTAGAAACAAGAAAGTTTGGAGGACCTCCTCCTATTCAACTCGGTTGTTTGTTGAACTTCTACTGCGCCTTAATCGCCCGCCCTCAACAAGCAGCTTCCCCAAGTAATGTCTTGCAATGGTCTTACGATGCTGTGCGATACGAACAAAGGGCTGGCATGACCAATGCATTATCCTACTTCCTTCCAACCTTTGTTCCACCTGCCAAATCTCCGCATCCTTTATCCCCCTCACCGAAGAAACCCGATTCCTTTATTCTCAAGCCAGCCTCAAAGCTCGACGAACATCCCCACCAACCTTCCACCGCTCTTTCTGCAGTTCTGCATTCAGCACCCGACCCAACAGCCTCACCGTTCAGCTCTTACCTCAACCAGCAGGGAATATCCACTTTACACATCCAAACCTCCAGAGGCGAAACAACAATGAGACTCGCACCTCCAAACCCCACACCCATCCTCTTCTCCAGCCCATAATGTCAAACCCCCCCCCCAACCCCCTCATCCACCATCCAACTAACCACCAAACGCACCCTCCTCCTGCGCCTCCTAACCCTCTTTCCCCTCCTTG
>JAABUQ010009043.1_pt1 | contig 13673 bp, 12 predicted proteins | sample 5560001 | NCBI WGS metagenome assembly JAABUQ01 (sample SAMN10711888, study PRJNA513371) | rock metagenome | isolation source: Antarctica rocks | place: Antarctica: Victoria Land, Finger Mt nord | collected 2015-12-18
GAGAGCCTTCTTTCCGCAGGAGCGCTTCCTCTCGAAATGCTTTGAGCACGAATTTGTAGAAGCACAACAGTCACATGACCTCAATCATCGAGAGTGTGCATGAACCGGTCTTTGGGGTTCACTCCAGTGCGCTGGCGAGCAGCCTTGAACCTAGCAGGAGTAGCGAGGACGTCAGGGGAGGTGGTGCGCGGGCTGCTGGAGGTGCTACATAAGGATGGGGACGCCAAGGTGCGCGGGGGCACAGCTTGGAGTCTGAGAGAAGCGGCAAGGACGTCAGAGGAGGTGGTGCAGGGGCTGCTGAAGGCGCTGTACAAGGATGAGGACGTCGAGGTTTGTAGGCTCGCAGCCACGAGCCTGAGAGAAGCAGCGAGGACACCAGGAGAGGCGGTGCAGGGGCTGCTGGATGCTCTATATAAGGATAGGAACGCCAAGATGCGGTGGGGTGCAGCTTGGAGCCTGAAAGAAGCAGCGAGGACATCAGAGGAGGCGGTGCGCGGGCTGCTAGAGGCGCTGAACAAGGATAGGAACGCAACAGTGCGCAGTTGTGCAGCCTTGAGCCTGAGAGAAGCAGCGAGGACGTCAGGGGAGGCGGTGCAGGGGCTGCTAGAGGCGCTGAACAAGGATAGGAACGCAACAGTGCGTATGGAAGCAGCCAGGAGTTTGACAGGAATAGCAGCGACTTCAGTGGAAGTGGTCAAAGGACTGCTGGAGGCGTTGCAGGATGGGGAAGCAGAGGTCCGCAATCAAGCGGCAGAGAGTCTGGCAGGGGCAGTGGAGATGTCAGAGGAGGTGGTGCAGAGGCTGCTGGAGGCATTGCAGGATAGGGAAGCAGAAGTACGTTATCAAGCTGCAATAAGCCTGTATAAACAGGGACAGAGATCTATAGAGATTACGTCATTGCTTCTGGAGGCTGTACGTAAAGCTGAAGCATGGATGCGCCGGGAGGTTGTACTGTTTCTCAGTGAGATGGAGCCAGTGGAAAAAGCGACCTTCGATCTTATCTGGCAAGGGTTGTTGGACAATGATTATGATATGCGCGAAGCGTGTGTACAGGCTCTGACGAAGCTAGTGGAGCAGTATTCTGTTGAGCAAAAAGAGCAGTTTGAGAAAAAGATTATCCGTGCTCTGCCGACTAAAAAGTTTGAAAAAACTGATGAGTATGGTTATCCAGCTTACGACTCCTTATACGAGCTGTTGTGGCGGCTTGTGGTGGGTGATGCTTCGGAGTAGGGGTGGTGGGAGAGGTGGGCTCTCTGTCCGGCAGAAACTTTGTTCCAGGGAACAGCCAGGAGCAGGCTGGGCGGACGCGCGAGCAAGGGAACAGCCAGGAGCGGGCTGAGCACGGCCGAGCAACGGACGTGATAAATCGGGTCCCTGCGCTTTCGCGCAATGAATTGCGCGCTTGCTGCGCAAGCTTATTTTTCAACTATTATAGATCGAGTTATTGCACGATCGTGCAATAAATTGCTCACCTACTACGCAGGATTATTTCAGCTATTAATTCGTTTCATTCGTAGTCACGCAATAAATTGCGCAACAGCCGCGCAAGCTTATTATGCATGAGATGCGAAAATGTTCAATTGCTGGCAGAACATCCGCCCAGCAAAACACGGCACAGTTATATGCCCCATTCATCGCACAGAAATGCACAAAATTGATAGCTTTCCTTTAAAAATATCATTATAATACTCTCGCATGCAAAAAATTAAAATTTGCCCCTCGCACATAAAAAAAGCCTGCGCAGCAGGCGCGCAATTCATTGCGTGAAAGCGTACGGACCCGATTTATCGCGTCCGTTGCTCGCGCGTCCGTCCAGCTCGCCCCTGGCTGTTCCCTTGCTCGCGCGTCCGCCCAGCCTGCTCCTTGTTTCGAAAGCAGGCCAGCAACACAACCCCTCCCCCTTACAATTTTTAAACCATCTGTCAGGTGAAAGCCCTCTACTGTCAGGGAAATGCAGTATACTATCAGGTATATCTAAGATAGAGTCGCTATAATTTCACCACAGCGTGATTTCATAAAGGGGTACAGAGATGCAGAGCCGGGCAGTGAAAGGGCATGTGCCAGTCGCACGAATAACAGCGCTGAGCGCGGGCGTTGTTTTAGCCTTGATCGCCTTTCTGGTGCCGATGGAAGCCTTCGGTATGTATCATATGTTCGCGGTTCATATGGCTCAGCATCTGCTGCTGTCGCTCGCGGCACCACCACTTATTCTCCTGAGTATTGTGCCGGAGAGCCTGTTCCGTTTCCTGGCCCGTCATCGCACGCTTGCCCGCTGTCTCCAGTATTTGACGATGCCAGTTGTCGCCGCGATCATTTTTAACGGCAACATCTGGCTCTGGCACGCGCCCCCGCTGATGGCTGCCATGATGGGCAGTGCTGTGCTTCACGTCATCACAAATCTGCTGTACCTGGTCACAGGGCTGCTTTTCTGGTGGCCTCTGCTTGATCTCTATCCTGAAGAGGCGCGCCGCCTGGTGATCGGGAAGAAGCTGGCCTATCTGTTCTTCAGCGACATGCCGATGATGCTGATCGGCGCGGGCATGACCTTTGCGCGCCCGCTCTATTCGTTCATGATGAGCAATCCCACGATGTACATGGTCGTGACGGCGGACGATCAACAGCTCGCCGGCCTGCTGATGTGGGTTGTCGGTGGCGTCTTTTTGCTGGTCGTCGTCAGCAGCATTCTTTTCTTGCGCTGGATGCTGGCGCAAGAGAAGGGGCAGCAGGAGAGGGAGCAAGAATTTTCTGACGAAATGTTTGATGAGACTCCATTGACTCGCTGAGAGTGTACAACTCCCACTGCGATGGGGGCTTTGTTTTTCCGTGCGTTCTCGCGCATGGCGCTCGCACACATTTTTTATTCTATAGTGCAAAACCTGTGCGAAGCACAGGTTTTGCACTATAGAATATTTTTTTGTGAACGGCGAAGCCGCGAGAGAACTAGCGGTTCTCTTTATTCCTCTTCTGGTTGGGATGGAGGCGATCGCTCTCGGTGTTGTGAATAGGGGCATCGCCCTCTTGCTCGACGCGCGCCTTCTCTTTACGTACCGTGTCGGTTACACGCTGCGTCTCCTGAACTGCACGTTTATCGATTGTCACCTCGCCCGTCTCGACGGTCTGCTTGCTGACGTTGACCCGCTCCTCGCTCACGGGTACGCGGATGGTCTCGCTCTCGCCGATCGGCGTGGTGTCAACGCGGCCGCCAGTGATGGGACGCTGCTCGATGATGATCTCTTCATGCGTGACCGGGACATCGATTGTCTTTTGCTCGGCGACGACCTCTTTGCGCAAGCGCGCCTCGCCAGCCTGCACGCGCTCTTTGTTCACGTTAAGCTGTTCTTCGCGCAGTCGGAGCGAGCGCGGCTGGTAGTACGCGTCGGTCTCGTCAACGGCATCGCGAGAAACTCCCTGCCGTGCCGTAACGTCCTGGGCACGTGTGCGGCCCGTGGTTACGTCCTGCGCGGAGGTCTGTGTTTCACGTGTTGTCGTCGTTCGATTTGTGGCTGTACGCTGCTCGTAGTCGTAGGCTCCGTAATTGCGCAGGATGTCGAGTGCCTCGCGCTCGCGGCCGTCCGGTCTCACCGATACAACTGTGCGACCAGCCTGATATTCCTGGTCGTAGTAGCTGGCAAAATCTTTTGGTACGCCCAGACCCAGCAGGTCGCTGCGTAGATTGACGTTGCCCCGGTTATGCATTGCGAGCCCGATCTGATCCTGGTCGAATCCTCCCTGTCTTAATGCATCAAGGGCGCGCCTTGCCGCCGTGGCGTCTGTGAAGACGCCGGCAACAATTGGTGTTTGCATTGCCATAATGGTATTTTCCTCCTGGCGAGGAGCACTCAATAGAGGTGGCTCCTCGTAATATTTTTTAGCTAACGCGAAGTGCAAATTTTTCTGGCTCCGGTTTCCGACGCGGGCCAATGTACAGGCAGGCGAACGCGGGCGCCCTGAAGGTAGCCCCTACCCCCGATGGCCATGAATGGCGTGCCGGGGGCGAACGAAGCGATACCTACATCATCCGTCTCTGGTGATGAGCCAGGAAAAACGTGCACATCGTGTTTGCTACAGTTCTACAACATGTATGCTCTTACGCAGTTTCCGCTAAGGTGTTTGTTACTGTGGAGAGCGTATACATGTCCTCCTGTTCAGTATAATCCTGTCTTTGTAAAAACATTAACCTTAGTACGTATGGGCGTAGGTTAATAGTTTCTTTTTATCATATTGATAGTAGGGGAACTCAGAATTTTCTAATCTCTAAGAGGTGAATAGATCATATAAAAATATTTATATTTACAGATTAATAGAAAACATGCTTGGCATAGGGAGGTTGGGTGTGAGGCATATGCCCTTTGCCTTATTATTAGACTGCTTGAAACTCTAAAGCGGGTACCTGAACACAGAACCATCCCTACCTTATGTAAATTTGTGTGATATACTCAGGTACATGCACTGGGCAGCGCGTAGAGAGAACGCAGCAGAACCGTTTTTGCGTCTAAAAAGCATAAGTAATCCGCTGTATGCGTCTTTCTGGCTGTCAGCGAAAGCATGACAAGAGAGTACGAAAAAGCAATGTTAAGGGGGACGTAATGGCACGACCTGTAACACTTTTCACCGGTCAATGGGCAGACCTGCCACTGGAAGAGCTGGCGCCAAAGGCTAGCAAGATGGGTTTTGATGGCCTGGAACTGGCCTGCTGGGGCGATCATTTTGAGGTAAATCGTGCGCTTAAAGAGCCAGGCTATCTTGAAGCGAAACGCGCTTTGCTTGATAAGTACAACCTGAAGGTGTATGCCGTTGGCGCGCACCTGGTGGGCCAGGCTGTGTGTGATCCGATTGATGCCCGTCACAAAGGGATTGTTCCAGACTATGTGTGGGGCGATGGTGAGGCTGAAGGTGTCCGCCAGCGGGCCGCGCAGGAGATAATGGATACGGCGCGCGCAGCCGCTAAATTCGGTGTGCACCAGGTCAACGGCTTCACAGGTTCAAGCGTCTGGCATATGCTCTACTCTTTCCCGCCCAATGACTACGACGAGATCGAAAAAGGCTACGCGGACTTCGCGCGTCGCTGGAACCCTATTATTGATGTCTTCGAGCAGGAGGGTGTGCGCTTCGGTCTTGAGGTCCACCCGACCGAGATCGCCTATGATTTTGTGACGACGCGCAAGACGCTCGACGCGATCAACAATCGTCCTGGCTTTGGCATCAATTTTGATCCCAGCCACTTTACCCATCAGTTTCTCGATGCTGCGGCCTTCGTCGAGGAGTTCGCCGATCGTATTTACCATGTCCATATTAAGGATTCCAAGCGCAATCTGAATGGGCGCAGCAGTATTCTGGCTTCGCATCTCAATTTTGGTGATGCTCGACGCGGCTGGGACTTTGTCTCGCCGGGTCATGGCGATGTTGATTTTGAGGCGCTGATCCGCGTGCTCAATCGCATCGGCTACCAGGGTCCGCTCTCGATCGAGTGGGAAGATTCGGGTATGGATCGCGAGTGGGGTGCGCAGGATGCGCTCTCTTTCGTGCGCCGCACCGATTTCACTCCCTCCGCCGTCGCCTTCGACGCCGCCTTCAGCAAGAAGTAGGGGGCATGATACAAAAACGACAGACGACACCTGCACAGGTGTCGTCTGTCGTTTTTGTATCATGCCCTGGTTTTACTCGCCGCCAGAGGCGGCCTGCTCTCTTTTTTATATTCATTTTGCATTTTTTGCCAGCAGAGCTGGCAAAAAATGCAAAATGAATAGGATAATTTTTTGTGCTGCGCCACAGGATTATAATTTTTGTGCCGCACTGCTGATGCGGCATGGGTAGGCTGAAGACCCCCTCTTTTGTTTCCAGTTCTACCGGAGTGGTGAAGAAAGTACTTGCGGGATACATTTTTTCATTCCACTATGGTATTGTTTGCCTGGTGCACAGATAGATGTTTGAGTAGTGATAAGCAGAGGAGCAGGAGCGTCGATGACGATTAGTGATCATGCCACACATTTTGCTGGCAAAACGATTGTAGATTATGATGTCGCGGCGGGGATTAGCGATCCCGCGTCACAGGTGTATCGCATCTCTTTTGACTACAATGATGAAGAGGCGAGCTGGGAGGAGAAATTCGCCAGCTTTTTGCGCGATCCCAGGAGTGGCGAGGTGACAGCGCTGGTTATCGGGTTGTGGGCGGAACCGGGCGATCCTGCCTCCACCGCTCTTGTTGTGGCCGCGTTAGTTGAGGCGCGTGAGAAACTTCCCCTGCTCAATGGCATATTTCTGGGCGATATTACCTACGAAGAGTCGGAGATCTCGTGGATTGACCAGACTGATGTTTCTCCCCTCTTCTACGCCTATCCACAGCTTGAGTACTTTCGTGTACGTGGCGGGAATGGACTGAAGCTGGGCACGATCCGACACGAACATTTACGCCTGCTTGCTGTCGAGGCAGGTGGACTGGATCGCAGTATCGTGCACGATATCTGGCAATCGCACCTGCCCGCGCTTGAGCACCTTGAGATCTGGACCGGCTCCCAGTGGTACGGCGCGAATACCGCTGTCGATGATTTTGCCCCGCTATTCACTGGCAACCTCTTCCCCAATCTGCGTTATCTGGGTCTCCGCGATTGTGAGTATGTCGATGAACTGGCCTCGCTGCTGGTGGTCTCACCACTGATAGAGCGTATTCGCGTCCTTGACCTCTCCCTCGGTACTTTTTCGCAGCGCGGCGCGGAAGCTTTGCTGGCCTGCCCGGCGATTACGAAGCTGGAGAAGCTTGACGTGCATCATCATTATTGTCCCGATGACATTGTTGCGCGCCTGGAAGCTCTCCCCATTGAGGTCGATGTCAGCGAGCAGCAAAGTAAGGGCGACGATGCTGAAGAGGATCGTTTTATTGCAGTCAGTGAGTGATGCGCCCGTCAATTTTATACTTATAGGGACGCCCGGCGACCGCCGTGTCACGTTCTTCCAGCAGGCGCTGATAGAGCAGAAGTTGCCACCCGCGCGCCTGGTCAGCTATCTCGACCTGATCGCTGGCACTGTCTCGCTCACTGACCTGCTTACGCCTGATACGATCGTTCGTATTGAGTCGCCGGGCAAGAGTCAGCAGGTTGAGCGCGCGCTGCTGGCTCTGGGGGCCGAACTGCCGGACCCGGATGGCGAACGCTACGAACGCATAAGCCAGCGCGCCCTCGCGGCACTGCCAGTTGAGAAAGGGCAGTTATTGCCGTCTCGGCAGTGGTACCTGGGATACTGTCACCTCTTACAAGAAATCAAACGACAACTCGGGACAACCTCTCCAATGAATCGGCCAGACGATATTGCTGTGATGTTTGATAAGCGCGTCTGCCACGCCTTATTGCAGCAACACCATCTCGCTGTGCCGCCCGCCCTTGCCCCGGTCCATTGCTATGACGAGCTGATGGCAGGCTTGCGGCAGCAGGGCTGGTCGCGTGTCTTTATCAAGCCCGCGCACGGTTCCAGCGCCTCTGGTATCATCGCCTATCGTTTTCAAGGCGACAGGCAGCAGGCGGTCTCTACGATTGAGATGGCGCGCCAGGGGCAGGGGTACCGTTTGTATAACACACGGCGCATTCGGTGCTACACCGATCGTGCGGAGATTGCCACGCTGGTAGATATGCTCTGTCGCCAGCGCGTGCACGTTGAGCAGTGGATACCCAAGGCGGTGCACGCAGGCCATAGCTTTGATTGCCGCATTGTCGTGATTGGAGGCGAGGCTCGACACGCGGTTGTACGTATGAGCAAGAGCCCCTTTACGAACTTGCACCTGCTGAATGGGCGCGGCGATCTCGCGGCCGTGCAGGCTGCCTGTGGTGAGCCGCGCTGGCAGGAGGCGCTGTGGACGTGTGAACATGCCGCCAGTCTCTTTGGGAGTTTGTATACAGGCGTTGACCTGCTCTTTTCGTCGCGGTACCAACGGCATGCTATTATTGAGATGAACGCTTTTGGGGATCTACTGCCCGGCGTTCTTCATCGTGGACAGGATACCTATAGCGCGGAGATTGAGGCTCTACTAAAGGCTGCCAGTTATGATCTGTGTTCCTGACCTGCTTGGCTCTCACGATCTACTCTTTATTACATTTGATACTCTGCGCTATGATGTGGCGCAGGAGCTCTTTACACGGGGGCGTACGCCTTTTCTGGCATCCCTGCTTCCCGTTGCCGGTTGGGAGGCGCGCCATTCGCCCGGCAGCTTTACCTATGCCGCGCATCATGCCTTCTTCGCTGGCTTCCTGCCAACACCCACCGCACCTGGTCCTCACGCACGCCTCTTTGCGGCGCGTTTCCCTGGCAGCGAGACGACTACGGCGACAACCTTTGTCTTTGATGCACCCGATATTGTGACCGGTCTTGCGCAGCAGGGCTATCATACCGTCTGTATCGGCGGTGTGGGCTTTTTCAACAGGCAGAGTCCGCTCGGCTCGGTGCTGCCCGATCTGTTTCACGAGAGCTACTGGACGCCGGAACTGGGCGTTACTAACCCGACTTCGACGGCGTGCCAGGTCGATCTTGCCTGTCAGGTGTTGGAGAACCTTCATCCCGCGCAGCGCCTGTTCCTGTTTGTGAATATATCCGCGCTGCACCAGCCAAATTATTTCTACGTGCCTGGCCTGAAGGAAGATACGATCGCGTCGCACGCGGCGGCGCTGGAGTACGTAGATAGCCAGTTGCCGCGCCTGTTCGTAACAGCGCGCCGCCGCGCGCCGCTGCTGGCTATCCTCTGTTCAGATCATGGGACCGCTTATGGCGAGGATGGGTACAGTGGCCACCGTCTCGCCCATCCCGTCGTCTGGACCGTGCCATATGCTGAGTGCGTTCTACCTCAACTCAATGGAGCATAGCCCTATGTCAACCCTCGTTCCGCTCTTACAACAGACGCCCTATACAAGTTATACCTACGCCTATCCCCATAAGACGGCGTACCGCGCTTTCCCCGCGCCTATACCGCTCGGCGAGCTGTGGCGCGAGGAGAAACGCGCGGCGGCTTTCCTGTATATACACGTGCCGTTCTGCGAGATGCGCTGCGGTTTCTGTAACCTCTTCACCACGGTTGATCCCAGCGCTCATTTCGTGGCGGACTACCTGGCGGCGCTCAGGCGCGAGGCCGAGCAGGTCGCGCGCCAGGTGGGAGCGATCAATGTAGCGCGCATGGCGATCGGGGGTGGTACGCCGACATTTCTTGCCCCGCGTGAGCTGGAAGAACTTTTCGCCGTTTCGTCTGAACTATTTGGCGTCGCGCCTGGCAGTGTGCCACTCTCCGTCGAGAGCTCACCCCTGACCGCGACGCCGGATCGGCTGGGTGTCCTGCGTGATTACGGCGTTGATCGCATCAGTATCGGCGTCCAGAGCTTTATTGAGGACGAGGTGCGCGCCGTGGGGCGTGCGCAAAAGACGGCGACGGTACAGCAGGCTCTGAGGCATATTCGCGGGGCTGGCTTTCCAACATTGAATATCGACCTGATCTATGGTCTGCCCGGCCAGACGGTCGCCAGTTGGTTGACTTCTCTACGGGCGGCGCTGGACTACGGGCCGGAGGAGCTGTATCTGTATCCCCTCTACGTTCGCCCCTTAACTGGCCTGGATCGTATTCAGGCGCGCGAAAAAGCGGCGGAGGAAGATATTCGCCTGGCCTGCTATCGGGCCGCGCGCGAACTGCTGCTCTCCTCGGGCTACACACAGGTGTCTATGCGTATGTTCAAGGCCGCGCACGCGCCAGCCGAAACGGGGCCGGTCTACTGTGTGCAGGATGATGGCATGCTTGGTTTGGGCTGTGGCGCGCGCTCTTATACCCGCGCGTATCACTACTCCAACGAATACGCGGTGAGTGCGCGCGGGGTACGTGCTATTCTCGCTGACTATATCGCTACCCCGGCTGAAACCTTTGCCTCCGCGCGCTACGGTTTTCAGCTCGACCAGGACGAGCAGCGCAGGCGCTACCTCCTCAAGTCGCTGCTGGAGACAGGCGGACTTGATCTCGCGGCCTATCAACAGCGTTTTGGACACGACGTCTTTACAGACCTGCCTGATCTGCATGAGCTTGTCTCCCTCGAACTGGTTGAACGTGAGGATGATCTGCTGCTGCTTACACCGTCTGGACTTGAATATTCGGATACCATTGGCCCCTGGCTCTACTCGCCATGTGTGCGGGAACGTATGGGAGGATATGTACTACGATGAAGCTCTCTATTCTCTATCGCGGACCACTCTCCAGTTGCAATTATGGCTGTGATTACTGCCCCTTCGCCAAGCATACGGAGACCAGGCAGGAACATGAGCACGATCGGCAGGCGCTCGCGCGTTTCATCGACTGGGTTGACACGCGCCAGGAGGATCAGGTTGGTATCCTGTTTACGCCGTGGGGAGAGGCTCTGGTGCGCAAACGCTATCAAGATGCGTTTATTCGTCTCTCCAATATGTCGCACGTCGTCAAGGTCGCGATCCAGACAAACCTCTCCTGCCGCCTGGATTGGCTTGAAGCGTGCGATAAGCGCAAGACGGCGCTCTGGGTCACCTATCATCCCAGCCAGGTGACGCGTGAACGTTTCCTGACAAAGTGCCAGGAGCTTGCTCAACGCGGGGTACGCTTCAGCGTCGGTGTGGTTGGCCTGAAAGAGCATAGCGAGGAGATCTCTGCCCTGCGTGAGGCTCTGCCGTCCTCTATCTACCTGTGGATCAATGCCTATAAGCGCCAGCCTGATTACTACAGCGCTGAAGAGATGCAGCGCTTTACAACAGTCGATCCACTCTTCCCCATCAACACAAAGTATCATCCGAGCGAGGGAAAGGCGTGTCGTGGCGGTCACAGCGTTATTTCGGTGGATGGCGATGGTACGATGCGGCGCTGTCACTTCATCAAGACGCCGATCGGCAACATCTACGATGCCAGTTTCGAGCAGGCGCTCTATCCGCGTCCCTGTACAGCCGCGAGCTGTGGTTGCCATATCGGCTATGTGCACAAAAACGATATGGGGCTCTACGAGGTCTTTGGCGATGGGGTGCTGGAGCGCATCCCCGTCCAAAAAATCTGGATGGCTTCTCCCCTTACTTAGACGCCTTCCCGCGCCTACGGCGCGGAGAAAAATTTTAATGATGATTGTGCACAACCATCATTAAAAAGAGGCGGGCCACCTCTGGCGGCCAGGGGAGACGAAAATTATAAGCGACTATGTTTCAGCCAATGGACGGTAGTCGTCAGGATTGTCGAAGCCGGCGGTCCAGGCGGCGGCCTGGTGACAGCTTTGCATCGTCGGGGGCACGCGCAGCATATAGCCGCGACCGGTCGAGGGGCAGCGCACGGAGAGACAGACGAGCGGCTCATCTTTTTTCATCTCGACGTGCAGCAACTGGCGTATACCACCCGCATCTTGATCTTCATCCAGCACAGTCGCCCCCACGCGGCTCATAAACGTCTCGTGTCCCATACGTTCCGTGAGCACGCGCCGCAGTTCCGCGTTTTCCTCAGCCAGAATTTCGTCGGTTGTAATCGTCTCTGGCGCGAAAGCGATGCGCTGCGTAATGCGTACGTTGTGCCAGCGCAGTTGTACCTGTTGCAGCGCCGGAGGCAGCGCGCGTAGCGGCGTCTCCTCCAGGTCTATCCAGGAGCGGACCTGTAAGTCTTCAGGTAACGCCTCAAGGCCAACGCACTCGCTTATATCAAGCTGCGCCACCGTTGTAAGCCAGGGGGGTAGCGTCCTCAAGCGCTGGCAGCCGCGCATATTGAGACGGCCAAGCGTCGCGGGACCGTGCGTGGGCCAGTTCTCCAGTGTATGACAATCCGAAATGTCCAGCAAAAAGACGTCCAGATCTTCAGGAAGCTGGCGTAAAGCATTGCAGTTGTGCAGGATCAGCGAACTGACCTTCAGACCGTCGGGCAGGCGCTCCAGTCGCTGGCAATTGCTCAGATCGATGCGGTAGCTCACCTCGATATCGTCGGGCAGGCTTGTGAGCGGTACTGCCTGCGCGACAAGTTCATAACACTGGAGGCCCCGTGGCAGGCTTTCTAACATATAACAATTGTTCAGCCGCAGACTTTTCACGTGCAGCCCTGCCGGCAAAGCGGTGAGCCGCTGTTCCCCTGACAGGTCCAGATCGTCGTGTACAACCAGGTTGCGGGGTGCCGCGCCGGACAGGATCAGCCCGCGCGCCTCCTGGGCGGATACGGAGGGTGTTGTTACCATCATCTTTTTCCTCTCAGTCGCGCACAATCTTTATCGCCTGTGGCGTATATTCTCGTTGCTGCCAGACGCGGTAGGTGCCTGGAGGCAGCATGATGGGATGGTGTTCCTCGTGGACAATACGTACGGGCTCGCTGACTTCGAGAAAGAGTGCATTGCCCTGTATCAGCAGTGTCGCGTGTGCCGGGGTCTCGATGCGATGGCTATGCCCGGTGATTTCGCCATAGGCCAGTGTCGTCCCCATGGTTTTCTTTGCCTGTTCGGGAATGGCCGCGATGGCTGCGATGAATACGTCTCCGTGACGCCACATAAGCAAATCCTCCTGATTTTTTGTTGCTGTAATCTCTTCACATTACTATTCTGATCGGGGTGGATAAAAGCGGAAACGCCCTTTCTTTTTAATGGTGTACAGCACTTCCTGCGATCTTCAGCCGCAGGAAGTGCTGTACACCATTAACAATGAAAGAAGCACAGACCCCATTTATAGCATTAAGCAGGTTGCTTGATCCATTTGCCCAGGCGCTGGATGGTGTGTACCTGTTGAAAACCCACTGCTTCACAGGCACGATGGATGGGTAGGTTATCAAGAAATGGCTCGATAAACGCGCTGGTGGCTCCATGTGCTTTGAAACGGTGCAACATCGCCAGCAGTAGAGTGCGAGCGAGGCCGCGCCGATGGAAACGTGGATGTACGCCGATTGGCTCGATCTGTGCCGCGCGACGGTCCGGGTCGAACCAGCCCACGCAGAAAGCGGCCAGTGAGCCATCGGGTGCGCTAATCACCAGATCCAGTTCGGGCCGGTACTCTTGAGTGCGCAGCGTGCGTGCGCGCCATTCGGGTGTCATCGAAGTGGTCCCGAAGGCCGTGCGATGCAGTTCGGCGTAGGCGGCAGTCTCCTGTGCGCCCATCAGGGGACGGAGCGTGAAGCCATCCGGTAGCGCTGGGACCGGGCCAGGGTCGTTGAGGGTATGCTGAAAAAGGGCGTAGCCATAGTCGTCTTCGAGCAGAAATCCATGGGCCTTTACTAATTGAAGACGCGCCTCGTCGTCGTCGCGGAACTCTACCCAGTAGGGTAGCGGATAACCACGTTCTACGTCGCGTTCACTCATGCGTTCTTCCGCCCAGGCAAAGATCTCTGCCTCGACCTCCTGCTCTGTGGGACCAGGCAGAATGAAGAAATCGAGCGCGGCCCAATAGTATTGCCAGGCCGCGAAACCGACTACCTGTCCGTTGGCATCCTCCCAGAAGGAGCCGTCGCGTCCTTCGTTGATAACTGGAGCACTGAGCCGCCAGGGCAGATCGAGCACGTGGCGGCTGATCAGGGGCAGCTTGCGCACAAGGTCAAACACGCGGGGCATGTCGGCCTCGCCGCGATAGGGATGGTGGATAATGGTCATACTTGAAACCTTCCTTCATGTAACAAATTGAGTAAACGGATGAGCACAACAGGGCCAGGAGCGAGCTCCACGCGAACGTGCATGACCGTTGCTCAATTC
>JAABUQ010009044.1_pt1 | contig 13671 bp, 15 predicted proteins | sample 5560001 | NCBI WGS metagenome assembly JAABUQ01 (sample SAMN10711888, study PRJNA513371) | rock metagenome | isolation source: Antarctica rocks | place: Antarctica: Victoria Land, Finger Mt nord | collected 2015-12-18
ATCGGCAACCTCAAGACATGGCGAATCCTCCACACCGACTACCGCAGGCCACTCGACACCTTTAACCGGACCATCAGCACAGTCATCGCACTCGAGTTCTACCGAGCCACGTTGTGAATAAATCTCAATGTGTCAAGATCTACTTCAAGGACAAAAACGCCGTCGAATAGATCTATGAACTTCGAGAAGTTCCTTGAACCACCACAGAAGAACGTTACCGGCTCATCCTGGTTGGCGACCAAGGCGTGTACTTCATCTACATGCCAGATGTGGTACTCATGTCCGGATCCATCCGTCGGTTTACCGGTTTCCGGATCGCCTTGATAAGCCAACTCGCGGTCACCATGGATTGCCTGGTAGCCGCGCCGCTGCAATTCATCGCACACCGAAGTCTTGCCGGTGCCGGAAAGGCCTTCGATCAGATAATTTCTGATGCCCATTCGCTAGAGGATACACAATGAGGGACGGGAAGCCCATCCCTCACGCTGTCGTGGCGGCGCTCAGCGTTGTGCTCATCTGTCCTCACGTCCTGTCCTGGTGAGAACCTGGGACCGTGGCCGACGGCATCAGCAGCCCCTCTCGTGGTTCGCTGGTTTTCCCGGGTTCGCCGCGTTCTGGTGGGCCTCGACCGTCTCGGACTTCGGAAACCTACATCCCCACCCTGGCCCTGCAGGTGCTGGTGATCACCACCCTGGCAGGCACGGCTCTCGACGTCGGTCTGCTCAACGGCGCGCGCTGGCTGCCCTATCTGGTGTTGGGCCTGGTGCCCGGCGCGGTCGTGGAGCGGGTGCGCGTAAGCCTCTGCTCGTGGCCACCGACGCCGCCCGGGCGCTGCTGCTGCTGGCCATCCCCGTGGTCCTACCCGCAGCCCTGACCCTCCACGTCGACACCACCCAGCTGGGAGCGGTCAACGTCGATCAGCTCGCCTCGGCGATCCAGGAGACCCTCGGCCTGCCGCCGGCTCCGCAGGCGTGATAGGGCCTCGACACCGACGGCCGCAGGTGGGGTCGGCCCCGTCCGCTGGGCTGGGGACGAGTTGCACCAGGCGGCCGCGCACCAGGCGAGCATGGTCTGCAACGGACGCTGCGCTGGACGTGTCCGCCGTCCCCACGAGACCTCCACGGCTTCGGCTGGGTTCATGGCCGGGTCACGACCCCACTGGAGTTGCCCAGCCAGGCAGGTGTCGGCACTTCTGCGAGAGAACCCCTCTGAGCGTACTGAAACCGATCGGTTTCCGAATGTGAGGGCATCGAGCGGGCGGTTCGGCAAGCTGGTGCCATGTCCCTCGAACCGGCGCCGGACTTCGGCAAGCCGCAGGTGGTGTTGATGTGCGGGGTGGCCGGCGCCGGCAAGACCACCTACGCGCAGCGGTTGGAGGCCAAGGGGTACGTGCGCCTCTCGATCGACGAAGAGATCTGGAACCGCTTCGGGCGCTACGGCATCGACTACGCCCCCGACGACTACGCCCGGCTGTCGCAGACGGCCGAGGAAATCGTGCGTCAGCGCCTGATGGACCTGATCGGGCAGGGCCGCGATGTTGTGGTCGACCTGAGCTTCTGGCGACGCGCTACCCGGGAGCAGTACAAGGGTCTCGTCGAGCGCGCCGGGGGGTGCTGGCGGCTGATTTACCTCTCGGTTCCTCGCAACGTGCTGCGGCAGCGACTGGACCAGCGGGCGCACCGTTTCGACGCCAACGCCGCCTTCGCCGTCACCGACGACGTCCTGGTCGCCTACCTGGCGGGCTTTGAGGCCCCGAACGGCGAGGGCGAGGAGGTCGTCACCGCGCCCACATAAGCAGGTGCACGGCACACCCGTGCCCGGTCAGACGCCCGAGCATCACGCGACGACCGTGCGGCCGAGCCACCGGAGCGTCTGGCTCCAGGAGTCCGCGGGCTGGAGGTGGCCACCGGGGTACCCGTGAGGCTCGGCGTGCGGGACAGCGGCGGTCAACCAGGCCGCGTGGTCGCGGCCCCGGTCGTCCCGGGTCCCCCACCACAGGCTCACCGGCACGCTGATTTCAGCGAGCACGGAACCCCACGGACCGGCCAGGGCGATCAGGTCGTCGACCCAGCCGTCGTGGCTGTCCACGAAGGTGGCGCGCAACCGGGCCATCGCTGCCGGGTCGTCCGCCGCGGGCCCCGCGTCGGCCGAGACGGGGTCGTCCGGGCCAGGCGGTAGCTCCGGCGCCCCGGCGTCGACCCCGGTCATGATCTGCGCGGTCACGGCCTCGACGCGGCGACGGATCCCAGCCTCGCCCTCGTGAGCCGCCAGCCACGACGTCAGGTTGCGGCGGACATCGGGCTCGTCGGAGGCAGGACACGGGCCTGAGGTGTCCGGCGGCGAGGTGCTCCCGCACGACAGCACACCCGGTGACCCGCGCGGGCAGGGGCGCCGGCGCACGCCAGGGCGTGCGGACCGCCACCGGAGCCGCCGGCGACAGCGAACCGCTCCCAGCCCTCGGCGGCCGCGAGGTCCTTAACGTCCGCGGCCACATCGGTGACCGACCGCCCGGGCAGCCGGTCGGACCCGCCGTACCCGGGCCGGTCGGACCCGCCGTACCCGGGCCGGTCGGACCCGCCGTACCCGGGCCGGTCGAACACCAGCAACCGGACACCACTGGCAAATAGTGGCGGCGACGATGTCGGGCCACTTCCACCGCGTCCCGGGCGACCCGCTCGCGAACATCACCGGGTACCCACGCACCGGCCCGTACAGGCAGTAGCGCACCAGCCGACCGTCCCGGGCACGCACTTCCCGCGTCGGCGGGGGCTCACCCGATCCCGCGTCACCAGCCACCCCCCGAGTGCAACCGCCGATTGGGGAGGACACAAGCCGCGGCGGGAGCCCGTCGACGCTGTAGATCTGAGCCGTCGACCTCTCCGATCAGCGTGGGCTGTTCGCGTGCCCGATCCGATCAGCCGGACGATGCCCGGGAGACCGACATTCACTTGCCCAGGACCCACGCCATTCCAGGGTGAGCACTCGGGCCAAAGCCGACAGAACGGGCCAGCTCGCCAGCCTTCGCCAGACCGGTACCCACCAGGTCAGGCTGGTGGGCGTCACTGCCGAAGGTGACCAGTTGGCCACCTTCCTCCACCCACCAGCGGAGGATCATCGGGTCCAACGGCAGCCGAGTGTTGATCTCCAACGCGCGGTCTCCTTCTGCAAGAGCTCTCAACGCGTGACGCAATTCCTCCTCGAAGTCCCGCGGGTCGAACGGGGTCACGTCATCGGGCCAGCTACGGACCGGGTAGTCGATGTGGGCGAAAGCGGTGAAAACGCCGGATCCGCTCACCATCCGCGGGATCTCCGCCAGGTAATTCCTGAAGACCTCGGCGGCTGGGTAGCGCGGGAACAGCTCCCACGGCTCGCGAACTCACCACCGTCGGAGAGGCAGTGCAGCGAGCCGAGCACCCTGTCGAAGGCGCCAACGGAGAGCAGGGCGGCCACCTGGTCGATGTGCCGGTGGGGTTGTCCAACCTCGATCCCGGTCAGGATCGTCAGGTCCGGGTACGCCTCATGGCACTGCTGGACACACTCGAGGTAGCCGTCGACGTCGAGTGGGGGCGCGACGAGGATGCCGTCGGCGATGAAGTCGGCGAACTCTGGGTAGCTCGTGCTCAAGAAGCCGGCACGGAAGGGAGTGAAGTCGACATGCTCGGTGAACGCGACCGCTGGTAAACCCTGCGTAACGGCTTGGGCGCAAGTCGCGTCCATCGATCCGACCAGGCGAGCATCCCAGGACCACTGACTGTGGACGTGGCCATCAGCGGGAAGATCCACCACAACAGTGTGTCGGGTCCGGCAACCCACCGCCTCGTCCGCAGCAGGGCCACGTACGCCCCCCGCCTGTCTGACCGAACAGGGACTCCGCTCCGTGCGATCACCTACCGGTGGACGCGGCGGCTGGTTGCTTCGTCTCCGGTCGGGGTATCACCCGCTTCGCCCCGACGAGCGTCGCGTAGGGCGGCCGCGCCGCGAACTCGGACGGCGTCCACGCCCCGGCATCCCGACCTCCCGACACAGGTGCAGCACCTCCCCGATGGCCATCAGTATCCCGACGTGCGCTCCGCACGGCCGGTCGTCGGCGTTGAACAAGAGCAGGTCCAACGGCGCCAGGTCCTCTGGCCCGACCGTGCGGGCGAGCCCGTGCTCCGACCACAGCTGGCTGGAGCGCACTGCTGGGACGACGAGACCGAAGAGGCCGAGGACGGCGTAGGCGTACACCTGGCAGTTGGCTCCCGCGGTGATATCAGCCCGTGGGGCGTTGGGATGGTGGTGAGCGGAGTAGGGGACCGTCCACAACCACTCGGGCCATCCGCTCACCGGGTGCGGCCAACGACAGACGTCCAGGTTCACGCCTCGAGGGAACGGACGACGCCGCGCTGGTGTCCCGGTGGGAGATTTCGGCCGGGCCGACTTCGATCGACACTGCTGGCGCGGGCCGCAAGCCGTTGCGTTTTGGTCGGCTCGGTGGTCGGCTCACCCGATGACAACCGCCTCCGACGTGGTGGTCGTGGGAGCTGGGATCGTCGGCGCCTCAGTCGCCTACCACCTGGCCTATGCCGGCGCCGACGTCGTCCTGCTGGACAAGGGACAGCCGGCCTCAGGCGCCAGCGGCGACTCCTTCGCCTGGATCGGCCGGGGAACAGCCAACGCGCCACCGGAACAGCTGCCGCTGCGCCGGACCGTGCTGGAGGACTACCGCAGGCTCGAGCGGGAACTGGCCGGGGTCCGAGTGCGATGGAGCGGATCGCTGTCCTGGGGCCACGACGAGCAGGTCCCGCCTCACGATCCCCACGACCGGCAGCTGATCGACGCGACCGAGATCACCCGGCTCGAACCCCACCTGGCCACGGTGCCGGCACAGGCCGTTCTACAGGCGGCTGACGGCGCGGTCGACCCCGTCGCGGTCATCGAGGCCCTGGTCGGTGGGGCGCGCGACCACGGCGCCAGGATCCGCACCGGGGTCGCAGTCCACGGACTGCCGGTCCGCAACAACCGGGTGTCCGGCGTGCAGACGTCGGCGGGGTTCCTGTCGGCGCGGATGGTCGTGCTGGCCAGTGGCGCCGACGCGCCGGCGCTGTGCACCCCGCTCGGCTTCCACCTCCCGGTAGCCCCCTCGCCGGCACTCCTCGTGCGGTTCACCGCCCCGCCCGGGATGGTCCGCACGCTGGTCGCCAACGACCAACTCGAGGTCCGCGAAGCCGCCGACGGGCACCTCCTCATCGCCTGGGGCCACGACGGCCAGACCAGCCAGTCCGAGCTGAACCGGACCGGGCAGCGGGTCCTCGAACAGCTGAAGTCCTCGTTCTCCGGCGCCGACGACGTGCACCTGGTCAGCGTCCGCGTCGGCGTGCGACCCATGCCCACCGACGGCTCCCCGGTAATCGGCCCCGTCCCCACCGCGGCAGGCGCCTACCTGACGGTCATGCACTCCGGCGTCACCCTGGCCCCCACCGTCGGCCGGCTCGTAGCCCGCGAGATCGTCGACGACGTCGACGCCGAGGAGCTGCAGCCCCTCCGGCCCTCCCGGTTCACCTGAGCGGCCGTCCGCAGGCACCGTCCCAGAACCATCCGGTTCAGCACCGCATCCGTGAGCCGGACCGCCGACCCCGGCCAGCAGGATGGTGCGCGTGTTCGAGCGGTTCGCGTTGCGCTGGTTCGACGTCGGCAACCAGGTGCGGCTGCGAGTCCGTGTCGGCGGGGAGGGCCCGCCGGTGGTGCTGCTGCACGGGCGCCCCCGCACTCACACCACCTGGCACGCCGTGGCACCGCTGCTGGTCGCGGCCGGGCACACCGTCATCTGCCCGGACCTGCGCGGCTACGGCCGCTCATCCGCGCCCCCACCGCGCGAGGACCACGCGCAGGCGTCGAAACGGGCCCTGGCCGCGGACGTCCTTGAGCTGATGCGCCAGCTCGGGCACGACCGGTTCGCCGTCGTCGGCCACGACCGGGGCAGCTACGTCGCCTTCCGCCTGGCCATGGACCACCCCGATGCTGTCGACCGGCTCGCGGTCCTAGACAGCGTGCCGATCGGTGAGGCCCTGGCCCGCGCGGACGCGCGCTTCGCCGCTGCCTGGTGGTACTGGTTCTTCCTCGCCCAGCCCGGGATTCCGTGGTCGTCCAGGCCATGGTCGACGACTACCGAGCGGGCCTGGGCGTCGACCGCGCCGCGGACGACGCCGACCGGGCAGCCGGCAGGCACCTGACCTGCCCGACCCTGGTGGCCTGGTCCACCGCCGACGACATGGAGGACCTCTACGGCGACATCCTGGCCGTGTGGCGCCCCTGGGCACCCGACCTGCGCGGCGCCCCCATCACCAGCGGCCACCACATGGCCGAAAAGGCCCCCGACCAGCTCGCCGCAGCACTGATCGGCTTGCTCACCCCGGACCAGTGAACCCCGGCGCGGCCCAGACGCGGAGCCCTTCCACCACCGGACCGGCCCGCACGATCGCTGAGGACACGGTGGACGGCGGCGCCCAGGCCAGCCCGGCGACCGAGTACCGGCCGGCGTGGCCGACCCACACCGCCCACTGTCCCAGCGACGGGCCCCTCGGCCGGACAGTCACGCGGGTAGGCGTACTGGGACACCGCGAGCTGCGCGGAAGTCGACGTCGACCACCTGAACCGGGGATCGCTCAGCGGGCGGTCGCTGTCAGACGTCGCAACGCGGCCTGGGCAGGTGGCCCCCAGGTGGCCTTGCCGCCGGGCCGGCCGCGGCGACCGGCGTTCCCGATGAGGACACCGCCCAGAGCATGCCACATGGCCCAGTCGCGGGCCCGGCGCAGGGTCGCATCGTCCAGCGGTCCCCCGTACGCGTCGTGGAAGCGTTCCACCGCGCCGTCCGGTAGCAGCCCCCACGCCGCGCCCAGGTCACACGCCGGATCGCCCGCGCAGAGATCGCCGAAGTCGACCACCCCGCAGAACGTGCCCCCCGCGGTGAGGACGTTGGCCAGGTGCAGATCGGCGTGAAGCCACACCCGCGGACCCGTCCACCCGGGTGCGGCGACCGCGTCCCGCCACACCTCGCGGACGGCGTCAGCGTCGCGGACCAGGCCCGCGGCGGTGGCGGCCGCGAGCCCCGACGCGACCTGCTCCGCGCAGTCGCCCAGGGAACCCCCGCGGCCCGCCCAGCTGGGGCCGACGAGGGAGCGGGCCGGTGCAGCGCTGTCAGGAAGCCTGCCAGGGCGTCCGCCGCGTCCGCGGCGCGCGTCGCGGGCTCGAGGTCAACCGGCGCCCCCGGCACCCAGGTCGTCACGAGCCACGGCCTCGGGAACACCTCGGACGGCCGGCCCAGCCGCTGCGGAACGGGAACCGGCAGCGGAAGACACGGCGCGAGGAAGGGCAACCAGGTGAACTCCTTCACCAGCAGCGCGTCCGCGGTCGCGGTCGCCCACGGCAATCGGACAGCGAGGTCGTCCCCGAGACGCCACAACTGGTTGTCCCAGCCCTCAGCCCCCAACCGCAGGGTCCGATCGGCCAGGTCCGGGTACTGGGCGCGCAACAGGGCCCGGACCAGACGCTCGTCGATTCCGACCGCGGCGCGGGTCACACCCGGGACGCTAACTGCCGTGACCGGTGCGGCCGGTCCCGCGGGTAGACGGCCCACCCGGGTGGCCCCACCGGGAACGATCACTCCCCTCACCCTCACAGCAGCACCCGCAGGCACTCGGGCTAGATGGACATGACAACCGGGGCTACTCGAGGGGCTTGTTGGCCCACTGAAGTAGGGACGGAAACCATCCGGGATGACGCGTGCGCCCCTCGAAGACGGCAGTCTCATCTTTGAAGCAGTTGATGACCGGATACGGGTAGTGGAAGAACTGGGATCGTTCGGGACAGCCTTTCTCGGACCATTCGTAGCGAACGCCGATGGAACCGACGTAGGCGACCAGCACGTAACGCACGAACCGGCTGCTATTCTTGTCCGCCTCCGCGAAATCCGGGCTGATGGACAGTCCGCCCTTGTAGAGCTTGTGAATCGCGTCCGTGGTAATCAGGGCCATGTGGGCATCCGGTATGTCCGTGGCGCCGTCCAGGAACGCTCGAAGAGAGTCGGGCACTGGCAGACCTGAACGCACCATGCGGCAGCCGAAATGCTTGCCGTAGTATCGCGCGAGGTTGAGCGTGGGCACCTCCCAATCAGGACCGAAGACCTGTCGGAAGTCGACTCCCGGCATTATGCGTAACCAGGTGCGGCTGACATGTGCCGAGTACACGTCGTAGGCGTTGTCGAAGGGTTTAGACCGCTTGTTGTTGCACGGTTCACACAGGGACTTGGGGAACTTGATCACTCCGTACCGGTCCCGCTTCACTCCGCTGCTGCCCCTGATCTCACGCGTGTCTCCGTTCCCGTCTCCCCAGAGCAGAGGACCGCCATCAGCCAACAGTCGAGTCAGATCCACCCGTTTGAACTTGTGCTCGCCGGTAGTGGCCGGCCGCTCCAGGCACCACCAGCAGGTTCCGGGTGGCGGGACTCGCAGATGCGCGATCGCATCGGCTCCCAGTATGAGACGACCATCCGAGGTTCGATCTGACACGACATCAGTGGAACACCCCGACACGACGACCGTCCCCGGCGCGGCGGGTCTCGTTCAGTGTCGCCCGTGCGATGGGAGGGACGGGACACGGCCGCCCAGTCCCCGACAATGACCGGCGCGACCTTCCGCCCGGGATCGAGGGCACCATCGCCGGGGTCGACCCGGACGACCTCCGCCGCATGGCGCGCGCCACCGCAGGTGAGTCGAGCGGCGCGTTCAACCTTTGGACAGGGCGCCGGCCAGGACGAGTCCTTCGATGTGTCGGTGGATGGATTCCGCGGTCCTGCTGTCGCGCACGAGGAGCCCGTACTCGAGGTTCCTCGTCAGTGCCCACCCGGTGATGTTCGCGCTCCCGACCAGTGCCACCTGGCGGTCCGCGAGGAGGACCTTGGCGTGGAGGGTCGCACCGCCTTCTGGGCGGCGATCGGCGGGCCACGCGAGTCGTCGGGCGTGGACGTCGGGGAAGGGCAGCGCCGGCCCGGTGTAGCGCGGGTTGTCCGCCGGACGTTCCAGCAGCAGCGTGATGTCGACGCCGTGGTCGCTCGCGACGGTGAGCGCTTCCGCGATGCGGGGCTCGGTGTGGACAGCGAAACCCACCAGCAGCAGCTCGCGCTTGGCCTGGGCGATGAGCCCGGTGACGACGGCTGCTGTCAGGCGGTGGGTGTGGACGTCGGAGGAGGGGCCCGTCCACACCACGTCCAGGTGCGTCTCGGCGCGCACGCACTGGTGCATCGCTGTCGCGGCGAGGAGTGCGCCAGCGAGGGCGTCACCGCCATCCCCACTCGCGCAGACGCTGATCAAGTCATCCGCAGCGTCGCGCAGCGCGGGGCTCGCCACCTGCCCCCGAAGGTGCAGCAGCGCCGGTACACCCGCCTCAGCGGCTGCGGCCAACGCGTACGTCGGCGCTGGGGAGGCGGCGGGCGATGCTGACGGCGAGGGTCACCGCACCGTCATCCATCGAGGAAGGCCAGCCCCTCAACGCCGGGCAGTTCGATGAGCACGGCCCGGTCGAGCCACCGGTTGCCGTTCTCGCAGCTGGTCTCGGCCGCGAACAGGCGCGCGTGCAGGGTGTCGGATCCTTGCCGGTGACCCGGATGTCACCGACGAATCGAGGAACAGCGTCAGCCGCTGCACCGGCGGCGGCGACGGTGCGTCCGCGGTGGCCCGCGGACGTCCGGACCATCTTCTGAGTCCGCGGAGATCGGCTCCCGCTCGCGGTGACACGGCGGTGACCTCGACGGCTACCGGCCGCCGCCCCCGAGCGCCTGGTCGCGGTCGGTGAGGTCTCGGTCGATGAGGGCTTCCAGTTCCGCGTCGGGGCCTTCCTCGACGGCGATCAGCCGGTTGTCCGCGGTGGGCAGCGCGCGGAGGAGTTCATCGAGTTTGCGTTGGGTCGCGGACTCCTGCCGGGCCTGGGTGTGTTGGATCGCGAACACCATGACCAGGGTGACCGCGGAGCTGGTGATCTCCAACGCGGCGACCCACCAGCCGGGGAAGCCCACGACCGTGCCCACACCCAGCCACCCGACCACCGCCGACGCGACAACCAGGCCGGCCCAGGAGTGCGACGTGAGCTCCCCGAGGTGGTGCAGCAGCCGGCTGCTCCACCGCCGCCGCGGGACAAGCCCGGACCGCCACCGTCGGGAACCGTCGACCAGACCCCGCCGCCACTGCGCCCAGCCGCCCAGCCCAGCAGTGTCGAGGCCGCGCCCAGGTGTTCGCCGCGATGTCCGCGGCGGGAGCTGTTCTCCGGTGTTCACCCGTCCAGCCTCCCAAACACTCCGACCGCCGGCTGGTTCCGCCGCCGGCGTCCTGCACGCCCGGGGCACGTCACCGCGCCGCCAACCGGGGGGTCAGCTGTCGAGGTCGTCAGCGACCGCGGCGGACCGCGGCGGGGGTGGCGGCGCCTGAGCCGCGCCGGCGGTGGTGGCACGAGCCGTCGGAGGTGCGGTCCAGGACGCAGACGAGGTCCTCGAAGAGGGTGACCATCTCGGGGGGTCTTCCAGGCCCGGGGGCCCGGTACTCCAGGACGGTGACCGCGGCCGCGCGCGGTCCGCGGGAATGGTCGTCCACGGCGAATTCGACCCGGGTTGGCTGGTGTCCCGGGGGTTGCCCTGCCCCGGGTCAGGGGTACGTGGGCAGTCAGACCCCGGGACGAGCACGGGTCAGGCTGGGTGTCGGCGCAGGCCGAACCGGCTACGGCCGACGGGCGTAGCCGAACCGGCTACGGCCGACGGGCGTCGCGACCCCACCGGGAACCTCGCCGGTCACCTCGTGCGGGACCTGAGCGGATCGGGGAGGCGGGCTCGGGTGCCGGGCAGAGCGCCGGTCCGGCACCCCACGGGTCCCGGGTCAGACGCCGTCGACGGCCACGACCCCCGACATCGTCCCGAGGAAGGCCTGCGTGCCGGACAGTGCGGGTGTCGCAAACCGGCTCACGTCCCCGATGGCGACCCGGCCCTGAACGGCACCGGTGTCCGCGGCAAGCGCGACCAGCGTTCCGGCGCCGCGGTCGACGGCGTAGACCGTCGACCCGGACCGGACCGGTGAACCCGAGACCCCGGACGGTGCATGCCACCGCACCCGCAACTGCCCGCTCGACGCGATCTGCACCGAGCGGATCCCGTCGGTGCAGGGCACGTACACGGTGTCGACCAGGTAGGAGGTCCCGCCGTAGGACGCACACACCGTGGCCGTGGACAGCTGGGTCCCGACGCCGCGCAGGGCACCGGCACGCAGGGTGTAGGCCGTCGAGGACTTGCCGTCGGCGTACACGACGCCGTTGGCCAGCACCGTCGGGGCAGCGGACCCGAGGTCGGCGTCGGCCGCGTTGTCCGCCGCCCACCGCGACGGCGCGAACGACCCCACGACCCGCAGGCCCGGGGTCAGCTCGACCACCGAGTCCGACTGGTCCCAGGTGCCGCCGGTGGCGGCACCGTTCCCGACGGCGAGGTAGATGTTGCCGACATGGTCCGACACCAGACCGGGCGACGCCCAGATGCCGGCCTCGCGCTTGCTCGGGGTCCGGTAGGTCCGCATGGCCCCGCTCTGCTCCGCGATCGAGACGACGTAGCCGTGGTAGGCGCCGCAGTCCCCGGCCAGCCCGCCGTAGGGGACGTACACAGTGGCGTTCTCCAGGAACAGCGCGCCGCGCTGCTGCTCAACGGTCGGGTCCTGGCCGGGAGGGTCCGCCCTGATCCGGCTGACGACACGGCCGTGGGCGGGATCGAGTCCGACGAGGTCGTGGTGGACGTGGCCGGTCCTGTCGGCGATCTCCGCGACCACGAACACCACGTGCGATCTTGGGTCGTAGACCGGGGTGCCGGTGATTCCGAGCGGGTCGATGTTGCCGCACGGCAGCTGGTCACGGCGCACCGGCGTCCCGAGGGCGCCGCTGCTCCAGCGCACCGCGCCGCTCGCCGGGTCCAGCCCGTAGACGACGTTCGTCTCCGTGGCGACGACGACCGTCCGCACGCCCCGCACCGTCACGACCAGCGGCTGCCCGTACACGGCTGCGCCCAGGTCGCGGTGCCATGCCCGCCTCATCCTCGTGAGCGGGGCGGCGTGGTAGTAGCCGGACCGCATCCGGTCGCCGTGATAGGTCGTCACGTCCAGCGCCGGGACCCCGCCGGCTCCGACCGCTCGGACCGACGCGGTACCAGGGGCGGTGTGCCCGAAAGCCCCCGCCCCGGGGGCGACCGCACTGCCGCTCGACCACAGTCCACCCGCTGCCGCGATCACCAGCGCAGCGCCCCACCCGACCAGTCGCCTGAACGAAGCCACCGACTCACTGTAGTCACTCCCTCACTGCGTGCTCCACGTCCGGACGGACACAACCGGGGTCGCACCTCGGGACGGTCACCGGCATCGCCGTGTTCCGCCAGCGCCACACTTCGCGTCCGCTGCTCGGCCCGGTCACCGCGGCCAGCCGGTTCCCCGCCTCCAGCCTCGCCCTCATCGGCGGTCTCCTCGCCGGGACCTCGGCCGCCACGGTCGCGACCCCTACCGCGCTCAACGCCTACCTCTTCCTCGGCCCCACCCCAGGCCTGTTTCTCCACCCCCCTGGCGGACCACCCGCGACCTCCCCGGATCCGGCCACCTCAACCTGCCCACCCGAAAGGCACCGATCACCGAACCCCGGCCCGCACCAACCGAGCCGTCGCAACGGTGACCCGGTACCCGCCCGCGGCCGGCGGCAACGACCGATTTCCTCACGCGAAGACCCCGGGTCGGCTGGTTCCAGCGCCGACGACCCCGGGTGGTCCGCGGGACGTGGACGGCGGCCACCACTGGCCGGCGCTCGGCCTTGCGCGGGGCGGTACCGCTGCTGGGTGACGACCGGGTCGAACAGACGCTGGACCGGCCAGTAGCGGCACCGACGCCATCACGTTCCTGCACGGCCAGATGCTGATCTCCGCTTCCGCTCCCGGGTCGAACACCGCGGTACCGGCGGTCTACGCGGTCACCCTGTCCGGGTCCACCGCCCACGTCAGGCCCGTGTTCAGCGACAACAGCACCGCGACGCTGGCCAACACCGGACCCGGCAGCGGCCGACCCCAGACCCTGGCACTGACCGACCCCGACTCCAGCGAGGTGGTGCCCGCGGGCAGCGCCCGGTTCAGCGGGGACTTCCTCCTCGACGGCCAGGGCGACAAGCAGCTGGCCCGCCGGTGGCGGCCGCCGCCTCCCGCAGCTGGCCTGCGTGGGCCGCGGTCAGTTGGGTGCCGCCGGCAGCCACATCGATATGCCCGGCCAGGTTCACCGCGATCGCGTCCACCGCGCCCTCCACCAGCACCACCCGGCCGCGGCCCGCGGTGAGCTGGTCGGCCTGCTGGGCCAACCCGAGCAGGTGCTCACCCTTCCGGTACAGCCCGGTCGTCGCGGTGTTCACCCACTTCGGGACCGCCGGATTCTCATCCGACAACCGCCGCCCGGTGAACCCGACCACTCCCCCGGCGTCAACCAAGGGCACCACCAGCCGGTGCCGCAGCACGTCCACTGTCGCGCGTCAGACTTAGTGGCATAGCCCGTTCGTTGCGGGTGTGACCAGCGAGGAGTCTGATCGATGCCCAGACCACCGGTGATGCCGGCGGAGGAGAAAACCCGGATCGTGCTGTCGATCCTG
>JAABUQ010009045.1_pt1 | contig 13670 bp, 11 predicted proteins | sample 5560001 | NCBI WGS metagenome assembly JAABUQ01 (sample SAMN10711888, study PRJNA513371) | rock metagenome | isolation source: Antarctica rocks | place: Antarctica: Victoria Land, Finger Mt nord | collected 2015-12-18
GTCATAGTAGGTCGCTTTGTGCAACTCTGTACCACTGCTCAGTCCCTGCTCCCATCCATGCTGACAAACAGCATTAAACGACCAAGTATATTGCTCAATTGTTTGAGTCACTACAAGAGCCGTATCGAGGTCTGGTTGCAGTTGGATGCGGATGGTGCGTTGCATTGCTGTGATTGTTAATCCTCATATATGATAGCATGCATTTGTAAAGCCGCCCACGAGAGGCAGGGTATCTACCCAAAATTTTGATGAAATTTATCGGTATTGATTTAGGCTGGCGATCGCAACCGAGTGGCCTATGCTGCTTAGAGTGGTCATCATTGGATCGCGGCTCGACTGCGTCAGATGGACAGCTACAGATGCTGGATTTAGACCGCAAAACCGCGATCGCTGACATCCTTAGATGGGTCGATACCTGGGTTCTCCCTGAAGCCCCAGCCACGATCGCTGTAGATGCACCGACGCTGATTCCCAATCCCACCGGCATGCGGTTGCCTGACCGACTCACCCACAAGTATTTTGGACGGTATCACGCTGGTTGCTACCCGGCAAATCAAAGCCTCCCTTTTGCTCAACGCACTGTCGGTTTTGGTTTAGAGCTGGAAGCTCGTGGGTTTGCTCACGCCCCAGTGATCGCGCCCCAACAGCCAGGTCGATATCAGATTGAGGTGTTTCCCCACCCGGCAATCGTGCATCTGTTTGGCTTAGAGCGCATCCTGAAATACAAAAAAGGTTGCCTCAAAGAGCGGCGATTAGAGCTAGAAAAACTCCGCACTTTCATCTTAGATGTCTTGCCCAACCTCGAACCCAGTCTCAACGTTCTGCCGGAGGCGGCTCCGGCGGTGCGCCCGTGCCAGCTCAACGTTCCGCCGGAGGCAGCTCCGGCGGCGCGCCCGTGCCAGCTCAATTTAAACCAAAAAAGGCAAAAGCCGGAAATACCGCTTTTGCCTTTCAGTGGTGCTGCCCTCAAGGCAGTCGAAGATCAGCTAGATAGCCTGATCTGTGCTTACGTGGGAGCGCACTGGTGGTACTGGGGCTTAGATCGTAACTGGGTGCTGGGCGACCTCGCCACTGGCTACATTATCGTGCCCCTCACTAGCTCCATTCCCATCGAGCTGCGAGTCTAGCCTATGGATCTGAACGGCATTGGGTTCAGCCCAGGCAATTAACCTCGGCTCATAGGAACTGGACAGGTGTTCGTGTTTCGGCAACACGCGCAGCGACAAGCCTTGCAACCCAGAGGTAGTGTAGACGATATTAGCGGTGTACATGCTACAGCCATCGTTCTCACCCTGACAGTCCATCACCACCGGCACTCCCCGCACAATCTCTCCATCGGCATCGACAGACCCCTGGTAGAGTTCCACCTGCACATCAGCTGGGGTGAGAGTTGCCAAATTCACCTTAGCTTTGACAGGAATGATTTGGTTCACCTGAATCTCAGATGGCTCAGAAATGTCTACATTTTCAACTTTGATGTTGAACCAGTGATCCACCAGATTTTCTTTCCAATCGGCTAACTCCTTGGCTGGGGTGTATGCTTGGGCAGTGAGGGTGTGATAGCGATCGCTAGCCGGGAAATAAGCCTGCAGCGCATACTGACGTACCATCCGCGCCGTATTAAAAAACGGACAATTCAACCGAATTGCCGCCTTCATTTTGGCAATCCACTGCCGGGGCAACCCCTCAGCATCCCGGTCATAGAACATAGGCATCACTTCCTGCTCGATCAAGTCGTACAGGGCGTTCGCTTCCACCTCGTCCTGGTAATTGGGGTCGTCATACCTTTCCCCATGCCCAATCGCCCAGCCTGTGTGGACATAATCAGCTTCGTCCCACCAACCATCCAGCACACTCAGATTCGGCAACCCATTCATTGCTGCCTTCATCCCACTCGTACCAGATGCTTCTCGTGGACGGCGAGGTGTGTTGAGCCACACATCACAACCCGCCACCAGCAACCGCGCCACATGAATGTCGTAGTTGGGAACAAACACGACCTGCTTGTCACATTCTTGTTCCCGGATGAAGTGAACAATGTCTCGGATCAGTTCCTTACCCGGACTGTCCTTAGGATGGGCTTTACCGGCAATGACAAATTGCACCTTCCGGTCTTTATTGCCGCACAAAATCTGCTTAATCCGTTCCAAATCGCGCATCCACAGAGTCGCCCGCTTGTAGGTGGCAAAGCGACGGGCAAAGCCAATAGTTAAGACATAGGGGTCAAGGACTTCTTGGGCTTGAACAATTTCCACTGGTGAAGCACCGCGCTCACGTATAGTTCTTACCAGATGCTCTCGCACATACACAACCATGTCCAATCGGCAGCGCTCGTGATTGCGCCACAACTCCTCATCCGGAATTGTCTCCAGCCTGTGCCACAAAGGATTGTCTACACCCTGCGATGACCAATTTGGTCCTAAGTAGCGGTCATACAACTCCTGAGTCGATTTGGCGACACAACTACGGGCATGGACACCATTGGTAATTGCTGTAATTGGCACTTCCTCTACCGGCAGGTTCCGCCACAGACCGTGAAACATTTCCCGCGACACCACACCGTGCAGCTGGGCGACACCATTAGCAAATGTCGCCATCTTCAGCGCCAGCACTGCCATACTGAAAGGTGAAGTTAGATCGCCAGTATTCTCGCGCCCTAGACCCAAAAGTTGGTCTGGGGGAAAACCAAAGATGTCTGCGTAGTGTCCCAAGTAGTAGAGGACTTTATCCGGTGGAAACAAATCAATTCCAGCTGGCACTGGCGTGTGAGTGGTAAAGATATTACTCGAAGCAACGACTTGTCTAGCGGCGGTATAACTCAGTCCCTCTTCCTGAATCAACATGCGGATGCGCTCCAGCGCCAAAAACGCCGCATGCCCTTCATTCATGTGGTACGCCGTTACCTTTAGCCCCAATGCCTTCAGCATCCGTACCCCACCAACCCCTAACATGATTTCCTGGTGGATGCGCATATCGATGTCGCCACCGTAGAGCCGGTCGGTAATGTCTTGGTCGTAGGGACGGTTGGGTTCGATATTGGTGTCCATTAGGTACAGCGGCACCGTTCCCACCTGCACTCGCCAAACTCTGGCGTGGACAGTACGGCCTGGATAATCCACAGCAATCCGCAACTCGGAGCCATCGGGATGGCGTTCCAAGTGCAGGGGCAGGTTATAAAAGTCGTTGATCGGGTAGCGTTCTTGCTGCCAGCCATCGGCGTTGAGATACTGGGCAAAGTAACCTTGCTGGTAGAGTAAGCCCACCCCAACCAGAGGTAGCCCAAGGTCGCTAGCGGACTTAAGATGATCGCCTGCCAGGACGCCTAAGCCGCCGGAGTAGATGGGCAAGCAATCTACAAGGCCAAATTCGGCAGAAAAGTAGGCGTAGCATTCCTTTTGAGCTGGCTCAACGTAGCCCCTGGAGGCGACTCCAGCGGAACGTTGAGTTTTGACAGCATCATCACTCAACTCGGAACTAATAATCTTCCGGTTCTTGTCATACCAAGTACGCTCTTGCAGGTAGTCGTCTAACTGACGAGCGGCCCGGTCCATTTGAGCTAGGAAGCCTTCGTCTTCCACAGCTTCCTGTAGCCGCACTTGACTAATCGTGCCCAGCATCAAGACAGGATTATGGCGGCTGGATTCCCAAAGTTCTGGATCTAGGCGGCGAAATAAGTCCTTGGTCTCAACGTTCCAATCCCAGTGCAGGTTGTAGGCCAGCTGACGCAGGGGTTCGAGTCGTGGGGGTAAAGAAGGAGAGATGTTAAATGTGCGAATTGGCTGCATCGGTCGGTATAGTCTCCAAGTCTAGCTATCGATATTGTTAACCTAGTTCTGCCCCCAATTGGCAACTCTTAATACTGTTTTGGGGCAAATCTTGGGGAGAAAAGAGCTGAGGAGGACACTTGCGTGCGGAGGTTCCCTCCGTTGAGGAGCCAGCGCCGTGCGGGGGTTCCCCCCGTTGAGGCGACTGGCGTCAAAGTGTCCGTGGACCAGGGGGAAATGGAAACCTTTGACACTAGTAATCGTCGCAGAGATATGTTCCTTTTTTGAGGTGAAAGGTGACTAGAAATTCGCAAGCCGAAAAGGGGGCAACAGTTAGGTATTATTTAGAAGGCTATCTGCAAAACCTTGCTGGTAGCCCTAGCTTTTCACACTGTTTGGAGATATCCCTATGCTGACCCTCAAGATTGTTGTCTATGTTGTTGTTGCCTTCTTTGTTTGTCTATTCGTCTTCGGATTTTTGTCAAACGATCCAGCCCGTAACCCTAACCGACGGGATATCGAATAAGCAACTGCTGAGTAATACCTCAGGGAGGCAGGCTGTAACCATGTGTCCAGGCGGCTTATTCGTTCGCTGCTGCTACTAAAATATGCCCTATCCAGTGCCGCCTGCACCGCCGACAATTGTCCAATCCTTACAGCCTGAAAATATTCCTCCAATCGCGACGAATGCCCCTGCGCCTTTGTCTACCACTCAGCCCGCAACCGCCAACACGCTATCTCCGCCTAAACCTTTCCCACAGAACATTGCCAAGAGTGCTGAACTCCTAGGCCCATCGGTCTGGATAGGTTATCCCATTAAGCCGGTTGCAACAAAAAACTCCTCCGACAACAGTGCCATAGATGCTCCTACCGCACCGCCTGCTTCAGCTCAGCAGTTCAGCAGTAGTGGCAGAAGCGCTAGTAGCGCTAAGCCGAATGTGGGTTCTTCGCCCGATGAAGAGGTCGAGAGCGAACTCACCCTCTCCTCCCCAGAAGCGACGCGATCGCTAAGTACAGACTTTAGCGATACCTCTCTCCCCCTCACCTCAGCTCCAGAAAGAGCCTCCCCTGCCTCCCCTGCCTCCCCTGCTCTCTTCTCTTTCCGCTTGACTGTAGTTGAACCGCGACCAGCAACGCTGTCCATCCTGGCACAGCAGCAAAGACAGCCAGTGGTTCAGCCAACACCCCCAGCGTCTTCACTTGTCACACCAAAACCATTAAGTCAACCACCTGGACAAAATCCGCCTCCGGTCAGGGAAAGAATTATTGAATTAACCTCCCAGCGCCAGGAGTACGACGTACAGCGCCATATTGTCACGGCTGAGGGTAACGTTGTGCTGCGGATTGAGGGGGCAGTTGTGACTGCTAATCGGCTGCAAGCAAATTTGCAGAATTTGATCGCAGTGGGGGAGGGCAATGTCGTCGTGACCCGCGGACAGCAGGTGCTGCGGGGGCAGCGGTTGACTTACAACTTTGTCCAGAATAATGGGGAAATCCTGTATGCCAGGGGTGATGTTGATTTACCTGCAACTAGAACGGATTTCTCCGACGCTTTACCCACGGATGTAACAACGGGTGGGGTGCTACAGCAGCCGCCCGATCAGCGGGCGCTGCTCGATCAACCCCTGCAACAAGTCACTAGCCCTGGTGGCATTGGTATTAGGGTGGGTCCCAGCAGGTACGTTAATCCAGCATCTCGACCACAACGGGGTGGAACAATTAGGCGGCTGCGCTTTCAAGCTGAGCGAATTAACTTCTATCCTGGAGGATGGCAAGCAACTAATGTCCAGCTTACCAACGACCCCTTTTCGCCACCAGAACTGGAATTAAGGGCAGATACAGCCACACTGACACAGCAGAATTCCACGCAGTCGCAGCTCGTTACTACCCGTCCCCATTTGGTATTCGACCAGGGTTTTACTTTACCTGTCCCAAAAAGGGAGGCGACGCTAGGCCGCGGTCAGCGGAGAACCAACACCTTTCCACTGCAGCTCAGCATTGATTCTACCGACAAGGGCGGTTTGTATATTCAGCGCGGCTTCACACCCATCAGCACAGACCGGATAACTCTAAGCGTGGCACCCCAGTTTTTGGTCGAGAGGGCCGTGAGTAGTGGTAGTAATAATAGAGGCGCTGGATCGCTCTTTGGTCTGGGGGCAAGGCTTAACGGCAATCTAGGACCACGGACTCAACTCTCTGGGTCAGCTAGTGTTAACGGTCTGGACTCATTTGATATCCAGAACAGAGTGCGGGCAAGTTTGCGACTGCGCCAGTTGTTCGGCAACTTGAATCTACCCTATACCCTAACGCTGGAATCTAGCTATCGCGATCGCTTGTTCAACGGTAGCCTCGGCTATCAAACTGTTCAGAGTAGTCTAGGTGGCGTTTTAACCTCTCCTGCCATTGCCTTAGGTAATGGCTTCTTCCTGAGCTACCAAGTAGGGGCTCAAGACGTCTTAGCCGACACCGATCGCTTGTCTCTGCTGAGCCCAACGCGGACCAACAATCGCGTCTCATTAGGCCGCTTTCAAGGCACCGCCGCCCTTAGTCGTGGCTTCCTACTGTTTTCAGGGAAAGGTTTACCTGCCACAGCCACCCAAGGATTGAGATACTCATCAGTACCAGTAGTTCCTTATCTGGTAGCGTTCGGTGGATTGCAAGGTGTTTCCACCTATTACACGAGTGGTGACAGCCAAAATTCCTTAACTGCCTCTGTTGGGCTGGCAGGGCAGCTTGGTCATTTCTCCCGATCCTATTTGGACTATAGCGGCTTTAATCTCACTTTCTCCCAGGGCGTAGTTAACGGTTTATCGCCCTTTCTGTTCGATCGATTTGTTGACAACAAAATCCTGGCAGCTGGATTGACCCAACAAATATACGGCCCAATTCGCCTGGAGGTGCAGACTATACTTAATTTAGATACGGGTAAAGAAATCAGCACCGACTACATTCTGGAATATAGCCGTCGTACCTACGGAATTAGCCTGCGCTATAACCCGGTGCTGGGATTAGGTTCCATCAATATCCGGATTAGTGGTTTCAACTACGTTGGTGGCACCAATGCCTTTTCTGGCTCTGATGTTCTGCCGGTTGTGAATGGGGTGCAACGGGAAAATTATTAGACCACCTACCTCGCTGTCTTCTGCTGCACCCACTGCACAACTTTCAGTAATAGCTCTTCTAGCCAGAGCAGGGCACGGTCTAGCCATCCCAGTAATTGCTCTAATGGGTGCTTCACATACCCCATTGCAGTCGCGTGAGTTTCGATCCACTCAGGTGCTGGATCGAGCTGAGTCCTACCGAATAGATCGCTGAGGGTTAGCCATGAGTCTGCATCATCACTGACCCCTTGAGCACGATGCTGCAGCAGCTTTGGTTGCGGACCTGGTAAATCGCCCATAATCGATGTCGGTACTGTTTGCTCTAGCTGAGATTGACCGCGATCGCCAAAGAAATAATTAATCGCAGCCCAAATTAGGGCTTGAATCCGCAGCCTATAGGTCTCGGTTCCGGGAGCGATCTCTGGTGGTTGATTACCATCTACTAAATCATGGCTAGATGAAGCGGTTAACCAGGTTGGTACTGCCAAGACGAGTTCCCAACTGCGCCGGACTAGCGCGATCGCTACTTCTGACATCGGTTCTAAGTGGCGCAATTCCAGATTAGCTACAGTGCGATCCGCAACTGCCAACGCCTGGTCAGGATCGAGCATAAAGGATGAAGGATGAGTTAATTCCTCCTTCTGCACCCAAGACATTAGTCGCTGTAAGCAGCGAACTGGGAAGAAGAACTCGGTTTGGCCTCTAGGCAAAGGCTGTGTGGTCAATCGCTGCCGAGATGAATCAGCCAGCCGCCAGTGCCCCCAGTAGTCAGCCACCTCCCCGACGATCCGCTCTTGTAATTTTTGTTGCTGCTGGGAGGTCAAGATATCTAGAATTTCATTCTGAGCTGTGACAAGTACTAGAGTCCGGGTCGATAGCTGGGTGGCAATTCCCCGCACTGAGAAGAGGGCAGGGGGCAGGGGGCAGGGGGCAGGGGGAGCAGGGGGAGAGCAGGGGAAAGAAATTTTCGGTACCAGATCCGCTTTTCGTAGAGTAATCTGGGAGGAAATTGATTCTTCTCCTGGACTCGCATAGCGGAATATTCTTTTGATAAGATACAGCCCCCATCCCTTGTGGATGGTCTTCCCCTGCCCCCTGCCCCCTGCCCCCCCGTCCTCTTCTTGTGGTGGGGCATTGACCAAGCTCAGCACTCGCTGAATTGCTTGGTCAGCGGCTGGAGGAGTTTGGGGCTGGGCATTGATTTCGTCTGCTGGCGGCTGCAGCCAGTTTTTTTGCCTGGAGGAGTACAGTTGTTTCCCAGCTGATTCGGTTAACTGAAACAGTAGGTAAATCTGGTAAAGGACGGCTTGAACCCCCCAACTGGTCGCAACGCGGAGATGCCGGAAGGTGCTACTGAGCTGTCCACTCATCCGGCGAGATTGCTGGTGGAGGAAATTAAAAATTCTGCTTTGATAAGGACCGGAGGAAGCAGCAGACATGTTAATAATTGTTAGTCGTTAAGTTCTCGTTAATGAATCTAGAAGCAGCGACAAATTAAGACAGTTGGTGCCCTAATTTTATCGGAAAATATGACTTCTCCAACCTTCCAGCCGGATAGCAACCCGATTTCAGAAGCGATTGAGAAGCTGCGCTCCTGTAGTCAAGTGAACATCCAGGCTAGCTGGCGCTGCTGGGAAGCTGAGCCCAACGTTGCCGCAGCCACCCAACTTGATTGGTTGAATTGTCCGGTTGCCCAGCTTAACGCCAAAGGACAAATTGCTTGGTCAGCGGGGCAACGAGTGCTGTGGCTGGCGCAAAGATTGGTCATTCCCCAAAATCTACAAGGCTATCCGCTAGCAGGCTTATCTTTGCGTCTAGCACTGACTTGGTGGGCAAAAGCTGCTCAGGTCTTTGTTAATGGCGCTCTTGTGCAAGAAGGAGATATATTTGATAACTCGACCAGGGTACTGCTCAGCAAAGCTGTGACGTCTGGTGAAGAAATTACCGTTGCTTTGCGGTTGGTGAGTCCGGGTCATGCCGATGGCGCTTTAGTGCGATCGCTCTGCCTGTACGAAGCTGACTATGACCAGCTTGACCTGGGTTTTGTTGCTGATGAATTAACGGTATTACAGCGCTATCTGGAAACCTTTGAACCAGAAAAACTTGGCCCTACTGCGGCAGCTTTTGCCAAGGTTGACTGGTCAGTACTGCCAGACAGGCAAAAGTTTGAGCAGTCGCTCTTCCAAGTGCGCTCCTCACTTCAAGTCGGGGTGCAAAGCTTTGCACCCCTAATGAAGCAACGCCGGATTCAACTGCTGGGTCATGCTCACCTAGATTTAGCCTGGCTATGGACTGTAGATGAAACCTGGGAAGTTGCCCAGCGCACATTTGAATCTGTTCTCAAGCTCCAGCAAGAATTTCCCCAGCTCATTTTCTGCCATTCCACCCCGGCGCTCTATGCCTGGATCGAGTCACACCGTCCAGACCTATTTGCCGCTATTCAACAGCAGGTATTAGCTGGTCACTGGGAAGTTGTGGGTGGCTTGTGGGTGGAGCCGGACCTTAACCTGATTAATGGCGAATCCATCGTGCGCCAAGTCTTCTACGCTCAGCGCTACGTCCTGGAGAAATTTGGTAATGTCTCTACCGTCGCCTGGCTACCAGATAGTTTCGGATTCAGCTGGACTCTACCGCAGATTCTCAAGCAGGGTGGAATTGAATATTTCGTCACCCAAAAGTTGCGCTGGAACGATCACACCAAGTTTCCCTATGATGCTTTCTGGTGGCGATCGCCCGATGGCACCCAGCTATTTAGCCTCATGTCTGCCCCGATGGGGGAAAGCATTGACCCGCTGAAAATGGCAGAATATGCCTGCGACTGGGAAAGGCAGACTGGTCTACTAGACGCCCTCTGGCTCCCTGGCGTCGGCGATCATGGCGGCGGTCCCACCCGCGATATGTTGGAAATCAGTCAGCGTTGGCAACAGTCCCCTTACTTTCCCCGCCTGGAATTCAGTACAGCCCATAGCTACTTGCAGCATATCGAGGAGTGGGGGAGTGGGAGAGTGGGGGAGTGGGAGAGTGGGGGAGTGGGAGAAATTCACCCCCTCACCCCCTCACCCCCTCACCCCCTCACTCCCTTTCCTGTGTGGGAAGATGAACTTTATCTGGAATTTCACCGGGGCTGTTATACAACTCACGCCGAGCAGAAGCGTTGGAATCGCCTTTGTGAAGGATTGTTGTACCAGGCAGAACTCTTTGCGGCTTTGGCATCTCTAAGTTGTAAGGTAGGTTATCCTCAAGCTGAGTTAGAAGCTGCCTGGAAGCATGTGCTGTTCAACCAGTTTCATGATGTCCTGCCAGGTTCATCCATTCCTCAAGTCTATGTCGAGGCTAACCAAGCTTGGCAGGAAGCGGAAAAGTTAGGGACGGCGATCTTACAGCAGTCGTTAAGCGCGATCGCCTGCCAAATTTCCCTCCCTGTGCCGCCGCAACCAGACGCTCTGCCGATTGTCGTTTTTAACTCTCTCAACTGGCAGCGCTCAGAGGTAGTTGCCGTTCCCTTACCAGCGTCTTTGCGACACTGGAAAATTTATAACTTAGAAGGACAGCAGTTGCCTTCCCAGATGTCTGAGGCATCGACGCTGCTATTTTTAGCAAGCGATATCCCATCTGTCGGGTATCGTGTCTTTTGGCTATGTTGTGAAGCGGGGTCAGGGATCGGGGATCAGGGATCAGGGTTGAATAAAGAGATTACCAGCAATGATTGGATTTTAGAAAATGAATTATTGCGGGTAATTGTTGAGCCTAAAACTGGTAATTTGTCTAATGTTTTTGACAAAGTTCATCAGAGGGAAATCCTGGCTCAAGTAGGAGGTAATCAACTGCAAGCTTTCCGGGATAGTGGACAATACTGGGATGCTTGGAACATTGACCCTAACTATGCCCAGCACCCTTTACCCCCAAACCAGCTAAAATCCATCCAGTGGGTAGAGTGTGGCCCGGTCCAAACCCGTCTGCGTGTCATGCACCAAATGGGACAATCTGAATTTTGCCAAGATTACATCCTGCAAACTGGGTCACCAGTTCTCAAAATCGCCACCACTGTAGACTGGCAAGAGCGCCAAGTATTGGTGAAAGCAGCTTTCCCACTTAACCTAGAGGCTGACCATGCCACCTATGAAATGGCCTGTGGCGCTATTCGACGACCAACTAAACCCAAAACTCCAGCTGAGCAGGCAAAATGGGAAGTCCCTGCCCTCCGTTGGGCAGATATCGGCACAGATAGCTACGGTGTCAGTTTGCTAAATGATTGCAAATATGGTTACGATAGCCAATCGGATCAATTGCGGCTGACCTTGCTACGGAGTCCCAGTTGGCCCGATTCAGAAGCAGATCGGGGTTTTCACCAATTCACCTATGCCCTTTATCCTCACAGTGGCAGTTGGCAATCAGCCCACACCGTCCGACGAGGTTATGAACTAAACCTACCACTGCAAGTAATGCTGCTTGCTGACATTTCCTATCCGAATTCTGGCCAGCTACCAGTTGTCGGTCGCTTGTTGGATTTGTCGGCTGAGAATCTCGTATTGATGGCATTTAAACAATCAGAAGACGACCCTCACCAGTGGATTCTGCGATGCTATGAATGCCAGGGGGAGCCAGCCGAGCTGTCTTTACAGAGTGATTTGGGGTTGAATGTAGCGCATCCAGTCGATCTCCTAGAGCGACCGAGCAAGACTCTGGAAACGCCACCCTCTACACCGACTCACCAAATTTCGCCTTGGAAAATTGCCACTTTTACCGTCGTGCCTACTAAAGATGCCTAGTATTCTGCGATGATGCTTTAAAAACACTCTAATCTTCGTGGTCTTCAAACGGATCGCTCAATTCCTTAGAAGGAGGACCGAAAGATGTGTAAATCGCCAGGCCAGTGATTGCAATGACAGCGGCACAGACAGAAATGCTAAGAACTGTTGCGGGTTCCATAGGGCAGATAAATTATGAGAGCTATTACTATAGAATATTACAGAACGTTAAAAAATGCTGTTGCAACTCATTTATAGGTGACCTATGGCACAACGCACTCGACTGGGAGAAATCCTCAGACCCCTGAACTCTGAGTATGGTAAAGTTGCTCCGGGTTGGGGAACGACGCCGCTGATGGCCGTCTTTATACTGCTATTTTTCGTCTTCTTGCTGATTATTCTCCAAATCTACAACTCCTCACTGCTGTTCGAGAGGCCCGACATCAGCCCCGACTGGAGTAACCTCAGTCGCTAAGTGTCTTTGAAGACAAAGCTTGAATCACGTTAGTTTCCCGGTTCGACCGGGTTTTTTTTGGCGTCTTATAATAGGGTTTGGGAGACGCTACAAATTTTGCCGGGCTGTTTAAGATTTTGCAGGAGGACCTGAGGTGAACGTATTTGGTATTGGGCTGCCAGAAATGGCTGTGATCATGGTTTTGGCTCTTTTAGTCTTTGGTCCCAAAAAGTTACCAGAGATTGGTCGGACCCTGGGTAAGGCAATGCGCAGCTTTCAGGATGCTTCTAAGGAGTTTGAGACAGAGTTTAAACGCGAAGCAGAACAACTGAAGCAAGCCGTGAAAACAACGGCTGAGCTTGAACCTAAACAAATAGCAGCAGCTGAAGCAGATGAAAATCATGCTGCTACGTTGCCACAGGGCTAATAGGTGTTAAATGTCGGATGTTGAGTGTAATGACAGAAGTTGCCGCTGCACGCGCTTTAGTGATTCCCAAGCTGATTGTGGGACTGGGAAATCCAGAGCCTAAGTATGATCGCACGCGCCACAATGTCGGCTTTGCTGCTGTCGATGCCTTAGCACGTTCCTGGCAGATTTCCCTGTCAGAAAATCGTAAGTTTCAGGGGGAATTTGGGGAAAGCCAAGGGCCGCAAGCAGACAAAGTCCGCTTGTTGAAACCACTGACGTATATGAATCGCTCTGGGCAAGCTATCCGAGCGGTGACGGATTGGTTTAAGCTGCCTTTGGAGTCGGTGTTAGTAATTTACGACGATATGGATTTGCCCCTAGGTAAGGTTCGTCTGCGCCTGTCTGGTTCAGCTGGCGGACACAACGGGATGAAAAGTGCGATCGCCCACCTTAGCACCCAAAACTTCCCCCGCCTACGAATCGGCATCGGCAGACCCCAAGGTTCCTCCATCGGCAATGACCCAGCTGCCATCTCCCACGTGCTGGGGCGATTTTCCCCAGATGAAACTCAGCTGATGTCTGAAGCTCTCCACCTTGTGGTGGAGGCTGTGGAATTGAGCCTGAAGCAGGGGGTAGAAAAGGCAATGAATCGCTACAACTGACCTAAAATAAAAGCGAACTTTGCTTTGGGTTTAAAGTCCGCTTTTCCTACTCCATCAACGCAGGCAGTTGCTTCACCTCATGCGTCTCTTGCGTCGAGCGGCAACTGCCTTACGTTTACGTTTCTCTAATGGGGTTTCAAAGTGCCGATGATACTTCACATCAGCTAATATCTCCGCCTTAGAAACTTGGCGTTTAAACCGACGTAGAGCTGAGTCGATGCCTTCGTTTTCACCGAGAACCACCTGAGTCATTCTTGCTGCTTCCTTCTTTCTGCTTCCTTAGAGTGGTTGATTTAATTTTCAAGAGCGAGTGGGGAGTTGGAACCCGAACTCAACGGTTCGCCGGAGGTAGCTCCGGCGACTGCGTTGAGCAAGCTCAATAGCTTCGACTTTGGGAGAGCCTGCCATTAGACATCTCCGAAAACTATCAAAACTGCTTTGTGACTAGCTTTTGAGCTGCAAATACAAGCCTCATCGATCAGCTAGCTTACATGGTAAAATAAGACTTTCAGATATTTGTTGTTGTTAACAG
>JAABUQ010009046.1_pt1 | contig 13670 bp, 9 predicted proteins | sample 5560001 | NCBI WGS metagenome assembly JAABUQ01 (sample SAMN10711888, study PRJNA513371) | rock metagenome | isolation source: Antarctica rocks | place: Antarctica: Victoria Land, Finger Mt nord | collected 2015-12-18
TGGCGGGCGGCGAAGGCACGGCCGCGCGGGCTGCTGCCGGCTTGGTACAGCACCGGGGTGCGTTGCGGCGACGGCTCGCTGAGGTGGATCGAGTCGAGCTTGTAGCGCTCGCTGTCGTGGCGCATCCGATGCACGCGCCTGGGATCGGCGAACACGCCGGTGGCGCGGTCGCGCACCACGGCGGCGTCCTCCCAACTGCCTTCCCACAACTTGTAGACGACCTCCATGTAGTCTTCGGCAAGGTCGTAGCGCGCGTCGTGCGGCGTCAGGCCGTCGCGGCCCATGGCGCGGGAGGCGCTGGCGAGGTAGCCGGTGACGACGTTCCAGCCGATGCGCCCGCCGGTCAGGTGGTCCAGCGTCGACATGCGCCGCGCGAACGGGAACGGCGGCTCCCAGGTCAGCGTCGAGGTGACGCCGAAGCCCAGATGCCGCGTCACCGCCGCCATCGCCGGGATGACCAGCATCGGGTCGTTGACCGGCACCTGCGCCGCGGTCCGCAGCGCCGCGTCGGCATTGCCGCCATACACGTCATAGACGCCGAGCACGTCGGCCAGGAACACGCCGTCGAACCGGCCACGCTCCAGGATGCGCGCGAGATCCGTCCAGTAGGCGAGCGTGTTGTATTCGCAGGACCGGTCGCGGGGATGCGTCCACAAGCCGGGCGACTGGTGGCCGACGCAGTTCATGGCGAACGCATTGAGCCGGATGTGCGGTTGGGTCACGGGCGGTCGACTCCTGCCGTAAGCAAAGCATCCAGGAAGCGATGCCAGTTCAGCAGCATGATGGACTCTCCGCCAGACAGCTTCCGTTACGCGGCAGAGTTGTGATACATGGTAAAAAACGATCAGCGATAGTGTTTTTCTGATTTTACTGAAAGAGCGACAATATGGCCGATATGGCTTCCGCTCCCACTTCCCTGGCCGCGCCTGAAGCGGACGTGCTGTGGTTCCTGCCGACCCACGGCGACGGCCGCTACCTCGCGTCCGACATCGGCGCCCGGCACGTCACGCTGAACTACCTGAGCCAGATCGCCCGCGCCGCCGACGAGCTGGGCTACTTCGGCGTGCTGCTACCGACCGGGAAGTCGTGCGAGGACTCCTGGGTGGTCGCCTCCGCCATGCTGCCGCTGACGCAGCGCCTGCGCTACCTGATCGCGGTGCGGCCGGGCTTGTCGGAGCCGTCGATGACCGCGCGCATGGCCGCGACCTTCGACCGGCTGTCGGGCGGCCGCCTGCTCATCAACGTGGTGGCCGGCGGCGATCCCGGCGAGTTGCACGGCGACGGCGTGTGGCTCGACCATGCCGAGCGTTACGAGGCCGCCGACGAATACCTGCAGGTGTGGCGGGCGCTGATGCGCGGCGAGACGGTCGATTTCGCCGGCAAGCACATTCGCTGCGAGGGCGGCAAGCTGCTGTATCCGCCGGTGCAGACACCGACCCCGCCGCTGTATTTCGGTGGCTCGTCCGGCCCCGGCCAGGCGGTCGCGGCGGAGCACGCCGACGTCTACCTGACCTGGGGCGAGCCGCCGGCCGACGTCGCCGAGAAGATCGCCCAGGCTCGCGCCGCCGCCGCCGCCCGTGGCCGCGCCATGCAGTTCGGCATCCGCCTGCACGTCATCGTGCGCGAAACGGCGGAGGAGGCATGGCGGGCCGCCAACTCGTTGATCCGTCATGTCGACGACAAGGCGATCGAGCTGGCGCAGAAGGCGTTCTCGAAGTTCGACTCGGTCGGCCAGCAGCGCATGGCGCGGCTGCACGGCGGGCGTCGCGACAAGCTTGAGATCAGCCCAAACCTGTGGGCCGGCGTCGGCTTGGTGCGCGGCGGCGCCGGCACCGCGTTGGTCGGCAATCCCGAGCAGGTGGCGGCGCGGATGCGCGAGTACATGGACCTCGGCATCGACCGCTTCATCCTATCGGGTTACCCGCATTTGGAGGAGTGCTACCGCTTCGCCGAGCTGGTGTTCCCGTTGCTGCCGTTGCGCGCCACGACCGGCAACGACCATGGGCCGGCACGCAATGCCGGGCCATTCGGCGAAGTGATCGCCAACGTGGTGGCGCCATCGCGGCGCGCCGCGGCATCCTGACCTGCGTGCGTCCTGCGGCGGCTGAAGCACGGTGCGGCTTGAACAGCACACCCGTGGAGGCTTCGTTCCAGGGCGGCTCGACCCAGTGACCGCGACCGGCCATTGTCATGGCCGACTGAAACTCCACACGGAGTAGGCCGTCCAGCGTGAAACGGGCAGACTGCGGGGAAGGCGCTGGCAATCGCAGGGGCCACCATGTCCGACGTCGTCGCACCCGAGGCGCGCCTATCGGTTTCCGGCAGCGCGCATCGCGGCAGCGTCGCGCCGGTCCGCGCCGCGGTGGGCTTGGCGGTCGAGACGGCGGTGTTCCTGCTGGCCTTGCTGGCCCGGCTGCATGGCATCGCAGCCAAGCCGTACTGGATGGACGAGGTCACCACGCTGCTGCGCTCGGCCAAGCCGCTGACCCGGTTGGTCGCCGACTCGCTCCGCCACCATCACCTGCCGAGCTACTTCATTCTAACCTCGTGGCTGGCCCCGTTCGGCACCGGCGAGGAGGTCATGCGGCTGCCGTCGGCGGTGTTCGGCGCCATGGCCTGCGCCGTGCTGTGCGGCGCCGGGCGGGCGGTCGGCGGCGTCGGCGCGGGGTTGCTGGCCGGGCTGCTGCTGGCGCTGTCGCCGATGCAGGTGCAGTACGGGCAGGAGGCGAGATCCTACGCCCTGCTCACCTGCATGGTGGCGATCGCTCTGCGCGGCCTGCTGGATTTGGCGCTGGACCCGCCCAGGGCAGCGTTGCCGCTGCGCGCGCCGGGTGCCAACCGGTTCGGCTGGGCGGCGTATATCGGCGGCACCGTCGCGGCGCTGAACGTGCTGAGCGTGGCGCTGTTCTGGGTCGCGGCGGCAACCCTGGCCGCCCTGTTCATCGCGACCCAGGCCGGCGGCGCATGGCGCGGGCTGGCGCGCAACTGGCTGGTGGCGCACGCAATCATCGCGGCGCTGTCGCTGCCGTGGTTCGTGGCGATGTACTGGTTCGTCGACGGCCACATCGCCAACGGCCTCGACTGGGTGCCGCCGCTGACGCTCGGCCGCGCCTGGTCGACGATCTCCTCGGTGTTCCTGTTCCGTATATCCAGCCTCATCAGCTTCCGCCTGTTTCCCGAAAGCCTGCCCGGCTTCGGCGCGTTGGTGGTGGCGGCGGCGGCGCTCGGCGGTTGGACGCTGTGGCAGCGACGGCGCGGCGTGCTGGCGGTGCTGCTGCTGGGCTGCGCGCTGCTGCCGGCGAGCCTGGCGGCGATCTCGATGGTGCGTCCGATCTGGATGCCGCGCTACGTGCTGCTGAGCGGCGTGCCGTTCTGCCTGCTGGCCGGCCTTGGCGTGGCACGGCTGCCGGAGCGCACCCGGATCGCCGCCGCCGTCGTCCTGGCCGGGCTGGCGGCCTGGAACCTCGGCCCATACTACAAGGACGAGACCAAGCCGCGCTGGGATCTCGCGGCCGCCGACCTCAACGCCGCCATGCGCCAGGGCGACATCGTGCTGGTCGACGACCCGCAAGCAGTCAAGATGATGAACCTCTACCTCGCCCGCATCGGCCTGCCGCTGAGCCGCTCGCAGTGGACCACCGATGTCGAGGTCGCGGCGGCGGCGCTGGCCAACGATGCGCGGGTGTGGGCGGTCCAAGGCACCATCGGCCAGGCCGACGAGCGCAACTTCGACATGTTCCTCGCCCGCATCACCGGCCTCGGCTCGCCTGCCCTGCAGGTCCCGGAGGGCCTGGACATCCAACTGCTGCGCTTCGACGGCGCGCCGCGTTCCTGAGCCACCGTGTTCATTCTAAGATTACGTATAGGATTGACACGATGTGTTGATTACAAAATGACATCACGTTACGCTCAGGTAGGACAACAGCCAGGAACGACATGCGCCTGCCAGAGGCAAACCGCAGCGCGCTAGGCCTGCTGAAGGTGCTGCTGGCCGCCTCGTTCCTGCTGCCTTTGCTGCTGTTCGCAGTGGCGTCCTGGATCGACTACCGCGACGCCATGGCTGACGCGCAAACCGAGTTGCTGCGCAGCAGCGAAGTTGCGCGCGAGCAGGCTTCCAAGGTGTTCGACGGGCAAAGCCAGGTGGCCGACCGGGTGAACGACCTGGTTCGTGGCCTGGATGTCGGCGCTATCAGGCACTCGGAAAAGCAGCTGCACGACAGTTTCGCCGGGATCGTCGCCCGGCTGCCGCAGGTACAAAGCATGTTGCTCGTGGCGCGCAGCGGGCAGCCGCTGGTCAGCGCCGGATTCTATCCGGTCCCGGCCGCCCTCGACCTCGGCAAGCACGACTACTTCAAGGCGGTCATGGGCGGCTACCAGGGCGCCTACGTCAGCAGCCTGCAACACGGCGACATCATACGGACGCCGTTCTTCGGCTTGGGCCGGCCATGGATCGGACCCGACGAGGCATTGGCCGGGGTGATCGACGTGGCGGTGTCGCCGATTTTCTTCCAAGACTTCTACCGGGTCCTGATCGGCGAAGGCGGCGATGGCGCCGTCGGCAAGGTCATCATGCTGGTCCGCGACGACGGCCAGACCCTCGCCCGCTATCCGCCGTTGGCAAACCTGCCGCCAACGTCCTCAGCCAGCCGTTCCTTCCTGGCGGCGATGCAGGAGCATCCCGACGCAGGCGCCTACGAGGGCCGCTGGTCCGCCGATGCGCAGGAACCTCGCCGGCTGTTCGCCTACCGCAAGGTCCAGGACTATCCGGTCTATGTAGTGGCCGGGCGCGACCGGGCGGCGATCATGGCGGCCTGGCGCAAGACCATGGCAAGCCATCTGGTGTTCGGCGTGCCGGCCACCCTGGCGCTGTTCGCTGTGACCTGGACCGCGCTGGCGCGGACCCGGCGGGAAGCGGCGGCGCTGGCCCGGGCGCGCCAGGAGATCGAGCGGCGGGAACAGGCCGAGGCGACGCTGCTGAAAACCCAGCGCCTGGACGCCGTCGGCCAGATGACCGGCGGCGTGGCGCACGACTTCAACAACCTGCTGACCGTCATCATGGGATTGGCGGAGTTGCTCGGCAAGCGCGCCGACGATCCGGCGCGGGTTCGCAACCTCGGCGGGCAGATCATGCTCGCGGCCCAGCGCGGCGGCGAGGTCACGCGGCAGTTGCTGGCGTTCTCGCGCCGTCGGCAGGTCGAACCCGAGGTGGTTGGGCTCAACCGCCGCCTGACCGACTTCCGGCCGCTGCTGGAGCGCGCCGCCAGCCAGGCGATCGGCATCGAACTCGACCTCGACCCGGAACTTGGGCCGGTTCAGCTCGATCCCGGCCATTTCGAGGCGGCGGTGCTGAACCTGGTCGGCAACGCCCGCGACGCGATGCCCGATGGCGGAAAGATTGTGATCCGGACCCGCAATGTCGAGCTGACCCGGTCGCAGCACCCCGACCTGCCGGCCGGCCGCTACGCGCAGGTTGCAGTCGTCGATTCCGGCATCGGAATGGACCCGCAGACCGCGGCAAAGGCGTTCGAGCCGTTCTTCACCACCAAAGACGTCGGCAAGGGCACCGGCCTCGGCTTGAGCCAGGTGTACGGCTTCGCCACCCAGGCCGGAGGTGACGTGCGCATCACCACCGTGCCGGACCAAGGCACCACCATCGAGCTGCTGCTCCCCCGCACCGCGGCCGACGTCACCGACGAGCGCGCGGGCGATCCGCCTGTGGCGCACCGCGCCGCCGGCAGCGAAGTGATCCTGGTCGTCGAGGACGAGCCGAGCGTGCTGGAGGCCGCCGTCGAGAACCTGCGCGACCTCGGCTACACGACGCTTTCCGCCACCGATGGGTTCGCGGCCCTCGCCATCCTGCAGTCCGCCGTACGTGTCGACGTGCTGTTCTCCGACATGATGATGCCCGGCGGCATGAACGGCATCCAGCTATCGGTCGCGGCGCGGCGTTTGCGCCCTGCCCTGAAGGTGCTCCTCACCTCCGGTTACGCCGCGAACCCCGCCGGCGAGCCGCCGGAGAGTTTCGCGATGCTCCCCAAGCCGTACGGCTTCGAACAGCTGGCGAGCCACCTGCAATCGGTCCTGCGGGCCGATCCGCTCGTGCTGGACGCTCCGTAGAAGCGTGTTAGCGTCGGACCGCCGGGCACGAAGACCTTCGGCAATGGCGGTTCAGGGGAACATTCATGCGGCTGATTTATGCGCTGGCGGCGATTGCCCTGTTACTGCCCGCCAAGGCGCACGCCTCGGACGACTACCACCTGCGGCGCGCAATCGTGGTCCCCGGCGCCGGCGCCGGCTGGGATTACCTGACCTACGAGGCCGCACGGTCGCGCCTCTATGTCGGGCATCGGCAGGAGGGCCTGCAGGTGTTCGACACCGCGCACGACTTCAAGATGACCGTCATCGCCGGCACCGCGCGCTCGAACGGGGCGATGCTGATGCCGGAGTTCGACGTTGGCGTGTCGCACAACGGCGACGGCACGCTGACCGAGTTCAAGCTGTCCGACCTTTCGGTGATCCGCCAGGTCAAGGTCGGCAGCGACCTCGACAGCAGCCGCTACGACCCGGCGACTAAGCGCCTGGTTACCCTTGGCGTGCCGACTGCGGACGATAAAGGCACGGTGGTCGGCGTCTACAGCGTGCCGGAGTTGACCCGGATCGGCGTCATCGACGTTGCTTCCACCAGCCTGGAGAACTCGGCCGCCGACGGCCAGGGCGACATCCTGGTGTCGGCACAGGATCTGAACGCGGTCGTGCGGATCGACATGAAGCAGCAGAAGGTCACCGCGCAATGGCCGACCACCGGCTGCGCGCAGCCGGTCGGGCTCGCCTACGACGAAGCCGACCGGCGCGTCATGGTGGGGTGCCGCGGCCACCTGACCGCGCCGGTGCTCGTGGTGATGAACGCCGACACCGGCGCGGTGGTGTTCACCGCCCCAATCGGCGCGGGCAACGACGGCGTGGCCTATGATCCCGTACGCAAGCGCGTCATCCTGACCAACGGCATCGCCGCCAACATGGTGGTGTTCCAGCAGAACGGGCCGGACGACTACAAGCTGGCCGAAGTGATCGGCACCCGCGCCAACGCCCGCACGCTGGCACTCGATCCTGCGACCGGCGACATCTTCACCGACGTGGCGGAGGGCATCTACGACGCCAGCAAGAAGAACCTTGCCCGCGTGGCGCCGTTCTACCCGAACGTTTTCACCAGGGACTCCTTCCGCATCCTGGAATACGGCAAGTGATGCCCGACCGTTCGGCGGCGGCGCGCCCGGGCGGCACGCGGCAGTCCAAGCTGATGGGAGTGATCCGCGTCTCCAGCGGAAACTTCCTCGAACAATACGATTTCTTCGTGTTCGGCATCTATGCCGGCGCGATTGGCCGCAGCTTCTTCCCCAGCGGCAACTCCGCGCATGGCGAGTTCGTCTCGCTGATGCTCGCACTGATGACGTTCGGCGCCGCGTTCCTGATGCGCCCGCTGGGTGCGCTGGTGCTCGGCGCCTACATCGACGCGCATGGCCGCCGCGCCGGCCTGATCCTGACGCTCGGCCTCATGTCGGTCGGCACCGTGGCAATCGCCGTCCTGCCCGGCTACGCGTCGATCGGCTTGGCCGCTCCGCTGCTGGTGGTCATCAGCCGGCTGATCCAGGGCTTCTCCGCCGGCGTCGAACTCGGCGGCGTGTCGGTCTATCTGTCGGAGATCGCCACGCCCGGCCACAAGGGCTTCTACGTGTCGTGGCAGTCCGGCAGCCAGCAGATCGCCATAATCTTCGCAGCCGCCCTCGGCGCGACTCTGAACCAGATCCTCGACCCCGCCACCATGCAGGCCTGGGGCTGGCGCATTCCGCTGTTGATCGGCTGCGCCATCATCCCGTTCCTATTCCTCGTCCGCCGCTCGCTGGAGGAGACCGAGGCGTTCCTTACCCGGCAGAACCGGATGACCGCACGGCAGATCGCCGGCTCCATGGCGGCGAACTGGCGGGTGGTCGGGCTCGGCATGATGATGGTCGTGATGACCACGGTCTCGTTCTACCTGATTACCGTGTACACCCCGACGTTCGGCCGCAACGAACTGCACCTGGGCGCCACCGGCCTGCTGCTGGTGACGGTGCTGGTCGCCTGCTCGAACCTGTTCTGGCTGCCAATCAGCGGCGCGCTGTCGGACCGGATCGGCCGCCGGCCGCTGCTGCTCGGCTGCACCGTGCTGGCGATCGTGACCGCCTACCCGGCGGTGTCCTGGCTGATCGCCCACAAGTCGTTCGGCAACCTGCTGGTGGTCGAACTCTGGCTGAGCTTCCTGTACGCCGGCTACAACGGCGCCATGGTGGCCTACCTCACCGAGGTGATGCCGGCCGATGTCCGCACCGCCGGGTTCTCGATGGCCTACAGCCTGGCGACCGTCATCGGCGGCATGACCCCGGCCATCTGCACCTATTTGATCCACGCCACCGGCGACAGCGCCATCCCCGGCGCCTGGATGGCGCTGGCAGCGGCGGTCGGTCTTGCGGCGGTGCTGCTGCTCGGCCCCGAGCGGGAGCGGACGGCGCTCAAGGCGGCGGCCTGACCCGGTTGCTTGCCTCGGTCCGCGGTATCGGCGTCACGTTGCTCGGGCCAGCCTCGAGCACGGTGACGGAGTCGCCGACCGCGATCTGGCCAAGGCTCTCGGGGATCATGTTCTGGCCGAACATCACGCCGTCCCCGGTGCGGCGGAACCGGGCCAGGGCGCGCAGCGGCTCCTCCCGGTCGGGCCGCTGCCCGGTCTCCTGGTCCACGGTAATCACCAGGCAGCGGCCGCAGGGCTTGGGCAGGTGGAAAACCACCGCGCCGATGCGGATGCGCCGCCAGCAGTCCTCGGCCCAGGCCGGCGCGCCGCCGACCACGATGTTCGGCCGGAAGCGGCGCATCGGCACCGGCGCATCAAGGCGGCCGTTGAGGTCGTGCAGCGAGTTCATGGCGGTCAGCAACACCGGAAACCCGTCGGCGAAGCTCACCCGGTCCGACGCTGCGCCATACACCGGGTCCACCGGCCGCGCCGCGGGGTCGGCGAGGTAGGCCAGCCGGCACGCAACCCCGAGCGCCTGCGACAGCCAGGCCGCCGACGCCGCATCGGCCGGTTGGGCCGCGACGGTGCTGCGCCAGACGGTCACTGCAACCGTCGGCGCCCGCATCCCGGGACGCGGCACCACCAGCCGCCCACAACCCGGCGAGTGCAGCGCCAGGTCGCCCGCCACATACTCGGCAACCACCTTCGCCATGTCCGGACATTGGCGCTGCGTGATGAAGCGGCCTGCGGGATCGACCACCATCCAGCGGCGGTCGCCGGCGAGGCCGCACCGCTCGACCGCCGCCGACGCCAGCCCGTGCCCTTGCAAGCCTTTGACCGGGTAGACGTGCAGCGCTGACACGGTGATGGCATTCATTGAAGCATCGTTAGCAAACGGCCATGTGACTTGATAGCGGGTATGGGCGGATCAAACTATTGTTAGTAAAACCAATGGGTGTCCGGCTTCCATTGGGCATCGCTATACTAAGCTCGGAACTACGCCAACGCGGCTGCAACACTGACCCGCCGCACGATTGTAACAGGAGGACGTTGACATGGCCCAAGCCCTGAATGACCTTGCCGCCGCCAAGGTTTCCGTTTGGCTCGACGACCTGAGCCGGCCCCGCATCCAGACGGGCAGCCTGGCGCATATGGTCGAGCAGGGCGAGATCGTCGGCATCACCACCAACCCCACCATTTTCGCCAAGGCCATCGGTGCGGGGTCGGGCTACGAGGACCAGCTGCGCGACTTGGCGTTGCGCGGCACCGCCATCGGCGAGACGCTCCGCCTGCTGACCGCGTGGGACGTCCGCGCCGCCTGCGACATCCTGCGGCCGGTCTATGACCGGACCAACGGCCGCGACGGGCGCGTGTCCATCGAGGTGGACCCACGCATCTCCGGCGACGGCGAGCGGACCGCAGCCGAAGCGCGCGGATTGTGGTGGCTGGTGGACCGGCCCAATTTGTTCATCAAAATCCCCGCCACGCTGGCCGGCTTGCCGGCGATCACCGCCAGCCTGGCCGACGGCATCAGCGTGAACGTCACGCTGATCTTTTCGCTGGACCGCTACCGGGGCGTGCTCGACGCGTTCCTCGCCGGCCTGGAGCAGCGTCGCGCCGGCGGCGGCAGCCTGAAGGGCATCGAGAGCGTCGCCTCGTTCTTTGTCAGCCGGGTGGATACCGAGGTCGATAAGCGGCTCGGCGCGATCGCGGCGCAGAAGAACGGCAAGGATCTGAGCGCGGACGCACAGCGGCTGCACGGCCAGGCCGCCATCGCCAACGCACGCCTGGCCTACGAGATCTACGAGCAGATGCTGGCGTCCCCCCGCTGGCAGGCGCTCGCGGCCGAGGGCGCGCTTCCGCAACGCCTGCTGTGGGCATCGACCGGGGTGAAGGACAAGAGTTTCAGCGACACGCGCTATGTCGTCGAACTGGTGGCGCCGGACACGGTCAACACCATGCCGGAAGCAACGCTGGTCGCCGTCGCGGATCACGGCGAGGTTCGCGGCGACGCGATCCGCGGCAACTACGCGGCGGCTCACGCGACCATGGCGGAGCTGGGCCAGATGGGCGTGGACATAGCGGATGTCGCCGAGACGCTGGAAACGCAGGGCGTCGCCTCGTTCGAAAAGAGCTGGGACGAACTGATCGAGTCCGTAACCAAGCAGATCGAGAAATCAGGAGCCGAGGTCACGTCCGAGGGCGCTGTCAACCCGGCCGGCAGTGCCAAGGGCCAGGCGACGGCCCCCGCGGCGGGAGCGCCACGCGCGTCGGGAAATTAGGCGCCGTACTTTCACTTGCTGGGCCGCGCCAGCCTTTCCTGGCGCGGCCAGTGCGGCCGTAAGCGCCGAAGTGCATAAGCTGTGCGGACGGCCGGCGTAAGCGCAAAACCCACACTTTTCTATCGGCATTGAAAAGCGCAACTATCGGAGATGCCGGAAAAAATCCTCAGCTACGCCAGACCAACGGTTCGCCGCATCAAAGCCAATCTAAGCTGGGTTCACACCTATCTTCCTGTCGCGGCCAAACCTCACAGCCTGCCGGGTCTCCTCGTCGTATCCCTGACCTCATACCCGCCCCGTTTTCCAACCGTGTATAAAACCCTCGTCCGGCTTCTGCATCAGAGCGTCAAGGCTGACCGGACCATTCTCTGGATCGCCCCACAGGACATGGGGTTGTTGCCTGGAAAAGTGCGGGCGCTGCAAGGCAAGGGTCTGGAAATACGTCCGGCGCCCGAAACCGGACCCTACAAGAAAATCATCCCCGCACTTCAGGCATTTCCCGATGCGTTCATCGTGACGGCCGACGACGACCTGGATTACGATGTTCACTGGCTGCGTGATTTGCTGCGGGACTGGGATGGTCGGAAGAACCAGATCGTCTTCCATCGCGGCCACGAAATCCGCATGAGCGATAGTGGTATGCCGGGACCATACGCCGAGTGGGTCTTCTGCATCCCAGGGCCGCGTGAGCACGGAGAAATTTTTCCGACCGGCGCCGGCGGCGTGCTGTATCCTCCTCACGTCCTGCATGACGACGTACTGCGTGAGGCGGATTTCTCCCGCCTCTCTCCCCACGCTGACGATATCTGGCTTTTTTGGATGGGGCGTCGTGCCGGGGCCACATACAAGAAAACAGCCAGGAAGCAGGAAATCATTGAGCGGCAGGGTACGCAAGACGCCGCCCTCTGGCGCGAAAACCTCACCAACGGCGCGAACGACAAGCATGTAGCTCGCATGATTGCCGAGTATGGCTGGCCGAGCAGATAAGATGCAAGAGCATAACAAGACTAAAGGTTTGGTTGTCCGTCCTCCCCCGACTGACGCCGCATACCTTTCACTGTCGCAATATTCTTTACATAAAAAGTTCGACAGCCTAGCTTCCAGCGACCGGCGTAATCGCAACCAACTGCAAAAGTAGGTGCCTGTCGGTACGACTGTCGGATGCGTGGGGAAATACCAGGGAGCTAGTTATGAAGGTGAGGCAAGCCGTTCTCGCGGCATCGCTGGTGGCGGCGATGATCTCGACGGCATGGGCCGCAAGCGCCGACGATGCCGCGCCGACCCACATCACCTGGCTGGCCAGCACGGGACAGTCGCCCCATGCGGCCGACAGCAAGGCGAAACTCTGGTTCCAGGCCAAGGTCGATGCCTGGCTCAAGAAACACCCCAACGTCACGTTGGACATCAGCTACGAGACCAACGACATCAACGGGGCAATGACGCATCTGCAGCAGCAGATCGATGCCGGGCGCGGTCCCGACTTCGCCTCGCTCGACTCATTTTTCCTGAACCGCTTCTACGCCAAGCTGCAGCCGCTCGACGCCTATTACCCCGCAGGCGACATCGCCGATTTCGTGTCCTTCGCCAGGGCCGGGATGCACGGCCCGGACGGCAGGTTGAAGGCGCTTTGGGTCGGCACCGACGTGCGCGCCCTGTTCTACCGGAAAGACCTGGTGAAAGTGCCGCCGAAGACTTGGGACGAACTTCTTGCCCTGGCGCCGGATCTCGAAAAGCAGAAGATCACGCCATACGTCTTTCCAGGCGGCCGTGGCGAGGCCAGCGTAATGGAACATCTGGGCATGTTCTGGGCCATGGGAGGCAGGCTGGTCGACGACAAAGGCCGGGCGGTGTTCGGCCAGGACGCCAATCGCGACGATTGGGTCAAAATCCTGACGTTTATGAAAACAGCCGTCGACAATGGCGTCAGTCCCCGGCGGGTGGCCGGCTACGGGTTCGAGGCCGACATGAACCCGGAACTGCTCCGCGGCAATGTCGCCATGTTCCTGGGCGGCAGTTGGATGGCGAGCCAGTTGCAAGGCCTGGGCGACAAGCACGATTGGGCGGCCGCGCCCATTCCGATGCCAACGGCCGGGACGGGTGCCGCCACGGCGGCCGGCGGCTGGACCTATGGCGTTTTCACCCCGGATGCCGCCAAGCAAAAGCTGATTGTCGAGTTGGTCAACGACATGGCGGCAAGTCCCGAAGGCATGTCCGGCGAGGTCACGGCACTGGGCAACCTCCCGACCCGCATGAGCGTCGCCAAGATGGATACCGCCTACTTCAACGGCGAGAACAACAAAGTCTTCGACCGGATGCTGAGCACCGGCAGGGCGCGTCCCGGCGCGTCGGTCTACCCGATCATCTCCACCGAGTTGCAGGTGGCGATTGCCGACGTCGTCACCGGCCAGCAAACTCCCGAGCAGGCGATCGACCAGGCCGCGAAGCGGGTCCAGCTGCAATCGGGCGAGTAGTGTCGGCGATCCTAACCCTCGACGCGCCGACTGCGTCCCACCGTCGAACGCGGCATTTCTTCGGGGAACGCCCGTTCGCCTGGTTCCTGCCTTTGCTGCTGCTGCTCGGCGTGTTCTATCTCTACCCGATCATCGACGTGGTGCGCCTCAGCTTCACCGACGCCACGTCGATCTCGGGTTCCTATCGAACGTCGCTGGCGAGCTATGCGACCGTGCTCGGCTCCCCGGATTTCGGCGAGATGGTCCGGATCACCGGCATATTCGTGCTCGCCAGCGTGGTCGGCCAGCTGTTGCTCGGCTTGCTGATCGCCACCCTGTTGATCGCCGGCGAACGGCGCGGCCTGCCCGGCTCGGGTCTCGTCCGTTCGGTCGTGC
>JAABUQ010009047.1_pt1 | contig 13670 bp, 17 predicted proteins | sample 5560001 | NCBI WGS metagenome assembly JAABUQ01 (sample SAMN10711888, study PRJNA513371) | rock metagenome | isolation source: Antarctica rocks | place: Antarctica: Victoria Land, Finger Mt nord | collected 2015-12-18
GAGGCGGCGCTGCGGGGCGTGGTGCTGTGGGCAAGCTGGCGGCTGCTGGGCTGGATGGTGGCCGTGGGGGCGGCGACGGTGCTGCTGGGCTGGCTCATGAGCAGCGGGGTGCTGTGGTGGAACACGTCGGCCATCGGGGCGGCGCAGGAGCGCAAGGCGGAGCTGCAGGCCGAGGTCGCGGAGCTGCAGGCTAGCCGGGATACCTTGGTCAAGGCGGGGATGCTGGGGAAGCTGGAGCGGTGCGGGCCGAAGGCGCGCCCGTGCATCCGGGTGGATGAGAGTGTAGGTGGGTTCGGGGACCGGAGCGACTTCCGGGTCATTCTGGGGTATTAGCGTCTGCGTACACGAACCTACAGGTTCGTGCACACCTCAGGCAGGCCCGCAAACAGCCTGGAAATGCTGGGCGCGGCGAGGCCGGAAACAGAGGGACTTAGTGCACAGCCCCATCCGGAGGACAGCGGCCCAGTGCGCCGACTCAGCCGAGCGGCGCCAATGTGTGAGGATCACGCACGAATCCTTGCCATGGTCCGAGTTCAAGCGCGCGCTGAGCGCACCGTCACGGCCGCCGTGGTCGAGGCAGTCGAGGCGGTGCTGTCACGCCAGCTCGATGATCTGGAGCCGCGGCTGACCCGGCACGGCTACGACGTGCGCAGCATTGCCGACGAGTTCCGGGTCAAGCCGGCCGACGTGCGGCTGTTCTTGTAAGGCCAGCTCGACCCCACCCGCACCCGCGAGCTACCCGCGTGTTCGTGATGTAGTTGATCGTTATGGACCACCCTCTGGCGCCCGCCAAGACGGCGGTGGCGCGGCCGATGTCCCGGCTCACGCCGGTGATGAGGACGGTCCTCATGCGACCATCCTCGTTGGCGGCATCGGAGTGAACGGCTCGCACAGAGCTGGATACCGATTCGATCCCGCTCTGCTTCGGCGTACCATATCCAAGATTTCGATGGCAGCTGTTGGGACATGGGTGCCCGGGCCATAAACCTGCAGAACTCCTGCCGTTTGAAGCAGTTCGTGATCGTCCGCCGGGATTACGCCACCGCAGAATACGGGGATGTGACCGGTCCCTTCCTGTCTCATTGCGTCCATGAATGCTGGCACGAGCTGGCGATGGGCTCCACTGAGAATTGAAAGGCCAACCGCATCGAAGTCACCTTCTGCCACTTGGCGTGCTGCCGCCTGAGGCGTTTGGAAGAGAGGGCCGACCTGAACTTCAAAACCAAAGTCACTGAATGCAGAAGCGATCACCTTTGCACCCCGATCGTGGCCGTCTTGGCCCAGTTTCACAATCATTATGCGCGGTGGGTTCCCTGTCATTTCCCCGAAGCATTTGACTGCGTCAGTGGCCGCATGCACCGCCTCGGGGTCATCGGAACTTTCGGTGTAAGCCCCCTTAACTAAACGAACTTCTGCTACGTGGCGGGTGGAAATACGTTCGAGCGTCTCGGAAACTTCGCCGACCGTGGCTCGCGTCCGGACAGCGTCGATGGTAAGTGCAAGTAGATTCTCCTTACCCGAGGCAGCACCACGGGCTAGTGCGTCGAGCGCTGATGCCACCGCTTTCGTACAGCGTGACGCCCGCAGGACGCGCAAGCGCTCAATCTGGCGAGCGCGCACCTGATCATTATCGATCTTACGCTTTTCAACGGAGTCGTCCACATCAGTCCGATACTTGTTCACCCCGACGACGACATCAGCCCCGCTGTCGATTCGAGCTTGACGTCGAGCGGCCGCCTCCTCGATGAGCAGCTTCGGCATCCCGGAAACGACAGCTTGGGTCATCCCACCTAAGCCTTTCATCTCCGCAATGAGCTTACGTGCCTTGTCTGCCAGACTGGCTGTGAGAGATTCGACATAATAGCTTCCACCCATCGGGTCGATAACTGCTGCGATGTTAGTCTCTTCCGCCAGAATGAGCTGAGTGTTACGTGCGACTCGCGCAGAGAAATCGGTGGGCAAAGCCAGGGCTTCGTCAAATGCATTAGTGTGCAACGACTGGGTGCCACCCAGAACTGCCGCGAGGGCTTCGATGGTAGTGCGCACAATGTTATTGTACGGCTCTCGCGCAGTAAGGCTGACGCCCGAGGTCTGGCAATGCGTACGGAGAGCCATGCTCTCGGGCCTCTGCGGCGAGAACTCAGACATTAACTCGGCCCACAACAGGCGGGCGGCTCTGAGCTTGGCCACTTCAAAGAAGAAGTCCATCCCCACCGCAAAAAAGAAGCTTAGGCGAGGGGCAAAGTCGTCGATCTTCAAGCCGCGTGAAAGCGCCGCTTGGACGTATTCGACACCATTGGCCAGTGTGAATGCTAATTCCTGTGTCGCAGTCGCTCCGGCCTCGTGCATGTGATAACCAGAAATCGACATAGAGTTGAAGCGCGGCATGGATCGTGCCGTGTACTCGATGATGTCCGACGTTATGCGCATAGATGGCGCAGGCGGGTAAATATACGTATTCCGGACCATAAACTCCTTCAGGATATCATTCTGGATTGTGCCGGAGAGCTGGTCGAGTCTCACCCCTTGCTCTAAGCCAGCAACTATGTAGCTCGCCAAGATTGGAAGCACGGCCCCGTTCATCGTCATTGATACACTTACACGGTCGAGCGAGATATCTCTAAAGAGCTCCTTCATGTCCTCGACACTATCGACGGCGACGCCGACATTGCCTACGTCAGCTACCACCAGTGGATGGTCGCTGTCATAGCCTCGATGAGTCGCAAGATCAAAGGCCACCGACAGTCCGTTTTGCCCAGCGGCGAGGTTTTTCTTGAAAAAAGCATTCGACTCCTCAGCTGTAGAAAATCCTCCATATTGGCGCAGTGTCCAAGGTCTGTTGGCATACATCGTCGCTCGTGGGCCACGAATAAACGGAAAAACCCCAGGGTAGGTGTGCAGCAACCCGTTTTCGGGAAGGTCATTCTTTGTGTAAAGCGGCTTTCTCGGGATACCGTCGGCGGTAACGCGCCCCAGAGTTTCTGGCGCTTCGCCTTTGAGTTCTTTCTGGGCTGCAGCACGCCACTTTTCGACGTCGCTTTGACATGCATCCATCACTAACCTCCAATATGACAAGCAGAGTTGAGACCTGCGGAGTTGGACCAGAGCAAAACGTTTGACTTCCCGCCACCTACTGGCAATCTTCGTAGGCGTGGCTGGCAGACGTGTTGAAACCGCTCGGTCTACGTCCTTCGCTGACTTCTTTGGGGGTTCGATCTACCGACATCCCGGCAATTGCGAGCAATACCAACGCCACCCCACATAGCTGGATGAAAGACAGCACTTCGCCCAGAGCCAGCCAGGAGACAACCGCTGCAACGGTTGGCTGGATCAGAAGGGTGAGCGAAGCTACAGAAACCGGAAAACTACGCAGAGCGACCGTTATAAGGCCCTGCCCGGCGATCTGCCCCGAAAAAGTGAGGGCGATAACCAGGACCCAAGTTTTCAAGTCGGCCGGAAGGGGGGCTCCGACGTATATGAAGATCGGCGCGATCAGCACGGTACTCCCGACCGTGACCCAAGCCATGATGTGCGCTGGCGAAGCGCCATACGCCCTCAAGTTCCGGACGCTGATTAGATACCCTGCGTAACACCCAGCGGCCGCCAAGCCAAGCAAAACACCGCCGGTCTCTTCAAAAGATGCTTTAGGCACGCCCACCAGAAGCAGAATTCCACCGAGCGCAATGAACAGAGTTTTCCAGAAACGGCTGGTCGGCACATCAGTGAACCCAGCCATACCGAACAGACCCACAAAGAACGGGGCACAGTTAGTGAGTAGAGTCGCAACAGCTACATCCGTCATTCGGATGGAGAGATGCATAGCCGTCAAATCTGCTGCGAAAAAAGCAACGGCAAAAAAGATAAGTGCGAATGGCGGCCTCTTGGACTCCAGCTTCGGCGCTGCAGCCCGCTTCTGTACTAAAGCCCAAGCAGCAAACACAGGAGCTGCCAGCAAGACACGGTAAAACGCTGATGCTTCGGCGGGCAGTTCGACAGCTTTGACAATGACGGGAGCGACTCCGAGACAAAGACCGCCGCCAAAGAGCGCGGAAAGTGCGATCACACGCCGGTCTGGACGAGATTCTTCCTGAGGAGAACAGTTACGCGACATGACTCATCCCCTTTGTGCAATCGAAGTCTGGTACGTGCAGGCCTTCTCCGCCAGGCGTGCGAGAAACTTCTCACGACTCACAACGGCTCTGGAGTGCTTGCCGCTAAGAATCGTACTCAGTGGATCGGAAGCACTTACATCAAAAGTAAGTATTGCTCCTTGCATATCGACAAGTTCCGCTTCAATTTGGACGATCCAGTTTGGCGGTGTCGGAGCGAGATGCCGTATGTCATGCCCATAACCGAGGGTCATCTGACCTTCCTGTAGACATCCATCTATCGCGCGCATGCACGCCAACTCGCTAAGCCATAGGAGGATAGGAGTAGCTAACACCTCCACGTCATTCTGCCAATTCGTGGCAAGATCCGCGTGGGTCACTTCATGGCTGAGGATACCTTTTAGACCCCTCTTAAGATGCACTTTGACCTCCTATAACCCATATAGTTCGCGCCCAGTCTGGGTGAGGGCAGCACCCAACCGATGAACAATGGCGTCCAAGACGTCTTCCGAGATATTAAGGGGAGGCGCAATAATTACGGCGTCACCACCGAGCTTGTCAGCAAAACCGGAAGACGGATAGATGATTAGACCCAGCTCGAAGGCGTTTGCGACCAATCGCTCTGCGGCCATGAGTTGAGCTGGAAACGGATCGTATGTGATCGGATTGCTCACGAGTTCGAGACCCCAGAGCATCCCTGTCCCCCGAACATCGCCAACAATGGCGTAATCGGTTGCCAATTCTTCAAGGCGCGTCTGTAGCAGACGGCCCATGGACTCGGCCCTGGCGGGCAGATTCTCCGCAACCAGAACGTCAAGAACGGCGTTCGCCGCCGCTGCTGCAACAGGGTGGTTGGAGTGCGTGTGACCGAGTGAGTACCGCGCTGATCCAAGGCGAATGGCTTCGTACACCTGCTTGGAAAGCAGGATGCCGGATATCGGAAGGTAACCCGCGTTCAGCCCTTTACCCAAGCACACGATGTCTGCAGAGACATCTGCGTGCTGCATTGCAAGCCACTTTCCGGTCCGCCCCAACCCGGTTAAGACCTCGTCCGCAATCAACAATATCTCATGCCGATCGCATATGTCACGCACCTTTTCCAAATAACCCTTTGGAGGAAGGATTGCTGCCCCTGAAGCGCCCGTGATGGGTTCAATTATTATGGCAGCGATGCTCTCAGCCCCATTTTGTACTATCTGCCGCTCTATCTCTTGCACGCATTGCATCTTGCAGGAAACGGGATTGTTGCCCAAAGGACACCGGAAACAATACGGCGTAGGCAACGTCGGCTCTCCGAAAAGCGGACCTGCAGCCCGCCGACGCGGCCAGTGTCCCGACAACGCCAGAGATCCGGCGGTTGAACCATGGTAGCTCAGCCTGCGGCTGAGCACCTTGATCTTTTCCGAGCGACCTCTCTCGCGCCAGAACTGGAGCGCGGTACGTGTTGCCGCCTCTACAGCCTCCGAACCACTGTTTACGAAGAATGCCGCCTCGTAACCTAAGCCGCTGCAGAGCCTCTGCGCCAACCGTTCTGCCGGATCGTTCGTAAACTGCGTGCGATACGCGAAGCTACACGCCTGCGCTTGCTCCGCGATGGCTTGCACAACGTGTGGATGCCCGTGGCCGATCGTGCACGCGATCGCTCCCGATGCAGCGTCCAGCCACTCGCTTCCATCGTCGCCGTAGACGTAGGCTCCTTGTGCCCGGTGTGCCTTCGGGTAATCTCGGCTCAAGTTTGGCTTCAAAAGAGTCAAAGCTTCCTCCTAATGCCAGCGGTACAAAGCCGCTCCGGCCGTGAAGCCAGCTCCGGCTGCCGCGAACATGATCAAATCATTCGGCTTGACGTCCCCACTCTCCACCGTTTCGTGGAGCAGTATAGGTATTGTTGCCCCGGCTGTGTTGGCGTACCTATCCATGTTGGTTCTGAACCTCTCGAACGGCATTCCCGATCGCTCTGCGAGTTCGCGCAGCAGTGTTATAGATGGCTGGTGAGGTATCACTATGTCTATGTCGTCGGGAGCAACATGATTTCGCTCCATCACGGCCTTCATGCAGCGTGGAACTGCCGATGCGGCAGCTACACGGACCCCACCTGCTTGCATGGTGAAGGTCCGCTCACCTGGCATGACGGTGAAAACGTCCGACCCAGTGCCGTCGCTGAACAGCTCGGCATCAAAGAAAGAGTTTTCGTGCGTTGTGCGCTCGACCAATACGGCACCCGCGCCATCTCCGAAGAACACGCAATCCTTGCGGCTCCAGTCTGTTATACGTGAAAACGTGTCGGCACCAACGACCATAGCCCGCTTCACCCGTCCCGCTTCTATGAACGACGCTGCGGTCGTTAAAGCGAACAGGAAGCCGCTGCAAACTGCTGAAACGTCGAACGCGACGGCGTTCGATAACCCAGCCTTGGCCTGGGTTAGACAGGCCGTAGCTGGCGCTTGACGGTCGGGTGTGGCGGTGGCGACGATGAGGAGGTCAATACTGTCTGAGTTTACACCCGCCTGCCGTAGCGTAGATTGTACCGCAGCCGCTGCAAGATCGGACGTGAAAACACCGTCCTCGGCGATATGGCGCTGGCGAATACCGAGTTTCTCGGCGACCCACTCTTCGTCCACGGACGGATTTCGCGTAAGCCGCAATTCCCGATTCCCGAGAATCCTCTCTGGAACAGCGACTCCGGTCCCGATGATCCGGAGCAAGCTTTCATGTTTTGTCATTGGTTTTACCCCAATTTAGATCGGTCGTCGCCACCGAGAGTGCTTGGTGCCTCAAGGCAACCGGATAAGCAAATTACTCTGCAGCCACAGCGAGTGGTGACGCCACCGGCTTCTTGTTGAGTCTCCGAAGCTGATTAAATATGTTGATGCGCTGGATATCGCTCGTGCCTCCAGCGATACGCATGCCCACGGCATCACGGAGTTGCCGGCTGAGGTCGTTGTTCATGAAACCAAGGTGTCCATGCAATTGGACGAGATGCTCCGCAGAGGCGAGGAGGTGTTCGCCCGCCAAGAATTTTGCTATCGAGCATGCAATCGACGCGTCCTCAGTCTTGCTTTCGATCTTCCCGAACGCCGCGTAAGTTGCGAATCGGCAAACTGTCGCTGCTATCTTCATATCGGTGATGCGGCCCTGAACGTATTGGTAGTCGGCAAGTGGTCGATTGAAAGCCCAGCGACTCTCGACCCTGGCCATCGCTTTTTTGATCATTCCCTCGATCAGGCCGGAAGCGATCACACCATACAAGGCGCGCTCAAAAGAAATGATGTCGCACAATATGCGTAGTCCGTCGCCCGGTGTCCCAATAATGTTGTTGAGTCGGAGCGGAACCCCGTCCAAAATCAAATCAGCCGTCGGGCTCGTGCGAATGCCAAGGTTATCCTCACTTCGCCCCAAAGATACACCAGGCGTGTCCAAATCAACAAAGAACAAAGCTATGTCGCGCTTGTCGCCCAACGACGGAATACGTCCGGCAATCATGCCGAACGCCGCCACCGGCGCGTTGGTGATGTGCGATTTGCGGCCTGACAGCCGCCACCCGGCCTCGTCCTCCCTGGCGGCGACTCTCATACGGGCGAGATCGGAACCACCCGTGTCTTCAGTCATGGCGGTTATACCAATTTCGCCGGACATCAGACGATCCAGCCAGCGTTGCTGCTGCTCCGGTGTACCTTCGTAAAGGAGAATCCGTAGCGCGCCAACGTGGCCAAGCATGGTGATCATGAAGCCGAGATCCTCGGCGGTGGAAGCAACACCTTCGATGGCTGCTACGCAGTCCAACCAGCTGCCACCAGCGCCGCCGAGCCTAGTCGGCACCGGCAAACGCCAAATACCGGCGTGACTGATCTTCTGCCAATTCTCAGTGTCGAGACGGCAAACTTTGTCGTTCTCAGGAGCTGAAAGCGCCACAGGACGACCCAGTTCGGAGAACTGGCCATAAAGGTCTTGCTGGCGCTCGTTGAACGAGAGTTGCATAATTCAGCCTTCATTGCGCTTCGATGCACTCTCATAGCTCTATCCCGCGACAAAGTTGAACGAGTTGTGTAAATCAGGGACATGAGCGCCGCTAATGGAGGTGTGTCCCCCGGAGTGGTCATCTCCGACCCGTACGAAGGCTCTAAGGCCGCGGCCAGCCGCGTGCTTGGCGCCATTGGCGTAGAGCTTCACGTACTGCGGCGGGATCAGGCGCACGGTATGGCCGAGCCGGACCAGTCCCCGCGCCCAGTGGTGGACGTTGGAGCACGCCTCCATGCCGACAACGCGGCCCGTTCTCCGCGCGACAGCCCGCGCCAAAGTATGGCGTTGCCGGAGCATAACGCGGCTGGACACATCGACACCATGCATCCGGCAGACGGACTTGGCGAGGTCGAGGCTGATCGTGGCGAGGGACATGGCGAGGCTCCCTTAAAACCATGGCAGAGCTGCACGCTCCCACATCCGGATCTCGAACGGGGGCGATCCACATGATTGGAATCAGGCTGCTGTCGCCTCGACGCAGCCATAATTAGGCCACATACCAGCTTCCACCGTGGCCTAAAGCCGAGCCAGTTGACTTGGCAAGCCAGAGTTCGTGGTTCGTACAGAGGTCGCGGTGACCATCGGTGATGGTCTTGCCGTTAAGCTGCCTGGTGTGGCCGCTTGACGCTCAACCCCAGCCAGCCCACTCTAGGCTGGTTGGAAGGTGGCGTTCTCATACCACATTTGAGGCATAATCCTAATGAGACTGGAAGTTTTACCCAGGCTGGTGAGCGCCTATTCCGCACACAATCGGCGATTAGCCTCCAAATGAAGCGTTTGGAGCAGCTGGTAGGGCAGCCGGTCTGCGAGCGCGGGAAAGAGATTAAACTTACCCCCGTTGGGGAGGTCATCCGGCACTATGCGACTCAGATACTTAGGCTTAATGACTCCCTTCTGCGCGATATTGCACAGCCGGAAGCGCCCAGTGTTGTTCGTGTAGGAACGCCTGACGACTATGCTCAGTTCATCTTGCCGAGTCTGGTCAGTAGCTTCTCTCGTACCAACCACAACGTGGAACTACAAGTAGTTTCAGATCTTTCCAAGAATCTCGTTCTTATGGCAGATAAGGAGGAGTTGGACATTGCTCTGGTGACTTGGGCTCCGGACATCCGGGGGGCCAACGATGTCACAAAAGGATTTAGGTGGACGGAGGAACTCAGCTGGGTGACCGCTCCCGAAGCCAGTGCATCGCTCAGAGATCCTGTGCCCCTCGCTGTGTCGCCGCAAGGCTGTCATATCCGTGAACTGGGGATTGGGGCGCTAGACGCCGCTGGTCGTCGCTGGAGGGTTGCTGTTACCTCGAAGCAGTTTGGTCCGTTACGCGCTGCGATATTAGCCGGTGAAGCAGTCGGCATCCTACCGACCCGTGCGATTCCTCCCGATCTCAGCTGTGTTGGTGACGAAAGCAGCTTGCCTCCGCTTCCACGCGCAGAACTTGCCGTCAAACTGAGCCAGCATGCTTCTATACATGCCCACCGCTTAGTAGAATTCGTCGCGGAAACGCTCGGCGTTGCTTGGGTTAAGTCTTTCTGATCTTCGGTGTGTAGCTGTAGGCCGATTGGGGGTAACACGGCAGCCTACCGCGTGTAACACCGCCCCGCCTTGCTTCTACTGCGTGGGCTGGCTTGTTGCCGAACCGGTGCCGGTGCTCCCGATTCCACGGTGGGCAGGATCACTTTCGCCTCCTACGCCACGGCGGCTCCGCTCGCAGTCTGGCCGCGACGCAATACTAAGCAGGCTTCCTTGGCCCTTCGCACGGATGGTAATGTCGGGTCCTCTCTGACGTAAGCTGGGTGGTTATCATGTCTGGTCGGTCCCCCCTTGGTTGCGACGGCTGAGCAGGAAGCGGCGTTGCGAGCCTTGTCGCGGTCTGACGTGCGCGGCGAGGCGGACCGGGTGCGCGCGATCCTGCTCACCTTGGAGGGCTGGACGAGCGTGCAGCTCGCCAAGGCGTTCGGGGTGACGCCCGAGGCGGTGCGGCACTGGCGGGGGTGGTTCGGCGAGCGCGGCGTGGACGCGCTGCGGTCCACCCTGGCGCCCGGCCCGTCGCCGGCCCGGGGCGAACGAGCGCTTGCGGTGGCGAGCCTGCTGCTGCGCCAGCCTGTCGAGGACCGCACCAACTGGACCCTGGCGCGCCTGCGGGCGGAGATCGAGCGGCAGACGGGTGCGGGCATCTCGGCGGGGCGCTTGAGCGTGCTGCTCAAAAGGGGGGCTTCGGATGGCGCCGGCCCCGGCACAGCCTGAGCGGGCGGCAAGACCGGGCTGCGGTGGAGCGCATGGGCGTGCGCCTGCGGCTGCGCCAGGCCCAGGCACGGGCGGGCGACATCGCGCTGCTGTATGCCGACGAGAGCGAGGCGCTGACGCACCCCTACCTCGCCCATGCCTGGGCGGAGAAGGGGGCCGACCTGCGGGTGCAGGCGCCGGGCCAGTCGCGCAAGGTGGCCATGATGGGGGCGCTCGACGCGGGCACGGGCGAACTGGTCGTCAGCACGTCGCCGACCAGAACCAGCGCCGACGTGATCGGGCTGCTGCGCCGGCTGGACTGGCGGTATGGCCCCAAGCCCGGCTGCGACCGCCTGCCTGTCGTGCTGGTGTGGGACAACGGACCCGTCCACACCAGCCGGGCCACCCGGGCGGCGCTGGCCGAGCGGCCCTGGATCACGGTCGAGTGGCTGCCGCGCTATGCCCCTGAACTGAACGACATCGAGCGGAGCTGGCGCGATCTCAAGCGCCATCATCTGGCCCATAGGACATTCAAGGAAGCTAGCGACCTCGACACCGGCATCCGGGACGCCGTTAAACAACTCAACACAGAACGCCAAACGCCGCATACGTGCGACAAGCTAAATAAGGCTGCTTAGCGCCGCCTCACGCAGCTCCGTGCTCGACTGTCGGCACGCCCAATCCAAGGATTGACCCGACATCGCCGCCGTAGACCGTGGGGAGCGCTTCGCAACGGAGCCTCGTTCACCTGTATTACCAAAACATACCCTAGCTGCACAGGCATACGAGACATGTGTATCAGTGCGGGCGCGGGACCCAGGGGGAATTAGCCTTTTCAACGTCCTGTCGCGCTGATCAGCGCCGAAACCCACCGCCGATTCACACAGCTCGCGGTAGATCGTCGAACGGTGCCGGCCCAAGCGGGTCGCCATCTCAGTTACGCTCAGTTGTACCCCCTGCATCCAGAACAAGAACCGACGCTCGACAAGCGTGAGATGCTGAAACCTGGCCGTAGCCATGCTCGACTTCTGGTGCCAACATGCTGAGGAAGTGAGGTTGTCGCAGTTCAGGATAGAACGCGCCCATGCTGCACTGCATCAACGCAGAATATCCATTATGGAGAAAGACTCTTGAAACGATATCAAAGCAACCCTACTTGAGCATTGACGTCACAAGCGGCGTTGAAAGAATGGTGTCTTTTGCACGCCATTTTGATGACTAGGGGTGGCACTCTCCCTTCGTGACTTGTGGCCCGCGCCGCTACCGCGAGAATTGGCCTTGGCCAAAGGTGACAACCTCCCCACGCGGGTTGAACCATTAACGGGGAGGTTTGCGGCATTAGTCGCTGTTCCCTCCCGTGTCGAAGCCCAGATATCGACACGGGAAGGGGGCTAAACGTCTGCCTTTTCAAAATTCAAGACTTTCGGTAATTTTCCTTGAGCTTGCCCGATCAATGGGTTAGGATTACCGTAAGATATGACCGAAACTGAACCCCAACATCGACGCCTCGGCTATGCCCGCGTCAGCACCTACGGCCAGACGCTCGACGCGCAGCTTGAGCAGCTACGCAGCGACGGATGCAGCACGATCTACCGGGAGAAGGCGAGCGGCGCACAGGCCGACCGGCGCGAGCTGCAACGCCTGCTGAAAGCGATCCGGCCCGGCGACCTGGTGACAGTGACCCGCATCGACCGGCTGGCCCGCTCGACCTTCGACCTGTTCGCCATCGTCAAGGCGATCACCGACGCAGGCGGGCAATTCCGGTCACTGGCAGAGCCATGGGCCGACACCGCTACCAGCACCGGGCGGCTAATGATTGCCGTCTTGGGCGGGCTGGCGGACGTGGAGCGCGATCTGATCCGCACCCGCACGGCAGAGGGCAGGAGCCGTGCCAAGGGACGAGGGCAGCACATGGGCCGCCCGCCCGCCCTTACCCCGCAGCAGCAGGCAGAGGCCCGGCAGCGGCGACAGGACGGCGCGACGCTCAAGGAGCTGGCGGAGAGCTACAACGTGGGAATTGCCACCATTGCCCGGCTGAATACAGCTCTGAAAGTCGCGTGATATCAGTATGGAAGAAGAGCGCCGAGACATCGAAGAAACCCATCCACACTTGCGGGATTTTTTCAAGTTTCTACCTGAACTGAACAAGGAAAGCGCGAGAGGGTGCGTGCTGATTTCATGCAGCTATCTAGACGACTTGATGCGGCAAATACTGTTGGCGTTTTTATCGAAGGCGATGCGGCAAAACGCCTTGTAGAAGGGTTCAACGCGCCCCTAGGGACATTCAGCACCAGAAACACCGCAGCCTTTTCCCTCGGGTTGATTTCAGAGCGCGAGTTTAAGGAGATTGAGATTTTACGGCGGATTCGTAACCGCTTTGCTCATCATGTCCACGCTTCATTTGAAACGCAGGAAACCCATGATCTCTGCTTCAACCTGAAAATGGCAGCACAGGACTATGGCGATGTGACCGTGAACGCCCGAGGCCGGTTCACGACCGCAGCCACGGCGCTGATCTTAAACCTAACGAACCGCCTTTTTTATGTGGCCCGGAAAAGGCTGAAATCGGACGCTTGGCCGACCTAGGCGAACGACTGATAATGTTCATTATGGAAACAGGCCAGAAGTCGCGGGGAAGCAGTGCAGCAGTCGCGGGGCGGTGCCCGGGGGCGGAGGGGCGCGGGGACTTGGCGGGGGGCAGTATTGGAGGTGCCCGGGAGCCGCCAGCAGGTCACGGAAGACTTGCCAGGGTCGTTACGTAAAATCAGCAATCAGGCCAGCATGTCCCACTACGATGCGCTCACCTCCGCCCGGATCGCCGCGACCTCGGCGGGGACGGGAACCCTGCCGCTGGGCGGAGCAGGTGATACGGATGTCATGGACCCGGCGACCAGGTTAGGCCTCTCCGGTGGGCTACGTTCACTGGAGTCCGAACCATGTCCCACCCCCATCACCTAAGCGTTACGCAGCACGTAACTGCACCCTCGACATGTGCTGGCATTACGAGTAACGTAACACTCATGATCCGCAGTTTCCGCGACAAGCAGACTGCGGCGATCTTCCAGGGCAGGGTACCCAAAGGCTTTCCGCCCGATGTCGCCAGGACCGCCCGCCGGAAGCTGACGAGGCTTGATGCTGCACTGAGGCTTGACGACCTACGTGTTCCACCGGGCAACCGATTGGAGGCCCTGAGTGGCGACCGTGCGGGGCAGTACAGCATCCGCATTAATGACCAATGGCGGGTGTGCTTCGCCTGGCGCGACGGTGCTCCGCATGAGGTGGAGATCGTGGACTATCACTAGGCCCTGCTGGGCCAAGGAG
>JAABUQ010009048.1_pt1 | contig 13670 bp, 11 predicted proteins | sample 5560001 | NCBI WGS metagenome assembly JAABUQ01 (sample SAMN10711888, study PRJNA513371) | rock metagenome | isolation source: Antarctica rocks | place: Antarctica: Victoria Land, Finger Mt nord | collected 2015-12-18
TCATTTGGCTCGGGACGGACCGCCGCCGTACAACGTGCACCGTCTGCGCCGGTATCCCGATGGGAACTGGACCAACCTGATGACACCCTCGCTCTCCCCCCCGGCTGTGATCGGCCGCGGTCGCCTGGGTCTGGCCATCGTGCAGCGGCTACGGGATGGCGGGCACGCGGTGGTGGGGCCCCTGGCGCGCGACTGGCAGGCGAGCCAGCTCGAGGGGGTCAGCGCCGTCCTGCTGTGCGTTCCCGACGAGCAGATCGCCGCGGTCGCCGAACGTGTGCGATCGGCCGCCACCAACCCGAGCGTGCCCATCGGGCACTGCTCGGGGGCCACGAGCCTGAGCGTCCTCGGCGACGGCGACGTCTTCTCCATGCATCCGCTCATGGCGGTCACCGGCGCGGACAGCCCACCGTGGGATGGCGCCGCCGCCGCCGTGGCCGGCTCGTCCGCCGGCGCGTTGGCCGTCGCCACCGAGCTGGCGTCGCGCCTCGGCCTGATGCCCGTCAGCGTCCGGGAGGCCGACCGCAGCGCCTACCATGCGGCCGCCTCGATGGCGTCGAACTACCTCGTCGCCCTGGAGTGCGCCGCCGAGCGCCTCGCGGCCGGCGCCGGCGTGCGGCGCGAGCCGATGGTGGCGCTGGTGCGAGGCACCGTTGAGAACTGGGCCCGGCGCGGAGCCCGGGCGCTGACCGGGCCCGTGGTGCGTGGCGACGAGCAGACGGTGGCCCGTCAGCGGGCCGCGGTGGCCGAGCGCGCGCCGGACCTGCTGGCCGTGTTCGACAGCCTGACCGACGCCACGCGCGCGCTCGCACGCTCCGGGGTGTCGACGTGAGGACGCTGCGTACGGTGACCGCGCTGCGTGCTGCGCTGGGCGGCCTGCGGGCAGACGCGCACACCGTCGCGCTCGTACCAACGATGGGAGCGCTGCACGACGGCCATCTGTCGCTCATCCGTGCAGCCCGAGCGGAGTGCGACGTGGTCGTGGTCAGCCTGTTCGTCAACCCGACCCAGTTCACCCAGCAGGCCGATCTCGCCTCCTACCCGCGCGACGAGGACCACGACCGGGCGCTGGCCGCCGAGGCAGGCGCCGATCTGCTCTTCACACCCTCCGCCGCAGAGATGTACCCACCCGGGTTTGCCACCACGGTTTCGGTGCAGGGCGTCACCGCGGTCCTCGAGGGTGTGGCCCGCGGCGCGCGCCACTTCCACGGCGTCACCACCGTGGTGACCAAGCTGCTGATCGCGGCATCGCCCGACTCCCTGTATCTCGGCCAGAAGGACATCCAGCAGACCGTGGTCCTGCGCAGGCTGATCTGCGACCTGGGCCTGGCCGTGCACGTGGTGGTCTGTCCGACGGTGCGTGAGCCCGACGGCCTGGCCCTCTCCAGCCGCAACGCGCGTCTGGAGGCGGCCGGCCGCGAGGCGGCGGTGGCCCTGTGGCGGGGGCTGGCAGGCGCGGCCCGGCGTGTCGAGCAGGGAGAGCGCGACGGCGACGCCCTGCTGAGCACCGCGCGTGCCGCCATGAGCGCCTGCGACGTCGTCCCGGAGTACCTGCAGCTGGTGGCGCCCGCGACCTTGGCGCCCGTGGCTGAGCTCGTCGAGCCCGCCCTGCTGGTCGTGGCGGCCACGATCGGCGAGGTGCGCCTGATCGACAACCTGCTCCTGGCCGCACCCGTTTCGCCCGATCCATTCCCTCAAGTGAAGGAGATAGCTCAACACCCATGCAACGCGTGATGCTCAAATCCAAGATCCACCGGGCCACGGTCAGCGACTGCGACCTTCACTACGTCGGTTCGATCACCGTGGACCCCGACCTGCTCGAGGCCGCCGACATCCTCGAGCACGAGCAGGTGCACGTGGTCGACGTCGACAACGGGGCGCGCTTTGTCACCTACGCCATCCGGGGAACGCGCGGCTCAGGCGACATGAAAGTGAACGGAGCCGCGGCCAGGCTCGTGCACCAGGGCGACACCATCATCGTCTTCTCCTACTCGAGCTATGACCGCGCAGAGCTCGAGTCCTTCCGGCCACTGGTCGTCCACGTGAGCGCGGCCAACGAGATCGTGGCCGTCGACCATCAGGCTGCCGCCCTGCTCGCCTAGCCCCGTTCTCGACAGACAGGAGCCCCTCATGTCCGCCGCGCCCTCCCTTCCCGTGACCCAGCCCCACGAGCAGCGTCTGCCCATGACCCTCCCCCGGATGCTCGACAAGAAGCGCCTGGGCGAGCCAATCGTGATGGTCACCGCCTATGACTACCCCAGCGCGCAGGCTGCCGAGATCGCGGGAGTCGATGTCGTTCTCGTGGGCGACTCGGGGGCCATGACCGTCCTGGGCTACCCCTCCACCGTGCCGGTGACTATCGAGGAGATGCTGATGCTGAGCGCCGCGGTGCGCCGCGGCCTCAAGACCCCCCTGCTGGTCGGCGATCTGCCGTTCGGATCCTACGAGGGCTCTGACGCCCAGGCGGTGGCCGCCGCGCAGCGCTTCGTCAAGGAGGCGGGCTGTGACGCGGTCAAGCTGGAGGGGGCGGGAAGCTCGATCGATCGCGCTCGGGCCATCGTGCGCGCGGGCATCCCGGTCATGGGTCATGTCGGCCTCACCCCGCAGACGGCTACCGCCCTCGGGGGCTACCGCGCCCAGGGCCGCACCGCCGAGCGTGCGCTGGAGGTCATCGAGGGCGCGATCGCGCTGGAGCAGGCCGGGTGCTTCTCGCTGGTCCTCGAGGCCGTCCCGGCCGCAGTGGCCGCGGAGGCTATGAAGCGCATCGCCGTGCCGGTCATCGGCATCGGCGCGGGAGCGGCCACCGACGGCCAGGTACTCGTCTTTCACGACCTGCTCGGGATCCGCGAGGGGGTCGGCGCTCGCTTCGTCAAACGCTACGCGAACCTGCTGTCCGAAATGGCCGGCGGCGTGAGCACCTACGCGCACGATGTCCGCGAGCGGCGGTTTCCCACCTCCGACCACACCTACTCGATCGATCCGCCGGAGCTGGCGCGCCTGCGTGAGCGCCTCGCGGGAGGCTAGTCGCCCGCTGGGGGCCGCCCCCTCACACCGTCGTCGTTCACCAGCGGCGCGCCGAAGCGCTCCGCGAAGGCGAACTGCTCAACCGGGCGGCGCGACAGGCGGTTGGGCCATGGGTCCGAACGGCGACCGACCCCGATGTGGGCGGCCAGGGCCACGTCCTGCGGAATGTCCAGCAGCCGCTTGACCTGGGCCTCGGCCGGCACCAGCAGCGTGGTCAGCGATGCCCCCAGGCCCTCGGCGCGCAGCCCAAGCAGCACGTTCTGCACGAAGGGGTACACCGAGGCGCCGCCCACGATGCTGGGCCGGTCCAGCTCGGCGTCGGTCACGGCCAGGTCTGACAGGACGACGCACACCACTAGATGCAGCGGCACCTCGTGCAGCCGCCGAGCGTATTCGTCGGCCTGGCGCAGCGAGCGCAGTCGGACCGGCGGAAGGTCACCGGGCTCCCGCAGCAATGCCGCGCCGCCTGTGCGCTCCATGTAGGCGCGCCACTGCGGCCGATACAGGGCGGCCAGGGCGCGTCGGCGCTGCGCGTCGGCGACGGCCACGACTCGCCAGCCCTGGCGATTGCCACCGCTGGGTGCGAAGCGCGCGTTCTCCAGCACGCGTATGAGCACATCCCGGCCCACCGGCTCGCGATCAAACCGTCGCGTGCTCGGGGCGCTGCGCATGGCCTCACGGAGCTCCACGCGGCGGACCGTAGCGGACACGGAGGTTCAGTTCGCAGACGGCCTCAATGCGGCGGGGCGCTCTGCTCCGCACGCTCGGGGTACTCGACGCGGCGAATGACCCGGGCGGGCGCTCCGGTGGCGATCGAGAAGGGTTCGAGGTCGTGGGTGACCACGCTGCCTGCGCCGATCACGCAGCGCTCGCCGATGGTCACGCCGCTGGTCACCACGACGTTCGCGCCGCACCAGACGTTGTCACCGATTCGAGTCGGTCCCTTGCTGTCAAACCCCTGCCAGGTGACGGGTCGCCGCGGATCGTCGAACCGGTGGCTGGCGTCGCTGACAAAGCAGCCGTTGGCCAGCATGCAGTGGTCTCCTATCTCCACCAGCTCCTGCGCGGCGACCATGACGTTGAGGTTCAGAAACGACCCCGCGCCGATGTGTACCCGTGCGGGTGGGTCGGCGGTGATCCACACGCCGGGCTCGAGCAGGGTCCCCGCGCCCACCCGCAGGCGCCCCTCGCGCAGGGCCTCCAGCACGTTGCCGTGCACGGGCCAGCGCACGAACGCCTCACGGCGCATGAACTCCCAGTGAATGCGCGCCCGGTTCCAGGGCAGCGCGTTGCGTTCATACCAGCGCCACTTCTGGGCCCACAGGCGCATGCGTACCGCATCCACGTCGGCCGGATGCGGGACGGGAGCGGATCGGCCGGCACTCATCGGCGACAGCTTGGCAGGCGTGCCCCGGAACGGACGGCGACCGCGTGCATCCTGAGGCGCTCAGGCGACGGCGCCCACCGGGCGTCGTCGCCTACGGGCGGCCTTGACCTTGCTGGCTCGAGGCGTGAGCACCTCGGCCAGGAAGCGTCCCGTGTGCGAGCCGCTGCGCTGCGTGCCGGCGGCGACCTCCTCGGGGGTTCCCGATGCGATCACCATGCCGCCCTCCTCGCCACCCTCGGGACCCATGTCGATCAACCGATCGGCGCTCTTTATGACGTCCAGGTTGTGCTCGATCACCACCACGCTGTTGCCGACGTCCACCAGCCGCTGCAACACGTCGAGCAGGCGCTGCACGTCGGCGAAATGCAGTCCGGTGGTGGGCTCGTCGAGGATGTACATGGTCGAGCCCGTGGCCACCTTGGATAGTTCGGTGGCGAGCTTGACGCGCTGGGCCTCGCCACCGGAGAGCGTGGTGGCCGGCTGCCCCAGGCGGATGTAGCCCAGGCCGACTGCCTCCAGGGTCTCCAGGCGCCGACGAATCTTGGGGATGAGCGCGAAGAAGGCCAGCGCCTCCTCGACGGGCATGTCGAGCACGTCGGCGATGCTGCGCCCCTTGAAGCGCACCTCGAGGGTCTCGCGGTTGTAGCGCTTGCCGTGGCACTGCTCGCAGGGGACGTAGACGTCGGGGAGGAAGTGCATCTCGATCTTGATCTGACCGTCGCCGCGGCACACCTCACAGCGGCCCCCCTTGACGTTGAAGCTGAAGCGACCAGCCTTGTAGCCGCGGGCGCGCGCCTCCTGGGTCTTGGAGAACAAGTCCCGGATGACGTCGAACAGACCGGTGTAGGTGGCGGGGTTGGAGCGCGGCGTGCGTCCGATCGGCGACTGGTCGACCGCGATGATCTTGTCCAGCTGCTCCAGACCGGTGATCGAACGGTGGGCTCCCGGCCGCTGACGCGCCCGGTGCAGTCGATTGGCCACGGCCTTGTAGAGAACCTCGTTGACCAGCGTGGACTTACCCGAGCCCGACACACCGGTGACACATGTCAGCGCGCCGAGGGCGACACGCGCGTCGATCCTGCGCAGGTTGTGCTGGTCGGCGCCCTTGATGTCGACGTAGCCGCTCGGGGTGCGGCGCCGCTCGGGAACCGCCACCGTGCGCGTGCCGGCCAGGAACTGCCCGGTCAGGGATTCGGGCACAAGCTGGACCTCGGCCGCCGTACCCTGGGCCACGATCGCTCCTCCGTGCTCGCCGGCACCGGGTCCCAGGTCGACCAGGTGGTCGGCGGCGCGCATCGTCTGCTCGTCGTGCTCGACCACGATCACCGTATTGCCCAGGTCGCGCAGCCGCTGCAGGGTGGCGATCAGCTTGCTGTTGTCGCGCTGGTGCAGTCCGATCGAAGGCTCGTCGAGGATGTAGAGCACGCCCACCAGCGAGGAGCCGATCTGGGTGGCCAGGCGAATGCGTTGCGCCTCTCCACCGGACAGGGTCGCGGCGGCGCGGTCCATGGACAGGTAGCCGATGCCCACGTTCTCCAGGAAGCGCAGCCGCTCCTCGATCTCACGCAGGATCAGCCGCGCGACATGACGGTCGGTGTCCGAGAGCTGCACGTCGGCCAGCCAACGCAGGGCCCGGCGGGCCGACAGGGCGCAGAACTCCTCGATAGGGGTCCCGGCCACGAGCACCGCCCGTGACTCCGGGCGCAGGCGCGCGCCGCCGCACGCCGGACATGGACGCAGGGACATGAACTCCTCGACCTTCTCGCGTGTCCACTCCGAGTCGGTCTCGCGGTAACGGCGCTCCAGGTTGGGGACGATGCCCTCAAAGCGGGTGGCGTAGGAGCGCCGGCGGCCGTAGCGGTTGCGATAGGTCACCTGCAGGGGCTCGCCGTTCGTACCGTGCAGGAAGAGGTTCTGTTGATCGGCGGGCAGGCTCTCCCACGATGCGTCCAGGTCGACTCGGTAACGCTGCGCGATGGCCTCGGTGATTTGCTCGTAGTAGCTGGACGCGCTCCCGGCCCACGGAGCCAGGGCGCCCTCACCGATGGACAGCGAACGGTCGGGCACGACCAGCTCGGGATCGATCTCCATCTGGGACCCGAGTCCCGTGCACCGCTCGCACGCCCCGTGGGGTGAGTTGAAGGAGAAGATGCGCGGCTCCAGCTCGACCAGCGAGGGCCCGTGCACCGGGCAGGCGAACCGCTCGGAGAAGACCAGTGAGGACGGTGGCTCCGTGTCAGGAGACCGCGGGACCATCTCGATCTCGACGAGCCCGTCGGCGAGGGCGACGGCGGTCTCGATCGAGTCGGCCAGGCGCTTGCGCAGGTCGTGGCGCATGACCAGGCGGTCGACCACCACCGACACGTCGTGCTTGTACTTCTTGTCGAGCTCGATCTGCTCGTCGAGCATGCGCACCTGGCCGTCGACCTTGACCCGCGCGAAGCCGTCCGTGCGCAGTTCGCCCAGCACCTTGCCGTACTCCCCCTTGCGTCCCCGCACGATGGGAGCCAGGACCATGAACCGGGCCCCCTCCGGCAACTCCATCACCTGGTCGATGATCTGCTCTGCTGACTGTCCGGTGATCGGCCGCCCGCAGGTCGGGCAATGGGGCTTGCCGACGCGCGACCACAGCAACCGTAGGTAGTCATAGATCTCGGTCACCGTGCCCACCGTCGAGCGCGGGTTGCGCGAGGTGGTCTTCTGATCGATCGATATGGCGGGCGACAGACCCTCGATGGAGTCGACGTCGGGCTTGTCCATCTGCCCGAGGAACTGGCGCGCGTACGCGGACAGCGACTCCACGTAGCGGCGCTGGCCCTCCGCGTAGATCGTGTCGAAGGCGAGCGAGCTCTTACCCGACCCCGACAGGCCGGTGATGACGACCAGAGCGTCGCGTGGCAGCGTCAGGGAGATGTTTCGCAGGTTGTGGGCCCGCGCTCCAGAGACGACTATGCGGTCGGAGACGGGCATCGACTCCATTGTACGTTGGCGAACAGACGTTCGGTGTCGACCAGCACCCCATGGGCTCGCACTTTGCGAACAACCGCCGCGGCCGCCCGGCCACGGCCCGTCAGCTCTCGACGGCCGCGTACACCTCGTCGAGCAGGCCGTGGCGGTCGGAGAGCTCGAAGTTCTCGGCCAGGTAACGGTCGGCCTCGTCGCGCGGCTGGCCGTTGAGGGCCATGTTCAGCGCGATCAGGCGGGCACCGTCCAGGTCGTCGCGCGCCGGCACACTCTCGTCAGGCACAGCCGGCGCGGGGGAAGCGGCTCTCGTTGGGGCCGGGGCGCTGGCCGCCGAGGGGGGCTCCTGATCCGCGGTGGGCGCCTCGGCCGGAGCGCCGTCGGCGCGCGCCCCCGCGGGTTCAGACCCGCCGACCGGCGGCGTGACAGGCTGTTCCTCGGAGCGTGGCCCGCCTCGCGACGCCGAGCCTGAGGCGGTGCTCGTCTGCGCCCCCACGCCGCCCTGGCCGGCGGCCTCGTACAGGTTGCCCATGCCCTGCTGCAAGGTCGAGAGGTCGCCGTTCAGCCGCTGCCCACCGGTGCGGAGGCTGTCGATGAGCGCCCCCAACTCGTTCTCCATGGCTTCGACGCGCTGGAGCATGGCGGAGGTAGCCTGACTGACCGACTCCACGTGGCTACGCGCGCGTGCAGCAGCCTCCTCACGGGTCTGGTCGGCCTTGCCCTCGGCCTCCTGGCGCACGCGCTGGGCCTCCGTCTCGGCCTGGCGCTGAATGTCGGCGGCGGTGGCCTCCGCCGCCTCGACGATCGCCTGTACCTGAGAGGAGGCGGCCGCGGCCAGGGATTGTCCGGCCGACTGCTGCTGGCCAGCTCCGCGGCGCAGAGCCTCGACCTGCTCGGCCACCCTCTCGAGGTGGGCATCGACGGCCTCGGGCTCGTACCCCCGGCGGCCGATGGGAAAGTCGCGCTTCTCGATGGTCTGGCGGTCGAGATCCAAGGTAGCCTCCGGTGGTGGCGGTCGCCGCCGGCACGGGTGGCGCGGGCGCGGCCAAGCGTAGCGAAACCCCTGCGGAGCGGTGCCGTCAGGCGCCCGCGGGCGCCTCGGAGGCCTGCACGTCGCGTAGGTCGCGCCGCAGGTCGCGCAGCTCGTCACGCAGCTGCGCGGCGTACTCGAAGCGCAGATCCTCCGCCGCCGCCAGCATCTCCTCCTCGAGCTCCACCACCAGGCGCTCGAGCTCGTGCTCGGGCATGCCCTCGGTGCGCTTGGGTCGACGGCGACCACGGCCCCGCGGGACCTTGGACTCCTGGGTGAGGAACTCGGCGATGTCAGAGATCCCCTTGACGATCGTGGAGGCGGTGATGCCGTGCTCCTCGTTGTAGGCGACCTGTATCTCGCGGCGTCGGTCGGTCTCCTCGATCGCCGCCCGCATAGCCGCGGTCTCCTTGTCGGCATACATGATCACGCGTCCCTCGATGTTGCGCGCGGCCCGCCCAATGGTCTGGATCAGCGAGGTCTCCCCACGCAGGAAGCCCTCCTTGTCGGCGTCGAGGATGGCCACCAGGGTGACCTCCGGCAGGTCCAGGCCCTCGCGCAGCAGGTTGACCCCGACGAGCACGTCGTACTCGCCCAAGCGCAGGTCGCGGATGATCTGGATGCGCTCCAGGGTGTCGATCTCCGAATGCAGGTAGCGCACCTTGAACCCCATCTCCAGCAGGTAACCGGTCAGGTCCTCGGACATCTTCTTGGTCAGCGTGGTCACCAGCACGCGCTCGTTGCGGCCCACCCGCTGGCGCACTTCGTTCATCAGGTCATCGATCTGGTTGCGCGTGGCGCGCACCTGCACCTCGGGATCCACGATTCCCGTGGGCCGGACAATCTGCTCGACCACGCGCCCTGAGCGGGTGCGCTCGTACCCACCGGGCGTGGCCGAGACGAACATCAGCTGCGGGGTGATGGAGAGGAACTCATCGAAGGTCTGCGGGCGGTTGTCCATGGCGCTGGGCAGGCGAAAGCCGTAGTCGACGAGTGTCCGCTTGCGTGACCGGTCACCCTCGAACATACCGCCGATCTGGGGCACGGTCTGGTGGGACTCATCGATCAGGCAGACGAAGTCCTTGGGGAAGTAGTCGATCAGGCAGTAGGGCCGATCACCCGGGCGCCGACCGTCCAGGATGCGCGAGTAGTTCTCGATGCCTGAGCAGAATCCCATCTCCCTGAGCATCTCCATGTCGTACTGCGTGCGCTGGCGCAGACGGTGTGACTCCAGCAGCTTGCCCTCGGACTCGAGCTCCTCGCAGCGTGCGTTCAGCTCCCGGCCGATCTCGGCCACGGCGGCCTCGACGGTGCCCTCCTTGACGTTGTAGTGGGTCGCCGGCCAGATGGCCACGTGCTCGAGGTCGTCGGCGATGAGCTCCCCGGTGAGCGGGTCGAAGTGCTGCAGGCGCTCGACCTCGTCGCCGAACATGATGGCCCGAAAGGCCGTCTCCGCGTAGGCGGGAAAGACCTCCAGCGTCTCGCCGCGCACCCGGAAGGTTCCGCGCGAAAGGGCGGTGTCGTTGCGCGTGTACTGGATGGAGACGAGCTTGCGCAGAAGCTGATCGCGGTCTATGACCTCCCCGCGGCGCAGGATCTGCATGTTCATCTCGTAGGTCTCGGGTGAGCCGAGGCCGAAGATGCAGGACACCGACGCGACCACGATCACGTCTCGGCGCGCGAACACCGCCGCCGTGGCCGCGTGGCGCAGACGGTCAACCTCCTGGTTGATGGCCGAGTCCTTCTCGATGTAGAGGTCGCGCGAAGGCACGTAGGCCTCCGGCTGGTAGTAGTCGTAGTAGGACACAAAGTACTCGACCGCGTTGTCGGGGAAGAACGTGCGGAACTCGTTGCACAGCTGGGCGGCCAGGGTCTTGTTGTGGGCCATCACCAGCGTGGGACGCTGTACGGCCTCGATCACCCCGGCCATCGTCATCGTCTTGCCCGTGCCGGTGGCTCCCAGCAGGGTGGAGAAGCGCTCACCCCGTTCGATGCTCTCGGCCAGCTGCTCGATCGCCCGCGGCTGATCGGCGGTGGGCGTGAAGGCGGAGTCGAGCTTGAAGGCGGGCATGTTAAAGAGACCCAGGCCAGCGTGGCGAGCACGGGCCCGGGTCCCCTCCTAACGGTAGCGACGCCCGCCGCAGCGCCTACCCGCCGATCTTGCAGCCGTGCTTCATCAGGCTCACCACCTGCTTGTTGAGGGTCTTCTTCGCGGCCTTGGGGTGCTTCTTGACCTTCTTGTTGTACTTCTTCAGGTCCTGCGCGAGCAGGTGCTGACACTTCGTCGCCGAGAAGTGCGAGGCGCTCGCCTGGGCCAGGCCGGGCGCCGTGGCCCCGGCGAGGGCGAAGGTCGTCGCCAGAGCGGCAGCGGAGATGCGAACGTGTGACACGGGTCGGTGCTGTGGATAGGCGCGCGGGCGCCGGCAGGCGGCCGTAGCGCCCAAGGCGGCGACGCTACCCGACGCGGCCCGCGCGTCGTGAGCTCATCCGCCCGGCCGACGGGCGTGGCGCCTGCGCTCGGCTGATTCCGAGCTGCCTGGCGTAGGCGGCGCGGTAGTCGCCGCGGGCCTTGAGCACACGCTGCACGTAGGTGCGCGTCTCGGAAAAGGGGATGGCCTGCACAGCCAGGCCGTGCCCTCGCGCGTGGGCTCGCGCGACCCAGTGGTCTACGTTGGCCACCCCACCGTTGTAGGCGGCGAGGGCCAGCACCTCGTCTCCTCTGAAGTGGTCGAGGAGATAGCGCAGGTAGTAGCTGCCGTAGGCGATGTTCACCTGCGGCGTGGCCAGGTCGCTGACCTGAAAGCGGTAGCCGTGCGAGAGCCGGGCCAGGAAGGCGGCCGTCCCGGGCTCTATCTGCATCAGGCCCTCCGCCCCCGTGGGGGAGCGTCGCGGGTTGAACCTGGTCTCCGCAAAGATCACCGCGGCGATCAGCGCCGGGTCCAGGTGCTTCTGGGCCGCCTGCTGGCGGATTATGTCCTGGTCTCGCAGTGGGAGCGCGATGTCTCGCACGGCGTGGTTCAGGTGAGGGACAATCAGCAGCGCCGCCAGCGCGAGCGCGGCGAGCAGGCCGACGATCCCCAGGCGCCGGCGCGGGTCAGGCATCTGCCGGAGGCTCCGGGGTGAGCGGGTGTCTCGCCGGACACCAGCCGACGTTCTCGTGCGCGCTCCCGGGGCGCGTGAGGTGGGCGGCATCGAGGTCATCCACCCAGCTTGTCAAGGATGGCCGATAGCTCGCGCTCGAGCTCCTCCACGCTGGCGTCGTTGTGAACGGCGAACGTCGCACGACTCGCCTTCTCCTCTTGGGAGAGCTGCCGGGCAGAGCGCTCATCGACGAGGGCGTGTCCCCTGCCCGCCGCGCGCTGGCGCCGCACTGCCTCCGCCGAGACCACGGCGACCGTCGCGTCGTATGCGCTCTCCATGGCGGCCTCGAAGAGCAGAGGCGTCTCCACCACGACCGCGCGGGGCGCTGGACGGCGAGTGCCGACGCGCACACGCCAGGCGGCCACGCGCTGGGCGACCATCGGCCACAGCAGGCCCTCCAGCCATTGGCGCTCGGATGGGTCGGCAAACACACGTCGGGCCACCGCCTCGCGATCGACGGCACCCTCGCGCATCACCGTCGCTCCCCACCGCGACAGCACCGCGTCACGCACCTCATCGCCGGCGTAAAGCTCGTGAACAACACTGTCGGTCGACAGCACCTCGGCCCCGAGGCGGCCCAGTGCCTCGAGCGCGGTGGACTTGCCGGCTCCCAGACCTCCGGTCAGGCCCACAAACGGGGGCTGTGGTTCAGGCGCGCTGGACATGGGCCACAAACGGGCCGAACTGCGCCCGCGGTCCGCCGCCTGCCGGCCGCCGGGAGCGCTTCAGGTTTGGGCTGGGTCGCTGACCGGCTCCAGCGGCTCATCGGCGGCCGCAGGCTCATCCACGGCCGCAGGCTCATCCACGGCCGCAGGCTCGACGGCGGCCGCAGGCTCAACGGCGGCCGCGGGCTCGACGGCCGGCTCATCCGAGGCCGCAGGCTCAAAGACAGCCGGAGCCTCGTCGGCGCCGCTCACGGCACCGTTCTCCTCGCGCGCCAGCTGCGCTGCATCGTCGCCGGCGAAGACCTCTTCGGATAGTCCTAGAGCCGGCACCTGCTCGTCGGTCACACCCTCCGGGTACCCCGAGCGTGCCAGGGGCAGAATCTGCCCCTCCACGCGCTTGGCCGACAGGGACAGGCGACGGCGGTCGGAGTCGATCTCCAGGATCTTCACGCGAATCTCGTCGTCGGGTTGGACGATCTCGCGGGGATTCTCCACGTGGTGGGCGGCGAGCTCGGAGATGTGCACCAATCCCTCCACCCCGTCCAGGATCTCCACGAATGCTCCGAAGGTCACCACCTTGGTCACCCGCCCCTCGAGCTCATCACCGATGTTGTAGGTCTCCACGATGCGCTGCCACGGATCCTCCTGGGTCTGCTTGAGACCAAGCGAGATGCGCTGGCGGCTGCGATCGATGTCCAGCACCTTGACCTGCACGGTCTCGCCGATCGACAGGACCTCGCTGGGATGGTTGACGTGCGACCACGAGAGCTCGGAGATGTGAATGAGGCCGTCGATCCCATCCAGGTCCACGAAGGCGCCGAAGTCGACGATGTTCGAGATCTGGCCCTCGACCACGAGACCGGGCTGCAGCCGGTCGAGGATCTGCTGGCGGACCTCCTTGCGCTCCTCCTCGAGGACCGCGCGCCGGGAGAGCACCACGTTGTTGCGCGAGCGGTTGAGCTCGATGACCTTGGTCTCGATGCGGGTGCCCATGTACTCGTCCAGGTTGGGGACGCGGCGGATGTCGACCAGCGAGGCGGGCAGGAAGCCGCGCACACCAAGGTCGATGATCAGACCCCCCTTGACGACCTCGATGACCGTTCCCTCCACCGGCTCTCCGCTCTCGGCCGCGGCCTCGATGCGCCGCCACGCCTTCTCGAAGCGGGCGCGCTTCTTGGACATGATCAAGCGGCCGTCCTGGTCCTCCTTGGTCAGCACCAGCGCGTCGACCTCTTCGCCCATCTCGACCTCTTCGTGCGGGTCGACGGACTTGCGGATCGACAGCTCGTTGGCCGGGATGACCCCCTCGGACTTGTAGCCGATGTCGACCAGCACCTCGTCGCGGTCTATGCGGACGACGTGACCGGTCACCACCTCACCCTCGTCGAACGGGCGCAGCGTGGCGTCGTAGTTGGGAACGATCTGGCCGTCGATCTCCAGCAGGAGCCCGTCGGAGCCGTCGACC
>JAABUQ010009050.1_pt1 | contig 13667 bp, 12 predicted proteins | sample 5560001 | NCBI WGS metagenome assembly JAABUQ01 (sample SAMN10711888, study PRJNA513371) | rock metagenome | isolation source: Antarctica rocks | place: Antarctica: Victoria Land, Finger Mt nord | collected 2015-12-18
GCGTTTCGCGGCAGCAATCGGATCGGGTGCAGGACTAAAAGCATTAACTGTCATCGAATTAGCGCCTATAAGTAAGCCAAAACATGAGTGCTGGCAGCGCCGCAAAAAGCACTGACACCATTGCCCAGATCAGAATATTAGAACCGTTAGGCGATCTCAGCGCTAGGGGGAGCCAGACAATCAGTAGGAGCAAGACAATGCCAAGGGCTAAGTGTAGGTAGCTTTGCCCCGAGCGGCTTTGGGCGACAGTCCAACGGTTCCCCATCCATCGCCAAGCCCGCTTGTAGGGGTAGCTAGTAGAAAGCTGCTCAAGCACGTACCCATTATCTTCCACTACGAACAACTGCTGACAGCGATCACAACCGAACGCTTCTGTCAGCGTAATTGGGACTAAACGACCGCGCCGACGGCACGACGGACAGGGGTAGTCCACATTCAAGTCAATCCTTTGGGCCTTCTGAGATTGCACAACCGGTCGCTGGAACAAATTTGGTTTATCCCACGAGTCTACCTAAATTATCTAAACCATGAAACACTCTTTTCACCAAGCGGGTAACGCGATTCGAACGCGCGACATTCACCTTGGCAAGGTGACGCTCTACCACTGAGCTATACCCGCATATTTGTTAGTATAGACCAGGCTATCAGAATAACAGCAATTTGTCAAGAAACTGAGAAGTTGAAAACTCTTACTCCTCACGGAGGCGGAGCGTCTCCGGCTCCGCTCCTCACTTCTTCTGGAGCCACCGAAAAGTCAGAGACTCCGGCATTTTTGAGCTGGGCAGCGGGCAGAGACTGAGAATTGTGACCATAGGGCTCCACTTCTACACCCGCACGCCATTGACGCATCAGGCTACCCATCTCAAGGGCATTCATGGCATAGTCCCAGCCTTTATTGCTTTTTATCCCTGCCCGTTCCAGAGCTTGCTGCATGTTATCTGCTGTCAAAACGCCAAAAATGACTGGCACCCCTGTCTGAAACGTCGCTGCTGCAATTCCCTTAGCTACCTCAGCCGCTACGTGATCGAAATGCGGCGTCTGCCCCCGGATCACGGCCCCCAGACAAATTACCGCATCATAACGATGCGAGAGTGCCATCTGACGAGCCATCATTGGCACTTCAAAGCTGCCCGGTACCCAAACATAGTCCACTTGATTACCGTTAGGGTCAACACCGTGGCGCTTCAGGCAGTCTTGACACCCCTCCAGCAACTTGCCAACAACAAGGTCATTGAACCGAGCAATAACCATTCCCAGCCTCAAGGAGCCTGCCTGAGTAAAAGTTCCCTCAAAAACTGCCATATTTGTCTTTACAGTGCGCGTTAAGGTGCCAGTCCTGCCTATACGACTAGAAAGTTCAAAACACCAACTAGAATCACAAGACCAGCCCAAGCGAACGAACCGATCCAAAGGAACTTTTTAGATTCGACCCAATTTTGAGGCGTGGCATAGGCTACAGGAACGCCAACGACCATGACAAAGGACAGGGAAACTAGAGCGAACAAGGCAATTTGGAATAGGATTGTTAACATCAGTAATACTCCCAGGATTTTCAATCTACTAATTTCCCCAGCGAGTGGGGAGTTAATCGCACCTCCGAGGCTTCTGGTTGTCGAGAGGTCGATTTTTGGTTTATTAGACTTTAGTTCACTATGGTTAAATCGTACCACACTGGACCAATGGACTTAATTTTGTGCCATACAACTGCTGATTTTGACTCCTTGGGGGCGGCAGTGGGGTTAACGCGTTTGCAGCCAAGAAAGGCAGATATTGTGCTGACGGGCGGTTGCCACCCAACTGTTAGAGAGTTTTTGGCGTTGTACCGGGATGAATATGCACTGATCGAACAGCGCGCTGTTGACTCCGAACAAATTCGCTCACTCTTTGTGGTGGATACGCAAAGGCGTGATCGCCTGGGAAAAGCTGCCCAATGGTTGGACTTACCCCATTTGGAAGAAATTGTCGTCTATGACCATCACTTAGATATCCAGATGGATATCCCAGCCACGCGATCGCTGATTGAGCCAGTGGGAGCCACCACTACCCTAATTGCGGAGCAGTTGCAAGCACAGCAGATTAACCTCACCCCAGCCGAAGCAACGGTGATGGCGTTGGGCATTCACGTAGATACTGGTTCGCTAACTTTTGACCAAGCTACATCACGGGATGCCGAGGCCTTGGCGTGGTTGATGCAGCAAGGGGCAATTCTTAGGGGAATTGCTGATTATGTTGAGCCAGCTCTTTCTCCCCAGCTACAGGAATTGCTAAGTGAAGGGTTGGAAAACTTAGACTCCACCACTCAAACGGGCTACAAGATTTCCTGGGTATTGCTCAAAACCTCTGTTTATGTTCCAGGGTTGTCTAGCCTAGCCTCACGGTTGATGGAGCTAACTGAAAGTGATGCTTTACTGCTTGGGGCACGATATGCTGTGGGGGAAATAGGGGATGAGCGGTTAACTGTGATCGGGCGGACTCAGATTCAAGGCACTAATCTGAATGAGTTGTTTCAACCACTAGGCGGTGGTGGTCATTCCCAAGCAGCGTCTATGAGCCTCAGAGGCGTAAATCCAGCGCTAACGTTAAAACAACTCCTTGACCAACTTGAAGCCCAGATTCCCCAGCTACCTATTGCCAGGGATTTAATGTCCTCCCCAGTCCGAACAATTCGACCTGAAACCACAATTGGAGAAGCGCAGCGCATTCTGTTGCGGTATGGTCACTCTGGCTTATCTGTAGTGGATGCCCAAGGCAAGTTGGTGGGGATTATTTCTCGGAGGGATATTGACATCGCCCTACATCACGGCTTCAGCCATGCGCCAGTCAAGGGCTACATGACAACCAACCTCAAGACGATTAGCCCGGACACGACGCTGCCGGAAATCCAGTCGCTGATGGTGAGCTACGATATCGGTCGCCTTCCGGTTTTAGAGAATGGGCTGCTGTTGGGCATTGTTACCCGTACAGATGTCTTGCGGGAATTGTATCAGGGAAGGAGTCAGGAGCCAGAAGCCAGGAGCAGCCAGTGCGTTGCGGGGGTTCCCGAGCCAGCGCTGCGGGAGGGTTTCCCTCCGCAGGCGACTGGCGTCCCCGTTGAAGCAACTGGCGTTCAGAAGGGGTTCCCACTTACTTCCTCTTCTTCTGGCTCTTGGCGACTAGCTCTTAACTCTTCACTCCTCACTTTCTTGCACGAACACCTCGCTCCGCCCTTCTGGGAATTGCTGACTCAAGCAGCAATGCAGGCAGAACAACGAGGCTGGCATCTCTATCTCGTTGGGGGAGCAGTGCGAGATTTGCTACTGGCAAAAGATAGCAAAGACAGCAACACCATGACGATTTCCGATATTGACCTCGTAGTGGATGGCTTTCATGGCTCAGCCGATGTCGGTGCTGGTGTGGAACTAGCAAAGGCGCTACAGACCCTGTACCCAGGTGCCCGATTGGAAAGTCACGGGGCTTTTCAAACAGCTGCTCTCTTGTGGCACAAAGACGAGGTGCTAGGCTCCCTCTGGGTGGATATTGCCACTGCCCGGACAGAATTCTATCCTTACCCAGCTGCTAATCCGGAAGTCGAAGCTAGTTCGATTCGTCAAGACCTTTACCGTCGAGATTTCACCATCAATGCCCTAGCCCTGCGGCTGACATCCCCCCGCGCTGGCGAGCTATTGGATTTTTTTGGCGGGTTACTGGATTTACAAGCGAGGCAAATTCGAGTCTTACATGCCAATAGCTTTATCGAAGACCCCACTCGGATATATCGTGCGGTACGGTTTGCTGTGAGACTGGGGTTTGAGATCGAGCCTCAGACGGAAAGATATATCCGTTACGCGATCGCCAGTGGTATCTACGACCAAACTCCAGGAGAAAATAACCCAGCTCGACCAGCGCTCCAAACACGGCTCAGAGCCGAGCTGCAATATATTCTGCAAGCCCCTTACTGGCAAAGAGCCTTGCGGCTACTAGCGACTTTGGGGGGGCTAAAGTGTATCCATCCTACCTTAGAGCTAGATCACCATTTGTGGCGGCAACTACGTCTATTGGAGTTAGGTCTTAGGCGATTTGATCCCAAGCATTCCTTGACTCACTGGCTGCTGCGGTTGGAAATTTTAATCGCTCATCTCCAGACAGAGTATCGCATTCAGGTAGCGAACAATCTTCAACTGCCAGTAGATAGTGTCGAACGGTTGCAAAATCTAGATCGGGCACAAGCTGAGGTCAGGGAAGCTTTACCTAGGTGCCAGTTGACAAGTCAGGTGGTGCAACAGCTCCATCGGTACGACTTGCCGATGCTGATTTTGGTTGCCTTGTCAAGTCCATCCTCTATTCGCCGCCAGATTTGGCAATATCTTCAGCATTGGGCTCAGGTTCAGCCTCCCCTGAATGGCAATGACCTGAAAGCACTAGGTTACAAGCCGGGGCCACAGTATCGGCAAATTTTGGAGCAGCTATTAGCAGCAAAGCTTGATGGGGTGATTAGCGATCGCGCCACCGCTGTTGCCTTCCTCGCCGAAAATTATCCCCGATGAAGAGGAGGGGGAGAGGGGGAGAGGGGGCAGGGGAAGCAGGGGAGCAGTTAAGCAAGCTATAATTCTTGCGGATGCGCGCAAAAATTTAATTTATGGCTAATACCCTCGTTCAGGCCTTTTTCGTTGGCAGGGCTGTGGCTGAAATGCTCAACGAGCAGTTGGAAAATACCTTGACTGATGCTTTGAGTGAACTCGGTAAATTTGATGCCGAACAACGGGAACGTTGGCGACTGTTTACGGAGGAAGTCATGGAGCGCGCTAATCGCGAAGCCGAAACTTCTACTGCGGCGCGAACCACCACCTCGATCGTTCCGCATGGCTCCCAGCCAGCTGACGTCCAAGTCATGATTGATGAACTCCGGGCCGAAATTGCTCTGTTGAGAGCAGAGTTGCAACGCTATCGCAGCAGTTCTGTATAACCAATTTTGGATTCTAGATTGCCGATTACAGTTTTCATTCACGCTAAAACATAAGTTAGGAATTCGAGTGTCTGTTTCTCCTGCTGACTCCGTTACATCCAAGCGGCACGCCAAGCGTATAGAGACGGCCTATCCAGATAAAGCTTATCGGTGGAATCGGAAGCAATACTCCCGTCAACGGCGCTTTCTCGACATCTGGGCCTTCGTTCTCAAATTACTAGGTGGCTTTTGGCTCAACAACAAATCTTGGAGCTATTCCGGCGGGGTAACAGAAGCCAAGCGGAACCTAAGACGTAAAGCCCAAGCCGTCTGGATTCGCAATACCCTGCTAGATTTAGGACCAACCTTCATTAAGATCGGGCAACTATTCTCCACCCGCGCCGATTTATTTCCCAGCGAATATGTAGAAGAGCTTGCCAAGCTGCAAGATAAGGTGCCTGCTTTTAGCTATCAGCAGGTAGAGCAGATCATTGAGCAAGAGCTAGGTAAAAAGATCCCCGAACTCTTCCACAGTTTTGAGCCGATTCCTATAGCCGCTGCCAGCTTAGGGCAAGTGCATAAAGCCCAACTACATTCGGGCGAAACAGTTGCAGTCAAGGTGCAACGCCCTGGACTTAGGAAGCTATTTGAAATCGATCTAGCAATTCTCAAGGGAATTACTCGCTACTTTCAAAATCATCCCGAATGGGGACGTGGGCGAGATTGGTTGGGCATCTACGACGAGTGTTGCCGGATTCTCTGGGAGGAGATTGATTATCTCAACGAAGGCCGCAACGCTGATACCTTTCGTCGTAACTTTCGTGATGATGACTGGGTAAAAGTGCCGCGCGTTTACTGGCGCTATACTTCACACCGAGTCTTGACCCTAGAGTATGCTCCTGGGATTAAAATTAGCCACTACGAAGCCTTAGAGGCTGCGGGTTTGGATCGTAAACAGCTTGCCCGCCAAGGCGCTCAAGCCTACCTGCAACAGTTACTTAACGATGGCTTTTTCCACGCTGACCCCCACCCAGGAAATATTGCTGTCAGCCCAGAAGGCCATTTGATCTTCTATGATTTCGGGATGATGGGGCGGATTAAGCCAGGAATTCGGGAGAAACTGATGCAGACGCTGTTTGGCGTCGCCCAAAAAGATGCTGAACGGGTTATGGTCTCCCTAATTGACCTAGGGGCGCTCTCGTCAGTGGATGACATGGGACCAGTCAGGCGCTCGATCCAGTATATACTGGACAACTTTATGGATAAGCCGTTTGAAACCCAGTCAGTGAGTGCAATTAGTGACGACCTGTATGAAATTGCCTATAACCAACCCTTTCGCTTTCCAGCCACCTTCACCTTTGTGCTGCGGGCGTTCTCGACTCTGGAGGGGGTGGGGAAAGGTTTAGATCCAGAATTTGATTTTATGGAAGTAGCCAAACCCTTTGCAATGCAGCTTATGACTAATGGAAATGGTTCTGAGGGCAATAGCTTCCTCAACGAATTAAGTCGTCAAGCCGTTCAGGTCAGTAGTACGGCTTTGGGTCTGCCCCGGCGGCTTGAAGATACACTTGAGAAACTAGAGCGTGGAGATCTGCGCGTCCGCTTCCGGTCAATAGAAACAGAGCGGCTGCTGCGTCGCCAGAGCAGTATTCAAATGGGAACCAGCTACGCTTTAATCGTCAGTGCTTTCACCCTGAGTGCCACACTCTTATTTGTCGAACATTATGTGTGGTTAGCGCTGTTTGCTGCTTTAATCGCGGCGGCAGTAGCAGTAGCTCTGCTCCGATTGTTCATGCGCCTTGATCGCTACGACCGGATGTGATGAGTGCGAAGCGCTCTCACTCCTCACTCTCTGCTGAGTACATTTACTTAGCAATTTGTTCAGGCTGAGCATTTTGACCCATTAGAACTTGATAAAACTACCACTAGTCTCTGGGAAGTCCACCGGAGGCTAATTTTCTATCCTTTGGCTTCATAGAAGAATTACAGAGTTGTCCAAAGAAGTATGGGCAAAATTGTCAAACAGTTGTTATATTTTTTAATACCGACCGCAGATGCAGGTTTGATGCAGGTCAATACCCCACCCATCTAGGGCTTCTGTGACCGATTCACGTTTTCCCTTTCTTTTGACGGAGTTAAGTATGAACCAACCACTAGAACTTTCGCTCGAACAGCAATTCAGCATCCGCTCCTTTGAGACACAGGTGCAGCAAATGAGCCACGAACAAGCTCAGGACTTCTTAGTCAAGCTATATCAGCAGATGGTAATGCGCGAAGCAACGTACAAGCAGCTGCTGAAGCACCAATGGGGTTTGGAACCTAGTCCTTGGGCATAGGCTCACCCTTCACTGTCGCAGTAGGCGACCTCCGTCTCTTGCTTAGTTCCAAAAAGGAAAAGAGCTGGGGATGCCGGGGCGTCACTCAAGCAAAAACCATAACCAGAGCAGCAAATCGAATAACCCTAAGGTAGCTAAATACTAAATAATCTAAACTATTTCTATTAGATCCAATTATTGGGTAATTTTCTAGCTCTGCGTTTTCCACTTAAATTAGTAGACCAAATTCGTAACAATTGATAAATGAATCCGAGCTTGTCTACCTCTTTTTTCTAGTCCAGAAATCGGAGAACATCATCAGGAATGCACCAATTAAAATGGCGATCGCCAGTCCGCCTGCTACTAAATCCAACGAATTAAAGTTTTCCACTAAAAATCTACTCCGCGTTTTAGTTCAACGCCGTGATTGGCATAGTGCTTATGGCAAAACACTTCCGAGTGAACGCTAGCTAGGTCAAAATAGGCTGGAGGATTTTGGCAACGTCCCGTGATGATGACTTCCGTATCGCGGGGTTTGCGTAGTAGCGCTTGCACAATCGGCTCTGGTGGCAGCAGCTCTAAATCAACTGTGGGATTGAGTTCGTCCAGAATAATAGTTTTGTATAGCCCAGAGGCGATCGCCGCTCTGGCCATCTCCCAACCTCGTTCTGCTTCTACATAGTCGATTTCTTGCTGTTGACCGCGCCAGACAATCGCATCCCGACCACAACGCTGATGGTCTACCAAGTTGGGGTAGATCTGTTGTAAAGCTGCAATCGCAGCATCTTCTGTGTAACCAGTTCCACCCTTAAGCCACTGCACAATCAGGACACGGTGAGACTGGTCCTGGCTAATCCCTTTACCAATTGCTTGTAACGCCTTACCTAGGGCGCTGGTAGATTTGCCTTTGCCAGCACCTGTGTAGATTTCAATCCCTCTAATGCCCTGAAGAGCAGCAGTGGGATGGTGGTGGGGTCGCATTTCTGAATGCAAATCGGCAATATCTAATAATTGTTGCGGCGCTGCTCGCCCAGTAGCAATAACTTCTAGCTCCTCTGGTTTTGCTTTCAGTGTCTGAATCACTTCATCCACTGGCAGCAAGCCCAAATCCAGTACGGGGTTGAGTTCATCCAAGACGACAACCGAATATAAACTAGAGGCGATCGCTCCCTTCGCCACATCCCAACCTCGCCTGGCTTCTAGTCGGTCAAACCGCGTAATCTCATCTGGACCAAAAAATTCGGCTCGACCGGTGCGGACCTGATCGATGAGATGAGGAAAGCCCCGTTGCAACGCCGCGATTGCCCCATCTTCGTCATAGGCTCGTTCCGGTCCTTTAAGAAACCGCAGTAGCAAGACACGGTTCAAGTTGCTCTGTGAATTTATCCCCAATCCAATCGAGCGCAACACTACACCCAGAGCTGCCTGCGACTTCCCTTTGCCCGCACCGTCATAGACGTGAATTTGACCCACCACCCGGTGGGAACGCAGTTGTGCTGTGCGAATGCCGATGCCGTTCCTTGTCATCTTGCAAATTCTCTTGCGTGCGGACTCTGATTTTAGCCGAGGTCTCTTACCATCATTAATAACATTTCGCTCGCTCAATTTAACTTTTATTCAGAAATCGGGAGGATAAGTGTGAGTCTAGGCAGAATTTTAGTTATGGCAACCAATGTGTTTCGGGAAGTCATTCGCGATCGCATCCTATACATCATCGGCTTTTATGCCCTATTGCTCATTATCGCCGCCCGGCTACTGCCTCAAGTGGCAGTTACGGCACAGAACAAAATCATCTTAGACTTTGGCTTGGCAGCGATGAGTGTCATGGGCTTGATTGTGGCTATATTTGTCGGGACGGGGCTAGTTAACAAAGAAATTGAGAAGCGGACTGTCCTCGTCTTAATTGCTAAGCCGATCAGTCGGAGCGAGTTTATTACAGGCAAACACCTGGGTTTATCAGCGGTACTGGCTCTACTGGTTGCGGCGATGACGGCAATTGATCTTGCCGTTCTACAGCTTGGCCACATTCCTTACCCAGTAGGTAGCATTCTCCTAGCCGCGCTCTATCTATTCTTCCAGCTATGCCTGATCGCGGCCGTTACTATTGGGTTTGGGGTGTTTACCAGTCCAGCGCTGGCAACATTGCTTACCTTTGGAGTTTATTTAATGGGACAGTTCAGCCATCATTTAGTAGAGTTGGGAAGCCTGAGCAAAAATCAAACCCTCGAACGTCTGACTCAAGGTTTGTACCTTGTCTTGCCAGACTTATCCCGGTTAGATTTGAAAAACCAGGCAGTTTATGGGACCGATCTTTTGCCAGATCCAGGCACACTGATCAATAACGCTGCTTATGGCTTACTCTATACAGTGCTGCTATTGGCGATCGCTGTCCTCATTTTTTCCTACCGGGAGTTTTAACCTGAGGCTTTGTAAGCAGACCAACCGCCATAGTGAGAGATATCAGGCCAGCCATACTTTTCGATCAGTTCGCGGGGATAGAGCATCGCCGTCAGGACTTCCCCGTCTTCGAGAACGATGTCACCCGGATACATATGAGGCGGCTCAGTCGAGAGCAGATGCTTATACTGTTCTGGGGTGAGTTCGTAAACCTCACCAAGAATGCTCATGCCGCCCTGTTCAATCTGATAGATTGCCGGATGCCAACCATCAGCAGCCGCGTGAAGCCGGTACTGAGCGCGAGTTTTCGCCGCTTTGATAAATTTGGCAGATTGAAGATTCCCGTGGTCAGGTTGCCCCTGCAACGCCGACCCACAAATGAAAATCCGCTTTGAGTTCAAATTCGTTTCAAGCATTCACGTCAACCCTCCAGGGCTTCGCTGAAGATTTTGTACCTCCTGAACCACCCTGGCTTTGCTAGCACTCAGGTGGTTTCGGATAGCTTGGGTAGCTGCTGCGAAATCCCGTTGGGCGATCGCCTCATAAATTTGCTGGTGTTCATTCCGGATCTCTAGCACCTCTGGGTTATGGTAAGTCGTCTGAATCCGCAGGAGTGCCATTTTGTCAAACACCTGATCGAGTAAAGAGACAAGCCATTTGTTGCCAGAACTTTCTGCAATCAGGTGATGAAATCGATAGTCCAAGTCCAAAAGCTGGAGGCTATTGAGGTCAGAAGATTTGGACTTCACTAGCTTTTGAGCTGACACCACGTATTGGTGCATTTCTTTTAACTGGAAGGTGTTAGCCTTTTCGCAAGCACCTACCACCGCAAGTTGCTCCAAAGCTATACGGCAATCGTAAAGCTGTACTGCATCAGTTGTGGAAATGGTAGCCACCCGCAATCCGCCGTTAGCGTCAGCCGCGACTAGTTCTTCTTGCTGGAGTTGCCGGATTGCCTCTCGGATGGGTGTGCGGCTGACTTGCAACTGCTCGGCAAGTTGAGTTTCTACCAGGCGATCGCCAGGAGCCAGTTCTCCCGATAGGATACTCGACCGCAGCGCCTGATAGGTTTGCTCGTAGAGCGATTTACTTCGCTGTAGAGATTGTGAAGATAGAGACAAAGCTAAAGCTCCTCAAAGGTGGACGGTCTAGTATACATATTCTTTATTATACTATGTATACAGTACACATTAGCAATCAAATAAGGCTCTTTATGGATTCCAAGGACCTGAAGCTGTCAAGGAGAACCGGAATCCTTGATGGGTCAAGACTAGAGGTTCTGTAGTCACCTAGAGGACTGAAACTCACATCTAGCAAGGTTTAGAGGCGTATATTCGTCATGCACCTCCCTGGAATCCATATAGAGCCGCCTTGGATGGCAAAAACAACAGCCACCGTTGGAGGGTGGCTGTCTTAAACTCTAAGAAGCTGGTTGTCTGACTGAAGATTTACTCTTCAGAAGCCTCGGCAAATAAATGGTCAATACCAAGGGATCCACCTACTTCAGGACTCTTAAAAAGCGCCTCCCAGTCAGCATAGGTCCTGACTACTCCTGTGCCTGCCCTCACTTGCTCTGGGGTCAAGTGATTCGGTTTCGCAGTCAGACGATTCGGCTTGGTAGCCGAATGGCTGCGGAGTACCCCACGTCTTTTCCTGTCGCTGCGAATACGCCGTTGCTGATATACGCGAGAATTCAAAGGCATGTACTTTCTCTCCAGGGCTCAGATCCACTGTCCTTTTATATTCCATCTGGATCTTGCTACTGTAATACTCAAAAGCGGGAGCTTTTGAGAACAGAAAGACAAGTTTTTCGTCTCCTGAACAGTGCTGTAAACCCACATTAACACAGTACCAGATTAACCACTTACCGACTGGCTCTACTAATCGATTGGCTGTTGAGCCACGACTAGCAGGATGAGCTTCTAAATGCTCAATGAGGACAAATTTTTGAGTATCTTTAGGGAAGACGCCATATCGTACTAACCCCCAGACTTGCTCTTCCAAAACAAGTTGGACAATGCCTAGCCCTTCAGACCCGCATGTTTCCCAAAGACTAGTCCAAGGGAAAGTCCAGTTAGTCGGCAGAGCGTGGGCTATAGCGGGAGTTAGTATGGCACTTTTCTCTAGCCCTCCAGCTTTGACTGGTACTTGGTATGAGCCAATGTGAATCATAGGATTTTCTGTAATCAGTAATTTCATAAATAAGTTAGGCTCTGTCTAATCAACTCGAACTCAATATCCCTTAGGAATATTAGGCTCTACATATTAAGCTCTGGGCGAAAAAGAGCTTTAATGGCTGAAAACATAGCTGGATAATTAGGCGGCGAATTTGAAGATGGCTCATGAATCTTTCCTTTTTCTATGAGTTGTTGAGGCTAGTGAGTGACTAGCAGTAGGTAGGGGTGACGCCGTTACTGGTCCTGGTGCTACCCAGCAGGTAACAGATATTTCCCTCTTCTTCATTTTGCGCATCGGCGATTAAGCAAAGTAATCAGAAGTGTAGATTCCACAACTCAGATGGATTTCCTAGTTGAGTCAAAGCTTCTGGCTCTGCCATAGTTGTATGCTTGGGCGTGGTGATGTCTTGCCAAAAAAAATCTAGGGCAAAGGTTTACTTGTAGCGATCGTTTCCCTCTTCCCCTGGATTCAGGTTTGCTCCCCCGGAGCTTGCCTAGGGATTTTCATTAAGCCCTGCAAAATCAAAATCCCTGACCCTAGTATAAGAGGCGAAATGGGCAATGGAACAGAAACATACGTTAAGGCTGTAACATAAGCTGGCTAAGCATTCCAGCTACATAAGCTCAATAAACCTTATTAGTTGATTAATAGTTTTTGTTTATGTAAAATCTAGGGTTTGTTGTTTTTTAGCGGAACATCAATAATCAAAAATTATTGTTTTGCCTCGAAAATCGGCTGCTTGTATCACTAGCGTGTGTTTCTGTTCCGTTGCTCGTTTACCCCCACCTCTTGGTCTAGTTGCGATCGCTGAGCAGCTGGTCTGCCAGTTCTCTCAGCTCATCCCGCTCCTGCTCCACAGTTGCCAACCACGATCACAAATCCTCCCGCTCAGATTTAAGCCTCTCGTTCTCTGTCAAGAGCCATGTCACTTCACCTTGATAGTTGGTCAACTCTCTCTTAAGCTTCTTCTGTTTACTTCAATGTCTCAACTGGGAATAATGATCACGAGTATGGTTAAGTGTCTCAGAGATTTGCAGGAGCTCAAACAGTGAGTGAAATAGATAAAGATTATGAGTTAAGAGTGCTGAAGATGGTAGTCAATAAATACCTAGACGAAACCATATCAGCTACGGAGGAAAGTCTTAAAGCACTTGAGACTAATCGTGACCAATTTGTGTGGGAGCTAGCTACGAGAATTTACAGCCAGAGCGGAAATAAAGTTGAATTATGCAGAGTACGAGATATAGTTAATTCTCGAATTGGAGCTATGAAATATCAGCTAGCTGCCGAAAAGGAACGTATAGCAGAGCCAACTCAATCTGCTGCTGAAGAAGCTCGTTTGCGTGACAAAATAACTAGTATATTAGGGGAGTTTAGAGAAGACGAGGGCAGAGCCAAGGTCTTTGTTAGACTTCGGAAAATCATCAGTGAGCAGTTAGGTGTAGATGAGAGTAAAGTGGCTTTGAATAGTCACCTATCGAATGATCTAGGCGCAGATGACTTAGACCTGGTTGAAGTTGTAATGACATTAGAGGAAGAGTTCGATATCGAGATACCTGATGAAGCGGCTGAGAGCTACTTAGGTATTTACCCCAGTTCCAGTAGCGGTTCATTCTGGAGTATGTTGGGATCAATATCAGCGTGTTCATCGTCATGCTCATCGTCTAGAGGTGCAGGAGAAAATTGCATTGTAGAAAACTTTTTAGACTTCATCTGTGCAAAAGTTTCAGTTTAGAGACGGTTTATAAATAAAACCTTAAGAGGAGAGAGAGCAGGCACTAGATGGAGGATACATAAAGCTGCTCTAATGATTGCTGCCGAAACCATGCCAGAACCCTTTTACCCCAGTGACTTGA
>JAABUQ010009051.1_pt1 | contig 13662 bp, 17 predicted proteins | sample 5560001 | NCBI WGS metagenome assembly JAABUQ01 (sample SAMN10711888, study PRJNA513371) | rock metagenome | isolation source: Antarctica rocks | place: Antarctica: Victoria Land, Finger Mt nord | collected 2015-12-18
GCATCTACAGCGCGATCGTGTTCACGCGTACCAAGTCGCGCGCGAATCGGCTGGCCGCGACGCTCGGTAAATTTGCGGTGCCGTGCGAACGCATTCACGGCGACCGTTCGCAAGCGCAGCGGACACGCGCGCTCGAGGACTTCAAGCGCGGCAAATATCGCGTGCTCGTTGCGACCGACATCGCCGCGCGCGGCATCGATATCGCGCTCCTGGGCCACGTGATCAATTACGACGTGCCGATGGTGCCCGAGGATTACGTGCATCGCGTCGGCCGCACGGCCCGCGCGCAAGCGACGGGAGAAGCGATCACCTTCGTCTCCGCCGACGAAGAGAAGTACTTCGCGCAGATCGAACGGGCGCTGGGACGACGTTTGGACCGCGCGAAGGTGCCCGTGCTGTCGCCACCCAGCGTAACGGCAGTCGCGGCGGCGTCGCTCTCGCCAACTCGGTCGCTGCCGCCCCGTCGCCGCGACGCAGTGCCGTCGCGCCAGCCGCGCCGCCGCTCCGCGTAAGGGCTCGGATTCGCCAACAGCGCGCCGCGAGCCACGGCCCGCGCTGCGCGCAGGCACCCGTTCCAGGCCCGATGCTTGCCGGTTCATGCTTCCGTAGAGAGCACATCCAAGCGTTCGTGCTGCAGTGCCATGTCAAAGCGCGTGCTTTCGGTGACACGGCGCTTGAACAAACGCACTTCTTCGACGACGCGAACGCGTTTCACGACCTCGACTTCCTCGGCGTGCAGCAGAACAACGATCGTTTCGGACTCGTCTCCAAGCATTTCCGTTCCGTCCCCCGGCGCGTAATCGATATGCAGCTCTTCATGCAGGACGTCAACCTCGATCGTCCGGCGAATGAGGACGGGGTGGCGGGTTATGGTCGCCAGCCGCCCGCGCACCTCGCGCTTCTCGACGCTGGGACGTTCCGCGTGAAGCGTGACGCGCTCGCCCGCCAGGATTTCCGGATTCGCCAGGATCGTCTCATCGTAGACATCGAGCGCTCCGGGCTTTGCGCCGTGGCTCGAGCTATTCACGGCGCGCTCTTTTGCTCATGCGTCGATTGGTCAATGGCGGCATGGGTTGCCTTCGATCTGAGATTGGGGAGCAACATCGGCGCGATATAACGCGACGGCGTTTTTAAGCGGAAAAATCAGGTGCTCTACGAGTTCTTACGTTTTCTTGTGGCACCGGCGGCGTGCAGGCTCGTGCTGAGTTCTTTGTCGCGAGGAAACAATGCGAAGAGCCGATCGAGAGCATGCTCGACAATGGCACTGCGGCTGATGCCATCATGATAAGCGATGCGTGCCAACCGCCGAACGAGCCGCGAATCGAGCGTGTGCGTGATTGTTAGTCGACCGGGACTCGCCACTGCTGCGCCTAGATTCTCTAGCGAAGAAAGAGATCACTGCGGTCGCCCGCAGTGATCTCCGAAGGAACGGTGGTTTACTTCAGCGGTGCATTACGAGCGGGATCGCCTTTCATGGCCGTGTCGCCATCGACGACGAGCTCTTCGTGACGCACGGTTTCGGACACGTGCTCCGTTCCGCTAACGGCGCGCTTGCCGATGTCGATTTCCTCCGTCGCGTAGGTCTGTTTGCTGACCTTCACTTCTTCGCGTGAGAGCGGCACGGTGATCGTCTGATCGCCGCCGATGGTGCCACCGACTGCGCCGCCGGCAACGGCATGCCGTTCGATGACGAGCTCTTCGTGCGACACGGGGACGTCGATGCTCTGCTCCTCGGTCACGACGCGCTTCCCAATGCGCACGGAACCGCTGGCAACCCGCGTCTTATCGACCGCAATTCGCTCCGCACGAAGCTGCAGCGTCTGGTCGGTGCCGGCCGAATCGTCGACCGCGCGGCCTTTCATGTCCGGCGCTGCGGCCATCGCCGTCGCTGCGGTGGCACTCGAACGGCCCGCCGATCCCAAATCCGCGCCGTAGCGCTGTAGAATCGCGACTGCCTCAGACGCGCGGTCGCCGGCCTTCACCGTCACGAGAGCGCCACCGCGTGCTACGCCGTCCTCGAAATACTTCGCATCGGCGCTCGACATGCCAACGGATGTCAGGTTGTCCTGAAATTCCGTTCCCGTCGTCGTGTGATCCTTAAAAAAGTCGGTGAGCGGATTTCCGAGCTTCTTCGGTGCCGGCGCGTCGTCATGGTCAGCGACCTCGCTGATCTGTGCGCTCGTAAAACGCGCCTTTTTCAGCTCGTCAAGCGCTGCTTCGCCGCGTGAGGCGTCCTTGAAGAGCCCGCCGATGGTCTGTTCCGTCATGAGCTGCCTCATTCTTAAAGATGCTCGAACGGCGAGCGAGCCGCTCCACGAAGACGGGCCGCAAGGAGCGTTGCCTGCCGCATGCGAGCGATTGATCTTTGCCCATTGCGAGTGTTCTCAACCCTAAGTAACTAATAAAATAGACATCAACAAATGTGACTAATCCGAGCCCTCGACTGTCTTTCCGTCACACACACTGACGCTTAGGTTAGGAATGACGTGCGTTCGAAGACTCATCCTAGACGTCGAAACGCTACGGCGTTCGGCCTACTGAGTATTGCTGCAGTCGCGACGCTCGTCGCGAGCTTGGCGTTGTCGTTTCCACAACGTGCGTTCGCAAAAACGACGGCAGCGCCGACTGGGGCTCATGCTGCAGCCGTCATCGCGCAAGCATCGACGGCTCCGACAATGGCAGCGACGAATGCGGCGTCGAGCACGTCAGCAACTGACACGCAAACCAGTTCAACTGGCTCTTCTTGGTGGATTTGGGTTGTTTTGGCGGTCATCGTCATCGGAGTTCTCATTTACTTCATGAACCGCCGCAAGAAAGATCCGGTCATCACGACGTCGAGCAAGACGCGCGGTGGCGATCCGGACATCACCACACGGAAGTAACGTCGACGCGCCGTCTATCGACGGGCGCGCTTCGCTCGTACGACGCTCTATTTCCGGAACAACCCCGTGTTGCAATCGCGATACGATCTAAGGAGCCATATGGTTAGTGCCCGCCCAGATCCAACCTTAGCAGCGGTTCGCCGCATATCATGGGCGGCGATCTTCGCCGGCCTCTTCGTCGCACTCGCGATCGAACTGCTTCTGAGCCTGCTCGGGGTCGGCTTCGGCGCCGGCACCATTCACGCGGTGAGCGGGACGAGCGCGACTGCCGGCAGCCTCGGCATCGGAAGCGGCATCTGGTTCCTGATCTCGACGTTAGTGGCGCTCTTCGCCGGCGGCTGGGTCGCAGGCCGGCTCGCGGGCATGCCACGCGCCACCGATGGCGTACTGCACGGCATCGTCGCCTGGAGCTCACAACGCTCGCCACGCCTACCTGCTGACCACCGCCATCGGCGGAATCCTCGGTGGTGCCTCTGGACTACTGGGCCACGTCTTGGGCGCGGCCGGCACCGGAGCTGCCGCCGCAGCTCCCGCCGTCACGAGCGCCGTCGGTTCGCAGATGCAGAAGAGTGGCGTGAGCGTCGATACGGTCACGAGCAAGGTGCAGAACATCCTGCGTGAGACGGGCAATTCGCGTCTTTCGCCTGAGTCGCTCAAGGCGCAAGCGCAGCATCAGGGCCACCTTGCCAAGAACGCCGGCCAGGCTGCCGCGCAGAATCCGCAAGGCGCGCACCAGAGCTACAACGACTTGGTTTATCGCTTCTTGCACGACACGGGCACGACGTCGCGTTCCGCGGATCGTCAAGCGCTCATCAATGTCGTCGCCTCCGAGCAGCACGTCAGCAAGTATCAGGCTTCGAAGACGGTCGACGGGTGGTTGCAGCAAGCGCAGGACGCGCAACGTCAAACGCAAGCTGTCGTAGCGAGCGCTCAGGAGAAAACAAAGGAAGCCGCGGACGCCACGGCAGCCGGCATTTCCAAAGCTGCGATCGGCGCGTTTTTCCTCTTACTGCTGGGAGCAGTCGCGGCGGCGGCCGGGGGCTTTTTGAGCACCCGTGCACTGACTCGCGAGCATTCTGACGCAGTGCCGATCGTCACACGCAGCGCCGTGTAACGTTACGGAATAGATGTCGCCTGTGACGCTGCGAATGCGTCCTCCGCGACCATCGTCGTCCGTTCCTTAAATCTGATGCACTTTTAAGATACGACGCGGATAGTGACTTGGTTGACCTTTCAAGTGTCGGGTAAACGAAGGCTGCCGCGCACTCGTGAGGCAAACTTTACCAATCTCGCTGACCCGATGAGGCACCTTGTCGGCGCTTCGAGAGCACCAAGGGAACGGCATGGACGACGAGGAGCTGGTCGCCCGAGTCCGAGCTGGTGATTTCGAAGCAGCGAGCATGTTGCTTTTCCGCTATCAAGACGTCGCGTTTACGACGGCCCTGCGCCTCGTCGGTGAAGCCGACGCGGAAGACATCGCGCAGGAGGCCTTGGTGCGGGCGTATACGCACCTTGCCGATCTCGATGAAAAGGCAAGTTTTGAAGCGTGGCTGCGACGCATCGCAGTCAACTTGAGCCTCAATGCGTTGCGGCGCAGGGGACTCTTGCAATTCGAATCGCTCGACGCAAAGGCCGCTCCTGAGAAGGCGGAGTCGGTTTCCGATGTTGGCGGACGCCAGCGGACCGCCGAAGATGAGGCGCTCGGCAGCGTATTTCGCGATGAGCTTGAAGTCATGATTGCGAAGCTGCCAATTGAGCAACGGGTGGCCGTGGTCTTACGTGATATGTATGGTTATGAGTTTGCTGAAGTGGCCGAGCTGCAGCGCTGCGGCTTGTCGGCCGCTAAAATGCGCGTCCGGCGCGGCCGAGATCGGCTGCGAAGCCTTCTCACCGAAGCGCACGTCCTGCGTGATGGGAGCTCGGAATGATGTGGCGTGAACGCACGGTGGTGCATCCCAACCCGGAGCTATTGCTCGCACTCGTCGATCACGAATCGACCGCGTCTGACAACGTGCGCGAGCATGTTGCGGCATGCGCCACCTGTGCCAAGCGCGTCGAGAATCTTCGAAAGATGCGAGGACTGCTGCGCGACGCCGCCGATCGGAATCAACGGTCGCCAAGCGACTTGACGGACCGGGCGCTCTTGCGTTTACGGCTGCGTCATACCACGATTGAGAACGTCAACGACCTCTTTGCTTCGATCTATGCGCTGCTCGTCGGCTTCACGGAGCTCTTGACCAGGAAACCGCGGCCACCCGTAGCGACACCGGTCTCGACGCCGGCAAAAGATAAGGATCTGCCCCGTGGATGACGCCCGTCGCCTGCTCGTACTCGACTTCACGACGGCCGTCGCCTATATCCCGCGCCTTGCCGGCGCGATCGTGATCTTTATCGTTGGTGGCGCCATCGCGTGGCTTTTCGGCCGCATCGTAACGGCGTTGCTTTCGCGGCTCGGACTCGATGCGCTCGGCGATCGGACGGGCTTGACCGAAGATCTCGCGAGCGTCGGTTTCAACGCGAAACCGTCCGCGCTCATCGGTCGCCTCGTTTTCCTCATCGTCCTCATCGCAGGCCTGGTTCAGGGGATCGACACGCTCGAGCTGCGGCCGCTCTCCGATGCGCTGAACAACCTGCTCAACTTTCTGCCGCACGTCGTGCTGGCGGTCGTCATCGTGCTCGTGGGCGTGATCGTCGGGGACACCTTGGCACGCGGGACCGCCGGTGCCATGTCGCGAGCCGGCGTGCTCTATCACGGCTTGGCGGGATCGCTGCTTCGGACCATGGTCATCGTGCTGGCGGTACTCATGGCTTTACAGCAGCTCACCGTGGAATCCGGATTTCTGCTGTATGTGCTGCTCGTTGGTCTCAGCGGCGCGGCGCTCGCTGCGGGTATCGCCGGCGGCTTTGGCGCGCGGTCGCTTGCCGAAAACCTCGTGGCCGCTCGGTACGTGGAACGCGAGTTCGGCGTCGGCGATTTTATTCGCGTCGATGGGACCGCCGGAACGATCGAGCGGCTTAGCGCGACGAATGTGGTCGTACATACTGACGATGGGCGACAGGTCCACTTACCGAATGGCATGCTGACGCGCATGGCGGTCGAGTCAAAGTCTGGAAGCACGCTTAGCGAATAGCATCGTACCACCGCGCGCGAAACGACTGCGTCGCGCGCGCACCGCGCACCTAACGAAATTGTACGTTATTCGAAACGACGGAATCCAACGCCGAGGTTATCACTCACGGCTAGTCTCCCAGCCCAGAATCCGGGCGATCATTCCGGAACGGTTTTCGGTCTCAGTCCTATGCAATAAGCTTTCCACGTGATCTTGCACGGTTGACGACGTTATGTGCAGCTCTTCGGCAATCTCGTTCAGCGCCCGTCCGTCTAGGATCAACGTGAGCACCTGCACTTCACGCGGTGAGATGCCGAATCGCGCAGCGGCGCTGGTTAACGAGTGTTCGGGTTTCGTTCGCTCGATGCTGACGCCGATGAAGAGGCCGCTCGGGCCGGACATGGGCCGCGTCCGCACGACCAAGAACGGGACGGGTCGCGCGACGCCGGCCAGGTACGACGCCGGATCCGAGCTCCATGTGGCGGTCAGCCCTCGCACCGTTTCCTCGAGGACGCGCGGTAGACGGTTCGGTACTCGCGCTGGAAGCGGCGCAGCCGCGATTCGTCGCTCGTCTTCCGCGCTCCAGGCCAGGACGATGTCCAAGTCGCGATTGAGGACATAGTGCGCGGAGTCGCCGGCCGTCAGGCTCGTGTCTTCACTCGCATCGCCCTGGCGGAAACCTTCAAAGGGCGTGCCTTGTGATTCCATGAGATGAATTTCCGAAAATCGATCGGAAGCAGCGTCGAGCGCGAACGTCAGAGTGCGGATCTCGCTCGACGTAAACGGCCCGAGTTGTGCGGTCCGCGAGAGCGATAGTATCCCAAATCGTTCGCGGCCGTCCGCAAAGATCAACGCTAACCCGCTGCGATCCGGTTCGTACACTTCGACCGTTGCCGCGATACTCGCGCCCGTCCGGCGCTGCTCCAAATACAGCTCGCGAAGTCTGCTGAACTCTCCGCCGTTGTCCCTCAAGGAAAAAAGCTGGTTTACACCAGCGTCACCTTTGAAGCGCGCGAAGCTCCAGTCGGAAACGGGTACGAGCCCGACGATGGTCGCGATGATGGCGCGCGCAGGATCGTCCTCCGGCAGCTTGTCGAAATGCACGTTGAGAGTTTCCCGACCAGTGCGCATGCTGTCTGCGCTCGCGTACGGTCTTGGCTGCGTCGCCACGCGGCGCAAAAGTGCGTTGCGCTTCATCGATTGCACTCCGCAAAGGACCTATCGCAGCTGCCGTGTCGTGGATTGGCTAACGACTAGACACGGCGCGCCCGCGAAAAGTCACATATCGGCCGGGTTTCGATTTATCGTGCGAGCATACGTACCGCCTGATCTATGAAGAGCCGTTTTGGCAAGATGGTGCGATCGCCGTCGAAAAGCGGTGACCGTTGCGTCCATCCATACCAGCTGTCGACGAAACCCCGCCCATCCGCCAAGTGACGACAGCGCCGAGTGGAAACTTAGCGATGTAGCGCGAGGCGGTGACGTTTTCGACAACTATTGGGCGTTGATCGGCACCGAATTTCGGTCATGCAGCTCTCTTCTATGTTTCTTAGAGCGAGGCGAAAAAGCCGCGAACCTGAGCGCGGAGACCCGTTTCCCCCGGAAAATCACGGTAGTGCGAGCTCAACGAGAACTGCTAATCTTAAAAACGTGAAGTACTGCGTTTCGGATGGCAGATGCCGAGAACGGTTTGCCCCGCTGCACTTGCCGATTCTTCGCGCGCTCAGCTCGAACAGGGCCGTTCACAAATGATACCTACGCCTTTAGTATCGTGCCTAGCTCGGATCGAGCGCGGCACGGTTGCGAGCCTTTCGGCCGCGGTCGTAGCTTCCCGTTTCCCGGCGCCGATCGTTATCGATCGCGTAAACGTTACCCAACTGGGACTTTTGGCACCCAACATCCTCGTGGTCGACATCGACAGTCTCGATATCGATCCGGTCGAGATGCTACGCATGGTGCGGTTCGTGCTTCCGGCCTGTCTAATCGCCGTTTATACCGCCAAGTTGACGCACGAATGGGCGGCGGCGTGTCACATGGCCGGCGCAAATTGTCTGCTTTCAAAAACGAGCGACGACGTCGCCGTCGCCAACGGGTTGCAACGGGCGCTTTTTAGTGGTTGCTTCACCGATCCAAGCTTCACCGAACATGGCGTTCATGCGGCTTGAGATACGAGCGCGTCGCTGCATCCCATCTTCGGTGCTCCTGGCACATACTACACGAGTCTGGAGGTTTTCATGTCGCTAACCGTACGCAACGCCCGCAGGCGCTCGCTTCTCGAACCTCGCGCATTGCGGCGTTTTGCGATTACAGGAGTCGCTTTGCTTTCTATAGGCGCGCCCGTTGCAGCCGCGGCACAAGCGCAGGCCGCGGCCGTGCAGCAACAGAGCGGCATCCCTTCGTGGATATGGCTCGTACTCGCGGTCATCGTGCTCGCGATCATCGTCTTCGCCTTCATGCGTCGCGGCAAAGCCCAGCAGACCATTACGACTACCGGTTCTGCTAGAAGCGATGCAACGATGTCGAGTCGCTCGGGCGCCTCTGATCCGACGATCTCTACCCGCAGCGACCGGTAAGTCGCACCTCACCGGCGGTCGCGCAGCTCGCAGTGCCGCTATGCGTCTAACGTAAAAGTGCCGCTATGCGTCTAACGTAAAAAGGAGAACTCATGAACGCAGTTACGGATTGGGGCGCCAGCATCATCACAGGCGTGACCGCCGGGTTCGCCGTTCTGATCAGTTCGATACCGTTCATCCTCGGCGCGCTCATCCTGCTCGTCATTGGGTGGTTCGTTGCCAAACTCATCGGTGGCCTCATCGCCAAACTCGCTCACGCGGCAAAATTCGATCACGTCGGCGATAAGACCGGCATGAACGACTTCATGCAGAAATCAGGCTCGAAGCTTACCCTCAGTAAGCTGCTCGGCATGGTCGTGCAGTGGTCGATCTTCCTGATCTTCATCGAACTTGCCGCAGAGCAACTGCGGCTGCCGCAAGTCACGCAGATCATCAACCGCGCAGTCGACTTCATTCCCAACGTCATCGTTGCGATCCTGATCGTCGCGGCCGGCGCGTGGTTCGCGCAGATTCTCGCGGGTCTCGTAAAGGGATCGCTCAAGGAGGCCAAGATCGGAGCCGCCGACGTCGTGGCCCAGGTCACGCATGCGGCGGTGATCGCGTTCGCGGTTATCGCGGCGCTCAATCAGCTCCAAATCGCGCCACTGGTGATCGACACGCTCTACATCGGCGTCGTTGCCGCCGTATCGCTCGCGTTTGCTCTCGCGTTCGGCCTCGGCGGCCGCGAAGCCGCAGGGAAGTTGACGCAACAGTGGGCCGAGCAGGCCGGTGGTGCCGCCAAGAAACTTCAAGCGACGCCGCCCAAGCCACCAGCACCATCTTCATCGACGCCAGCAAACAGCGTCGGAACGCCGATCCGGACCACGTCTCGCTGATCCGTCCGCAAGACCGGATTCCAACGCGCGACGGGATTCTCGGCGCGAACCCTAGACACTTACGCCCGCAGCAGCGGGTTCACCAAGGAGCATTATGATGCAGAACGCAACCAACGCCACGAAAACCGGAGGCAACGTCCTCGCCGGATTGTTCAAGGACTCCGCTGAGGGCGAAAGCGCTCTGGCGGATTTGAAGAAGGCCGGCTTTTCACGGGCTGAGATCAGCGGAGTGGCTCTTGAGAAAGCTAGCGCAGCGAGCACTGCGGAACCGGCGCGGATGCCACCGCCTGAGACGGCGCCCAGCAGCGCCACCCCTGACACGAAGTTCTTCCGCGAGCACGATAGCTCGCCGTCATCCTTCAAGAACGAGCTGACGAAGCTCGGCTTCTCGACGAACGACGCGCATGACTTGGTCGAAGGGCTTACCAAAGGCGGCGCCCTGGTTACCGTCGACGCAAGTGCAAACGCGGCGAACGCGATGGACATCCTCAAACGCTATAAAGCGGATGTGCGTTCGGCACGTTCCGGTGCGGCGCCGGCGACAGCGCCGACGCCGAAGAACGACAAAGACGAAAGCGAGATGCAACTGCGCGCTGAACGTCTGCAGATCGACAAACAGCGCATCCTGCATGGTGAGGCGCGAATCCGCAAGGAAGTCGTCACGGAAACGCAGTCGATCGACGTGCCGGTCTCCCACGAGGAGCTGGTGATCGAGCGCCATGCGGTCAATGGCGGTCAAGCCGCGCGCGGGACGATCGGGCAGAGCGAGGAGATTCGCATTCCTCTGAGCGAGGAGCGCGTCAACGTCAGCAAGAGCACCGTCGTTACCGAAGAAGTTGAGATCGGCAAACGGAACGTCGCCGGCGTCGAGCACCTCAGCGATACGGTGCGCCACGAAGAGTTGCTGGTCGACGGCCAGGAGACACGCAAGAAATAGCGCGCTCCAGTGAGCACGCCGCGTTACCACGCGCGGCGTGCTCTTGTCGTCCCGTCAAATGAGCACGCGAACCAGAGGAGAGCAGCATGGATCTCAAAGACGAGTTCAGCAAAGTCGCTGGCGGCCTGGAGAACGCATCTGGTCAAGCCGGATCGCCTCCAAAAGCGGATGAAGCCCCGCAAAAACAGGACGATGCCACTCGGGGCACGGCTGTCGGCGATACGCAAGGTACAAATGAAGCGGGATCGCCGCTAAAGCAGGCGGAGAGCGATATCGAGGCCGACGTCATGAATGGCGTCAAGCGCGCTATCTAAGAGCTGGCCTCGTTTGGGAGCGCGCGTGAAACGACAACCCTCTCCACACAAGAAACCGTCCGTGACGGCGAATGCAGAGGATAAGGCCCGACGGACCGTCGGGAATGCATCGTAATGGCAGCGTTTGAGCTTACCATAGCGGTGCGGCGAGATCCCGCTGACAAGATAGAAGCCGGTCGACGTGGCGAAACGTCGCCATCGGTCGCTTCGCCCGTGATCAGGACTATCGAGTGAGTTCTCTAGACGGTGCGCTTACGGTAGAAGACCTGCACATCCTCATGCAACGCATCGAAGGGCTCTTCGAAGAAGACGGTGGCGCCGTAATCGTTCGCTTGCAACACAACTCAAGGACCGATCGAGCGTTGCTCGAGGACTTCGTTGCGTGGATCGCGGCGAGACGCTTAGAACGCTACGATATTCGTATTGCAACCGCTGAACCGCACATGCATGAGCGACTGTGCGGAGCGGACGCAACGGGTGAAGCCGTACTGCCATTCGGAGCCGATGGAGGGACCGGCAGGCGCCGCGTCATCAGTGCGCACCACTAAAATAAAGCAACGGAGAAGTTATTCGATGACGACGGCCATTGACGACAAGATGCGCGGCCGAGAGTTGCACGGCTCAGTTTCTTCGATCGGGAAAAACATGGCGCTCACAGCTCTCGCTGAGCTGATCGGAACGTATCTGCTGGTTTTGGTGGGCACGGCGGTCGCCGTCGCCGCGGGCTTGCACAAGAATACGGCGGGACCGGCGTACGATTCACTCGCGATCGCGCTATCCTTCGGGTTGATACTCATCCCGATCGTCGGCGCCCTCGGTCAGGTCAGCGGGGCTCACGTTAACCCGGCTGTGACTCTAGGACTCGCCGCAGCCGGAAAGTTTCCCTGGCTTTACGTCCCCGCGTACCTCGGTGCGCAGATGATCGGTGGGGTTGCGGCGTCGTTTACACTCTGGGCCGCTTTTGGCGGCTCGGCGTACGGCGCACATCTGGGAGCGCCGGCGCCGGCCCACGGTGCGACGGACCTTCAAGTGTTCCTCATCGAAGGGCTCATCGCGTTCATGCTGGTCTTCACGGTCATGGCCATGGCCACCGATCCTCGTGTGCCGGCTGGTACCGCGTCGGTGGCGATCGGGTTCGTCCTCGCCGCGGGCGTGCTGCTAGGAGGTCCCGTAAGCGGAGGCGCGGGGAATCCCGCGAGAGCGCTGGGACCGATGATCGTCGCACATACGTTTCCGACCTGGTATACATACACCGGCGGCCCCTTGATCGGCGGCGTGATCGGTGCGTGGCTGTATCTGCTCGTCGGGCAGGGAAATGCCCCCACGTTTCAGTCGCTGATCAATCGAGCGACCGTCCGAGCACGGGCGCAAACGAACGGTTTATTCCGAGCGAGACAGCAAATAGTAACTCACGCGAGCCGGGCGTTCGCAAATGACTCACTACGCGGCTTCTAGCTCAGCATGGCATCAAATCATAGAGCGAAACGAGCCGCAGGCGATACACCACGATGGCGGCGTCGATCTGCCGATTGCGACGCGACGAGATCCCGCCAATAAAACGACTGCGGATCCGCGTGCGACCCGTCGCCGCCGGTCGCGTCGTCCGTGATAGTGGCCATTGATGCTGGCGTTATTGTCCATCGACCTGAACAAAAATTATCTGAACGAAGCGGTCGATATCGTAGGGCGGTTCGACGGTCGCGTCGAGGGAAGCGTGGACGTATCGGCTAGTGGATATCGCGACGCGATCCGCGCGCGAGTCTGTGCCGTCCACGGCGGGTGCGGGAGATGCCAAGCTGGAGGAAGAGCCGTTCTTTCAACAGGGACCACGTTAGCTTCGGCCTAAAGGCGCAGCGGTCGCGGCTACACGCGATCGCTGCTCTAAAACATTCTGTTATGGTTCGCGGCTTAGCGAAGACATCTCCCGTACGCCTAGACTCGTATCGCCCGTCGATATTGCATGACGTGAAAGGAAGACAATGATGGAATCAGGCTCGTCAGGTAACGGCTTTGACGCGGGCCAAGCGATCGACCGCGGGCGCAAGGTCGGTAAGGAGCTCATAAATCGGCAAGTCGACCAGCGCTCGACCCAGATCGGTCAGCAAGTGTCGCAGACCGCGCAGACCATTCGTGACGTCGGCTCGGATCTGGAGAAACGCGGTCAAGGCAAGTACGTTCGCGAAATCGCCGATGCCGTCGCAAAGTATGTGGCCAATGTCGGAAGCTATCTTGAAGGGTCCGACCCGACGAAACTCGGGCACGATTTCGAAACGCTGGCTCGCCGTCAGCCCGTTCTCGTCGGCGCGATGGCGCTGGTTGGCGGTTTCGTCGCATCGCGTATCTTGCGTGTCTCGACGACCTCCCGACCGGACGGTTTCGGAGGCGGCAGTTCAGCGACAGGCGCTAGCACTTCGTGAGTGCCGCGACCCAAGGCCCGCGTGAAGTTGGGTCGACGGTTCGCGACGAATCGTTGATCGATAACCTCAAGCGGCTCGTCCGCGAGACGTCGCTTCTCCTGCGGCAAGAACTCGAGCTCGCGCGCGCGGAGATTACGCAAAAGCTTCGCGGCCTCGGAGTTGGGGGGGCACTGCTCATCGTTGCGGCGCTTTTGGCGATCGCCGCACTCGCGACGTTGACCGCTTGCCTGATTTTGGCGTTGACGCTCGTCTTGGCGGCATGGCTCGCCGCGTTGATCGTCACGGCGATCTATCTACTGGGTGCGCTGCTCTTTGCGCTAATCGGTCGGAGTCGCATCACGCGGGCTCTGCCCCCTGTCCCAGAGCAGACAATACAGACGCTTAAGGAGGACATCGAATGGCTAAAGATCCGAACAAAATCAAGCAAGCCATAGGGAAAACGCGAGAACGCATGGGCGACGCCGTCGATGCGATTGTCAACAAGTCGGACGTGACGAGCCGCGTCAGTGAGACGTTGGGCGACACGGCTGATGCTCTGCGGACGCGATTACAGA
>JAABUQ010009052.1_pt1 | contig 13661 bp, 2 predicted proteins | sample 5560001 | NCBI WGS metagenome assembly JAABUQ01 (sample SAMN10711888, study PRJNA513371) | rock metagenome | isolation source: Antarctica rocks | place: Antarctica: Victoria Land, Finger Mt nord | collected 2015-12-18
TGGGGGCTGCGGGGAAGGCGGGGAAGGCGGGGAAGGCGGAGGGAGCGAATGAGGAGGCGTATAAGGATGGGAAGGTTGGGGCTGCGATGGGGGAGCCGTATCAGGAGAGGGGGTGGACGGAGAGTTTGACGGGGGGGAACCCTGCTGGGAAGGAGAAGGAAAAGGAGAGGGGGGGGGAGAAGGGATGGACGGATACGTTGACTGGGGGTTTTTTGGGGGGGGGGAGTAAGTGATGGGGTGGATAGGTGGAGTCTGGTTTGTGATCTCATTGGTAAAAGGGGGGCGTGGAATGGATGAGTCATAAGGTATAGGCTAGGAATGCGATACTAGTCCGGACAATAAATCGAATTTGATTACTTGGAAACATAAATCGAGTTTAATTACTTAGAAAGAATAAAGTTGAGCTTGTTTGTGGAGAGACGAGGATGGAAGAGTTTTGGCAAATCGAAAGAAACGCGTGCATGTTGGCGTTACAGGGAGAGCTGAGGATGATGCCTGTTTATATTACCTGGGCAGAAGATAGTGACGGGGCGAGGGATTTAGAACTCTTGATAATAGGGGTACACTCCGGTAGGGTGGATGCAGAGCCTTTGGGAAGGAGGAGTTACATGTCAGTCACATGATAATTACAGATGGTGCAGATTGCGGCTCGTACATTGCATCAGTACCTAAGTGCCATAGCAGGGATTGACTTGGTAGTGACTTATTTTGCGGGCATCTCGAAATTTTTGCTGAGCCTTTCAACGGCATACCCCGTTTCACTCTAGCGCCCCTCATACCCAGTCTCGAAGCCTATCAAGCATGTAACGCGGACGTGCACTGTGTTCCAAAGGCTCGAAATTCTTTCCCAATGGCACTTATTTATTGCAGTCTTCGAGCTAGAGCATAAATTCGGGGGCTTGAGTCCTTCGGCGGCGGATACGACTCCAAAGCCTAGCACGCCAGTCCCAGTCTGTCGTTTTCAGCAACGTCTGCGCATCTTCGGCAGTCAGTATCGAGTCGAATCTCGTTCCAGGCTGATTCTCAAAAGCGGCCTGAATGCTTCCTGGCGCCCTACTGATTTCATCATGTCGGCAGTGGTACGACATGGCTGCGAGCAAACTGTGCCGGTCCGGTTGATGCAGACTTGGACTTGGTCTTAGCGCTTGCCACTTTGTGATGGTCAGTAGGCTACCTCTGGACGCTATGGGTAGTCTTGTTGCAAGCACATGAAGTTCGGTAGGGCAGTAACGACAGCAAATCAGGTCTTGGCAATCGGAGCATGGGGCTTCGTGGTCAATCAGATGGCGCAGCTTGCACGCGCAGGTTTGATAAAGGTGGTCCTTGAAACTCGCGTCGCCTCGAAGCACATCCCTATGGTATGTCTCTGAGAATTCCATTTGTGCAAAGGTCACATCTAGCTGGTAGGGGATGAAGATCCAAGATTGTGTGCGGATATGCATTTGATTATCCACAATACGAGGCTCGAGAACGTAAAATGCTAGATTATATCGGAAGAGGATCATATCACAACGAGTCGGTCTAGAGAGGCATAGAAGCTCCAGATAAGCTTTCGTTTCACATACTAAGCCATGTTGATGTAGTTTCATGGCCATCTGAAAATGCTCGCGTGTGAACCCGGGATGAAACTTCCGTTTGGTCATAGTATCATACCAGACAAGAGGACTGCACCTGATGTTCGACACACATTGGAAAATCTCCCCTCCGCTCAAATTCTGCGTTGGATCCTTGGCCAAGACGTGCAGCTTGCTGCAGTACGTGCAGAAGAAAGACGCCTTCATATCCCGGTCAAGAGTTTGCAAGAAGGCTTCTCGTTCAGTCATTACTTCGCTCATGCGTCGGTAATCTACTTTCGGGGCAACAGGCATGTTGAGCCGTAAAGCTAGTAAATATTGGTTGCCGATGATAGTATGAAGTCTGTGATTACAGAGAGTAAAAGCTGCAGCGGAGCTGAGGGGGAGCCAGGATGCAATCAGCTGGATGATCTCCGAAGGCGTGTCGGCGAAAGATCCAGTTGATGCATTGACCTGGTGTTCGGGCTCGAATAGAGATTGGAGTTGGGGGTGTGGTTCGGGCTTCGGTAGAGTCTTCTCTCTGCTGAAATGGAAATGACGGCGTAAAGAGTGCATGGCCATAACAAATGATCTGTCCGGATAGGCAGAATTAGCTGTGTAATCGCAAGGAGTGTAAACACTCTAGAGGTGACCCTAAAGGGGAATGGCCATGAAACTGGATACATATTGGAGGAAAGACCGAATCGTGGTCATTGAATGCTCAATAATACCTATCAACCGAATCTCTACAGACCGTTAAGGTATGTCAACTTGACTGTGAAATTTAATTTTGTTTAGGTTGTGTTTCTGTCTTTGATCAGACCGGAGGGGCTGCAGGTTATGTGGACTTAGGAGTTAGTATTATAATTCATAGTAAATTACAACGCTAAGGTAATTTAATGTCGCCTGTTGACGGCGCGTTGAACGACAACTCGCTTAGACTTGCACCACTAGCTCACTTTTCAAAGTATTACCACCCAGACAGTATGCATGAGGTCTCAGATGGCAGAATGGAGAGCCAGAGGGTACGTCCCGGACTCGGACGAGGAGGAAGAGTCCCAAGGATCGAACGGTATCAACGAGCCAGTGGCGGAGGAGCCAAACAAAGGAAGCGGTGACAATGAACAAGACAGGGTCGAAGGGCAAGCAGATGGTCATGCTCAAAAAGAGCAGGAGGGAAAGAACTCACGGAAGACTCTGTCTGGCCGGGTAGAAGTTGGACAGAGGGTTGTGGGAGTAGTCATTGCTACGAGGACGCACTCTGAGAACGATGGGGATATCGATGAGCTGCAGGATGACCATTATAAAATCTCGCCCACAGCACAATTACGTGCAGGATCATTCGCAGGCGCTTATGTCAATCGATCTCAAGAAATGGGAAGCCCTCGAATTGCAACCTCAGTACCAGCAGCCTCGATCGAACTCTCTACAGCATTGGTAGCCCTCGACAAAGAGGCTATGAAGCCCAATGACCGAGCAAGTCAAGACAAGATCATCTCGAAGCCTCACAACCGTCCACTACCAACAGATGTTACTTCTATGCAATCTTCCCCATTGTCAGATATCTCATCAGACCTTCCATCAACCCAATCATTACTCGCTGTGAGAGATCGGACAGCTGGCTCCCAAGCAATGGATATACAATCTGACGCAGGCAGGCAACCTAGCCATGTTACGAGGGAGTCATCCCTTGACGTGGAACGAGAGGAAGATCTACGGCCAGCTCGCAGTCTAAGACACAGGAAAGCCATACAATTACACCCCTACGCTATCGAAGGAGAGAAATATCGCCAGTTCCTCCATGCCAGAGGTGTTAAAGCTCTTCGTTTAGCCCAGTTGGAAACGGAAATGAATGTTGCAGAAGATTCTCAATATCAAGAGTTTATAGGCGATGACAGCCAGGATCTTGATCCGCCTTCCCCGCCTTGGGGCTCAGGGTCCCGAGCTCGATCAACATCGCCAATTGCCAATCCTTCTGGAGCCATGGATGATGACTTTCCCGATGTGAGCGATATTCTACGAAGCCCTTCTCGTCAATTCGCAGCCCAAGGCTACAAGCGTAGGAAGATGAACAAATCCACATTCAGGCCGCCTCCAATGTTGTCCAAGGACCGCGTTACATTTACATCCCGAGAAGCGGCGGACCATCGACAAGACTTTGGTAGTGTTGTATTCGATGTTCCGCTCTCTCCGCCTCTCTCTGGGAGCCAGACACCGACCAATTTGAATTGTTCCAAGCCAGCAAAGTTTCATATGCCGCGTCGATACTCAAGTACAACTTTACCGACCCCATTAACGTCTTCCGAACCAAGACGTCGTCCTCCCATAAAAATTCAGGAAAATGGAGTACCTGACGATCAACTTGATGCTGACTCTGAGTCAAACTCGGCTTCGGAGCCTGCTCGTGCTCCCGCCGTGAATGAGACGACTCGCCAACTTGAACAAGCTCAGCGAAGGCTCCGTGGCGTCCTTCCAGCATCCTGGCTAAAATTAGACTTCAAGAGTCGAAACAAGAAGCCTGAGAAAGATCGGAGGCCCCTGCCCAGCGCTTCACCAGACAAGGGGGCCTCCCATCGAGGAATTGCGCGGCCTGTCATAAGGACAGTAAACAAAACCCCGAGCCAATTTGCCTCGCGGCAGGAAGTGATATCACTATCCAACGAAAGTACCAGCTCAGAGCTAGAAGAAGATCCTGGCCATCACTCGCCAACGCTGGAGCAGAGTCTCGATTTTTATGATGACGATGTCGACACCGCTTTTGCAGATAGCTGGGGAGAGGCAATGGAAGACGACCGAATTGATGCAATGTTGTCGTCACTAAGGCGACGTCCTTCTCACGTAAAGAGAGCCAAGAAAAGGCAGACGACGATGGCCGACTTTGGGCTGCATTCACGATCTTCTGTTTATAGTAGGAAGCAGAAGTCTCGCCGACCTAGCAATCATGAACCCATGATTGCTACCCGATTCGAGAAGTTGGACAAAACGAAGGCAAAGCCTAGCTTTCGCCCTCCAGACCTGAGTATACTGGACGCACCGTCGACCGAAGGTCCAGGTGCTACGCCTGGTTTTCTCAAGCTTGCACAACGCACTGCACGCTCGCGCCATGATAAAGGAAGACACAGCCCTTCTCGTAAATACATACGACTAGCAACGAGAGATGATACACATGATACCAATAAAATATTACGGGGTTGGCGCGAGGGAACTATTCAACCAAAGCAAATCAAGATTCCGAGCAAGGAGACTCCGCGACAGCCTCTCCAGCCTCGATCAGCCAACGGTGTATTCTCATCACATACTGCTAGGCCAGTACCAGTAAAGAAGGGGAACAAGGGGATCTTCCCCAAGGGAAAATTTGCAACGTCAAAATCACGTTCTGCCAAACCTCGCAAGCTGTGGACGTATCTAGACTTTCCTATGCACCACCAAAACGAAGACAGCGACCCGGTAGTAGAAAGTACCAAGGATTTAACTAAACCATTACAACAAAGCAAGAGCCGGAAACAAAGGGGCCAGATGGCTTCTTCTCTACAAAATCCGAATATTTCTAGACCTGCAATGTTGGAGACACTTGAGGATGATGAGGATCGTATGCGTCCCCAAACAGCTTTCCGTCGAGACCTGACTAGGGTCGATCGCTTCGAGGACAGCTTCCATGGACCCACAGCCATCTGGGACCGATTTCTCGAAAAGGAGAAGCAGCCGCGGCCTTCAGCAATTGCTGATCAGCACAACGTATTGTCACCCAGGAGACGGCCGCTTCGAAACGCCAATGACCCTATCAAAAAGGTTCGAACTCAACAGCCACGAAAGAGGCGTCCACAGCGCGTCAACGTTCCTGATAGCTGGTCAGGGCAATTAAGCTCACCCTTTGCGCTTGACGAGTTTCCGGAGACCACCCCCAATCATGCCTCCTACAATGCATTCGCTGGGGTACAACATGGACCAATTCTCGCCGGACTAGGCCCATTTGGCACACGATATAGTAGCTCTTTCGACGCCACTCCCTTGCCATCAGGAACGTGTTTTCATGACAGCACTTTCCTCGGCAGCGGTAAATTCCAGCGAAGCTTAAAGCTTTCCCAATGCAGCAATCTTGACGCAAGCCGGGGCTATGCTTTACTACAGCAAGGGGAAAAGACTTTTAGATGGGGCCCATGGAATGACGGCGTATCTTCTGAGTTGGGTGAAATCTTTGAGGCCATCAAGCAGGGGATCAGTCATTATCTGGTTCGAACATCAGAACATGCCATCACGGTGACTACAGAGCATGTTCTCGATCTTCAAAAGCAAATTGTCGGGTATCTCTCCGACCATTTGAGCTTCCTTGATCCCGTTGACCGAGTCTCGTTCCTACAAAGATGCACATGTCTACTATCAGATCTGCTGCTCCAACTTTGTCAGCAACAGCCAGGACTTGACGACAGTCAGCGCCTACGATCAATTCAAATTAGTGCAATTGGCCTCGTGATTGCAAATCAATTATGCCAAATCTCGCAGCATGACATCGTGCCACCAGCGCTGAAGGATGCGATCCTGTCAATATTATCGAAGCTCACAAGATTGTCACTAACTTCCGTATGGGCAAGCTTCGACACTCTTACGCAACTTCTCTCACCTTTCAGACACTCGCTGCGTCCGGATTTGACAATCCACGATAACAAGGTTTTGGAGACACTTGTTGTCACACAGCACATTATTGAACAAAATCCTTCCTTTCCGCTAGATATATGGGAAAACTTAGCCAAAGAGGCCTCGAAAAGGAACGCACACGAGGATTTGAAGCTCGAAGGTTTAGAGTCATCTTGGCGGAAAATTTCCGTTCTGCTGCCCTTCTTTGAGTTTGACAGTCAGGGTATGCTCGAGACCGGACGATGTTTCAAAGTACCAATGGAGAATTGGAAGATTGTTAAAATACTCATCAGCCCAGTGCTGGACGTTTACATACTCAACCCAAATGGCCAATCTCCGTCATTCAACGTGTATTGTCGCACGCTCTTCAGCCGATGCCTCTACCTAATGAATGTATGGGGCTGGCGACGATGCGACTCGATCATCGGGACTCTGTTTGACTTCTTTGCCCGAAACAATCTCAACCATCTCAGGAATGAAGAAAGCCATGGATCTCCGCTCTTTCTCCAGCATCTCGATAAAGTGCTAAACCTAAATGCTGAGCCAGGGGACAGGTGCTTTCACATCCTTTTAAAGATCGTTGGCAGCGGTCTAAGATATCTGCGGCAAGTATATCCCGAGAAGAAGATCCGAGACATTGTCTGGCGCCTCATGCCTAATCATGGTCGCTATCATCCAAAAGACGAGGCAATCAAACAAGAAGACTTGGATGCTCTACGTAATCATCACGACCTGCTTGCCACACTGTATTGGGCCTCTGCTCCAGGCTTCCGACCTCGGCTCAGTGTCATTCGGAACCTCGTGCATGTCGAGAATTCTCATCGAGAAGCATGCCATATCAACATCAGGACTTGGTTTGACCTCGTCAGGTACCAATTATCAACTAACGAGCCCACTAGTAGCCTCGAGCCATTTACGGAGTGGCATAATGATATACTGCAGCAAGTTGTACGCCAACATTGTCTCGCGCGTACGGAGGCAGAAGAGCAATTCAGATCAGTACAGCACGTTGGCGGAACATCAATCTCCACGGAGCTCCTTGAGATGACGATAGCCAAGAATCAGCGACAAGTGGAAGCAGTATTGAGTGATGCTTTAGTATCTCTCAAAATTGCAATGGATGCAAGTCGCAGTACGGAGGCAGCAAACGTGCTGCTTTCGCCCGTACTAACCTCTATCTTTAATCTCTTCGATTCAGAAAGATCGCAAGCCCACACCGTCATCATCCAAGCGCTAGATGTAATACTGGCATACACGCGGAAAGTCATTGAACAAACCCAGCCCACAATACCTCTAAGCGACAACGATGACAGCCAAGACTATGGCGATTGGACAGGATTCGATGAGGATGTGGCTGCCGTAGAGCCGAGTACAAAGGTTGCATCACCACTCCAACACCTACATGAACCACTGCGGCATCTACTCTCGAATTTTTTTGGCGCAGATCAGATGCCTCAAGACGCATTACTATCAAAAGTCGTTCAATCCTGGGCAGCTGTAGGCCATCTACTTGTGAGAGATAGAAGCAGATCGTGGAATGATTACATTGGCCCATTTGGCAACGACACTTGGACTTCGCTGAGAGATACGGAGCAAACTAGGAAGTTCTCCTCTTATTATCTGGCTCTTCTGATCGAGACAGATGCCACTGTCTATGAGGAGAACAAATCGCTCTTCCTAAGTTCCTGGATCGAATCACTGGTGGATCGCGAGTCCCAGCTCAAGTTTCAACATAAATTGACCAGTGTTTTGTTGGAGGCTGATACTGACAACCCATTGCTTTTGAATCTTCCGTTTCGGACGAACAAAGCTTCCACCTGCCTCGAGATCACCCCAACAGAGTTTTCCGAACGTCGGCTCTCCCTTGTCTCAAGGATTCTATCTAATATGCGAACGTCGACCGAGTGCGCGGTGCTCACCCCAGGCGTCGAGTCAACCCAGCTGCGACAAGAATACAAAGATCTGCTTAAACACCTCGTGAACGCAATGAAGCAGAATTACCAAGAACTGGGCCACGGCTCTAATGTCAAAGGGGCGTACGTTGATTTCGTCCATTGTGTGGTGGAATTCCTACAGCAACATACCTCGAATATCTGCCCAATCGACCGCTTCTTCACAGACAACATGGCGTTCCCACTACCAGCGACAGACCCTACATACGTCGTGGGCCAGCTCAAAAACTACGGTCTACGTTTGCAGGATCCACGAACGCCAAAGCAGCTGGCTGTGTTCTTGCACTCGGTATCCGAGCGGGCAGCCATTGACCGACAACAGGCTTACTTAGTGGGTCAGCTGCCCACGGCTATGTCGAATGCTTATGAGAGTGGCTCTTCAACGCCAACTCTACGGGCGTTCCTCGTCAAGAACATCATTCCCGCCTACATCGAGATTGCCTTTCAGACGACGTATGGGTGGATCTTGGCCCTGCCATTCTTGCAAGCTCTCCAAAAAGTTTTTGATGAGTTGACGATGGATCTCTCCGGCTCCGACAAGGGAAGTATTGCAGGTGTGGCTTCCATTATCTCAACTTTCCTAGACTGCACTCGAACGTCTTTGGCCTGCGTCGTCGACCGACCAGGAGATCTACGGAAAGCCACGGTGCTGAGGACTTTGACAGCGTGCTACGCATCCATCACGGCCCTTTTGCCAACACTAGAGTATCTGATCCGGCTCAACGGGCCTACAAAACGTGCCAAACGAGATATGAACCTGCTCCAAGAAGTCGCATCTTTCCTTCTCTCAACATTGTCCAGTAATCATGTTGCTCTACCTCCAGACATTAAGACTTTGCCTCCTCTTCAAACCGAGCATGACTACGCCAATGTACGCGAATTCGCTGCCCAAGAAATACGCGAGAGTCTCGGCAAGGATTGGACTTCTCATGATGGGCAAATTTTTGTGGTCAGAGGTGGATCAAGAAGGGAAGTGGTGGTGGATGTGGGATTGATGGAAGAAGAGCGGGAGGAATTAAAGAGGACGCTTCTGGAATTCCTTTCCACTAAGGATGCTTACCCAGAACTGAGGATGAGAGATCCTGGGGTCTCTGTGCAGAAGAGGATTGTGAGTGGATTGGAAGAAGTGTTTTTCTAGACGATGATAGCATATGCCTGGAAAATGTGATCAGCGGCATTGACAAGGGGCGTTGTTCATGAAAAGTCCACGAAGACTCGCAATCATGACCAAATAGATCTGCTATTACGACCGTAGACTGGTGTTGTCCAATAACAGATTTCCCATTCTGTTGGTCTTTCCTGTTCATTTCTCGTACTACCTCTCTAGACGTGATCACGAAACATTTTTCCCCTCCCGCTTCTAGCCTCGCAGGTGAGCAGCGGCTGCTTTAAGGTGAGCCGGGGTGAGCGGCCGTGAGCCTGGGGTAAGAGGTGCCCAAGCCGAGCTGAGCTCCCGCAGTGCTGCGCCGGGGCGCAAGCACTCTAAAGCCTGGACTGGCTGGCTTGAGCCCGGCTTCAATTGCCTTCGTTGGCGGCATGCTGCTGCCTAGAGGACCGGATTACTGCTGCGTAGATCCACCGTTGCTCACATCATATTGGCTAGGCGGCTTAGCCAGGCGAGTATTTGCGTAGCGCATAAAATACCCTGTCGTGTTGCGACCCTGGGTCAGACTAGTTCTTAGTATCGGTAATTAGTTTAAGATACAGGTTGGTTCTCATAGAGAAGAGTGTTAAGGATTTGGAATAGATAATAAATAAATCATAATTAATTTTATTAGTAAAATAATAATATTAAATACAAAGGAATTTATTTTGTTTATAAAAATTAATATGTTTATATAAATAAAATAATTTAATATATTTATATTAAAACTTAATATATATATTGTCCGAATTATTATATACTTAAATCTTTAAAACTTTAAAATATAAAGTTGTTAATGTTAATAATATATATATATTTAATATATAAAATCTTAACGTTAAATATATATTAAACTTAAACCAATTAAATATAAAAAATAATAATTAAACATAATTGCTACAATAATAAAGTTGTTAAAGTATATAATAAATAGCAATATAAAATATAATAATTAAACGTATTTGCTATAATAATAAAATATACATAGAATATAATAAGTAAATAATTATTATTAACTTTATTTTTTAAAGAAATAGAAAAATTAATAGTTATTATTATTAAAAAAAATTAAAGACTTTTAAAATAATATAATAAAAACTTTTAAATAAAATAAATATAAATTATTTTGCTCCTTAAAACTTTTAAACAATAAGTTTAATATTAATATAATTTCCGATTATATATTATAAAACGTATAAGACGTATATATTATATTAAAATTTATATATAATTCTATAATTATTCCCTTTTTAAAATATTATTTATTAATATTTTAAATAACAAAACAACATCTTTATATATTTATTAAGAACCTTTAATATAAATATTATCAAAGGAAAAAAGTCTTAATACGCTTTATACGATCTTTGTATATATAATATTTTCGTTATATATATATTTATAAATATAATATTTTAAACCCTTCTTAAGCTTATAAGGAATATAAAAGAAAAGCGTATACAATATTAAAATATTTTAAACGTTATTTAATAAATATAATAAATATATTATAAATTTTAATTTATTTATTATTTACTATTATATATAACTCTTTTTTTCCCGGTATTATATCGACGTTATTATATAAAAAATTATAATACTAACAATTTTTTTTATATTTGTTTTTTTTTATATTTATTTCTTATAAATATAATATAAAACTATATATATTTTAACGGTATTGCAATAAATATTAATTATATATAATATTTGTTATTTTTATTCAACCTTTTAAATTGAAATAAATAATATATATATTCTTTTATTATTATTTATATTCTTTATAAATATAAATCTTAATAAATCTTAATTATTTTTATAATATTTTATTTTATTATATATTATTATTATACGTATATTTCGCAATTGTTATATAATTATAACTAATGTATATATAATATAATCATTTTTTATTTATATTATATTATTATTGCTTTTTTAAATAAAGTTATTTTGTTTTATTTCGGCGTTATTTTTAACTGTATTTATATTTAATATCGTAAAAAGTATTATAATTTTAATAAATATATAATCTATTTATATAACTTTTGCTCTTATATTCGTTATTTTTTTTTAAATTAATAATTTCGACCCCGTTAAAGAAGCTATTAAAACAGTTTTTATTTAAAAATTATTATAATTCTTTATAGGCTATAGAACTAAAAGATTTTATATATAAAATTTTAATTATTAAAATTATAATTTGTATAAAGGAATCGTTAAAGTCTTTAAAAATAAAATTTTATAATAATTATTATAATTTCGTTATTTTATAAAACTCCTTCGATTCCTTCGCTATTCGTTTAAAAAAAGTATTAATTTTTTTTTAAATCATCATATTTAATATTCCCGTACAAATTTTATTAACTTTTATAAGAAAAACTTATTACCAAAGGAATAAAAAAATATTATTATTGAAAAAAATTAAGTTATAAAGTTTAAAAATATTTTTATAACTTCCTTGGTAATATTTATAATACCCGGGGGAAAAAAAGTTTATTTTTATATTTGAATTCCGTATAGTTTGATTAACTTTTATATAAAAGGATACGGAGATGAAAGGTATTAAAAAAGGAAAATAAAATAAAATAAAAAGGTAAGAAAAACGAAAAGAAAGGAAAAAGCGAAAGAAAAGGGGGAAGAATTTTGTAATTATTAAATATATAACTATTAAATTTACCAAAAAATAACGTAAATATAAACGTTATTAATAACGTATTATTATTATTACTTCCAAACAAACTTAATATAGAAGCGATTATTAAGCTTAATTTCAAAAAAGCAATATTTTTAAATTTATTTAATATTAAAGTCGGGTAATTACCGTACTTTTAATATATAAATTTAATTATCAAATAATATATTGTTTCCGTTACATTTGAACTTTTTAGAATATTTATAATAAATAAAAAAAAAAAATAATTCGTTTTATTTTTAAAGTTTCGAATATTTTTTATAATATTTTTTATATTTTCTTTATTAATTTGTTTATTGTATTTTAAGTCTTAACTTTTTTATTCGATTTAATATTATACGACGCCTTTCCGGTAATTTTTTTTTAATTTATATTCTTATTAATTATTTATTAATTTAAAAAGTAATATAAAATTTTAATCATTTTCTTATAAATTATAATAAGGTTCTAATAATGAAATATTAAAAACTATATAAATCCGATAAACAATAAATAATGTTAAATAACAAATTATAATCCGGTTATATTAAATATTTAAAAAAGATTAATAAACTTATAAAGTATTTTTATTTTAAATTCTTAATAAATAATAATATTAAGTTATTTATAAAGAATATTTATTAAGGTATATAGTATATAGTAATATAAAGTATAATAATTAAATGCAGTTATTATAATAATAAAATATAAATATAATATAATAAATGAATAATTATTATTAACTTTATTTTTTAAAAAAATAAAAAAATAAATTATTATTATTAAAAAAATAAAAGACCTTTAAAGTAATAAAGTAAAAATTTTTAAGTAAAATAAATATAAAATTATTTATTCCCCAAAGCTTCCGGTAATACGTTTGATATTAACGTAGCTTCTAATTATATACTATAGTTGTTAAAGTATATAGTAAATGGCAATATAAAGTATAATAATTAAATATAACTGCTACTATAATAGAGTACAAGTTAAATATAATAAATAAATAATTGTTATTAATCTTATCCTTTAGGAAAATAGAAAAATTAATAGTTATTATTAAAAAAATAAAAGATTTTTAAAATAATAAAATAAAACTTTTAAGCAAAGTAAATATAAAGTTATTTTAATAAATTTAATATTAATATAACTTCTAATTATATACCGGAGTATATATAAAGTATATATATAATGTTAAGATTTATATATAGTTTTATAATTATTCCCTTTTTAAAGTATTAGTCTTTAATACCTTAAATAATAAAATAATATTTTTATAAGTTTATTAAAAACCCCTTATTATAAATATTATAAGGGGAAAAGAGTCTTAATATATTTTATATAATTTCTATATATATAATATTTTTGTTATATATATATTTATAAACGTAATATTTTAAAAACTTCTTAAATTTATAGGAGATATAGAAGAAAAAAGTATATAACGTTATAATACTTTAAACGCTATTTAATAAATATAATAATTATAATATAAATATTAATTTATTTATTATTTATTATTATATATAGCCTTTTTTTCTAATATTACGTTAATATTATTATATTAATAATACGGTTTAATATATAAAAAATTATAATATTAAAAAATTCTTTTATATTTATTTTTCTTTTATAATTATTTTTATATCTACTTCCTATAAATATAATATAAAACTATATATATTCTAACGGTATTATAATAAATATTA
>JAABUQ010009053.1_pt1 | contig 13659 bp, 11 predicted proteins | sample 5560001 | NCBI WGS metagenome assembly JAABUQ01 (sample SAMN10711888, study PRJNA513371) | rock metagenome | isolation source: Antarctica rocks | place: Antarctica: Victoria Land, Finger Mt nord | collected 2015-12-18
ATATACCGATGATTTGCTCTTCGCTGAATCGGCCCTTCTTCATGGTTGGATCCTCCTTCGTCGCTTTGCCGCCGAAGCTGAGATCCTCAATTTTACGCGGTTGAGTTTATCGAAGGCACGTCAGCGCCATACCGACGAAACCGTCAAGCGGGATGAAGCAGTGGAACGCCTGGCAAAGATGACCAAGAAGCTCATCGCCGACGCCCACAAGCAGGATCTCAGCTTGGGGCGCACTGACGATTGGAACCGGTCTCGGCAATGCCAGGTTCACGAACACTCCCATAACTTGAACTCCTGAGCCAAGCCCCGCCCCCGTGCAACTTTCTAGCTATGACTTTACCGGCGACACCCGCTTCACGTGCGGACTCTCTGATCCCAGCCATTCCGGATGCTGCGCCGTGCTATCAAATAGCGCGCTGGTTTTGAACAGTTCAAACCCTCCATCGGCCGCCGCGGAGGCCGTGCGCTGCAGAACCGCCGCCATCTGCTCCTTCGATACATCCTGGTAGGTCTGCGCGGCTTTAATCGCCTGATCCAGAATCTGCGCTTTGTCTATCCCCGTAATCACTACCGACACTGGCTGGCTCAGCGAAAAATGCAAGCACTCCATCGCCGTCGCCGTTCCGCTTTTCAAAATCACCGTGTCTCCCATGCTCTTCATCCCGAGTGCGCCGATGTTGCGCTTCACTAACTCAGGTAACACTAGCTTCCCGAAGCTTCTAAAATGCGCGTCCATCACGTTAATGGGCATCTGCACTGTGTCGAACACGAACTTATGACGATCCGCCACTTCCAGCATGTACAGGTGAATGCGAGGATCCTTGTGCCCGGTAAAACCAATATGACGAACTTTGCCGGCCTTCTTCGCCGCCAGTGCCGCCTGCGCCGCGCCGCCGTCCGCGAAGATGCGGTCCGGATCGTCGAACCGGATAATCTCGTGAAATTGAATCAGATCCACGTGATCGGTTTGCAGCCGCTTCAACGATTCGTCCAGTTGCTTGTTGAACTCGTCCGTTGTCCGGCCGTCGTTCTTCGTCATCATGAAAACACGCTCGCGCAAGTTGCCGTCCTTCACCGCCTTCCCTACGCGTTTCTCGCTTTCACCCTTGTTGTAATCCCACGAGTTGTCCAGGAAGTTGATCCCGCGGTCCACCCCCGTGCGCACCAGCTTGATCGCGTCCGCCTCGCTTACTTCTGACTTACCCAGGTGGTAACCACCCATGCCAATGCAGGAGACCTTTACGCCCGTGTTTCCCAACGTGCGATACGGAATCTCTCCCTTACCGCCCTCCGCCGATGAGCCCGCACCGGCCGCCACTAGGCCGGCGCCCATGGCCAGAAGCACCTCGCGTCGATTCGACTTGCCTTCACTAAACATGGCCATTAGATGACGCCCACCGCGAAATGGCATCTAGTATCGTGTTTCCAAAGTGCCTTTACGTACGCTTGGCCGCCTCAGAGCCGTGACCATACGATGGCGAGTGTTACCCGCAACCGCTGCTGGCCGAGGCGCGACAGTCATGGAGCGCTCCAAACGGCCACTCTTCTCGCTGGAACCGCCTATGCAGGAGTGTGAACAAACTTCAGAAACGCTCCACTAGTATGTTTCTCAGCCGCCGTCTTACTGGCTCAGCATGGCAAACCCAAACAAAGTGTCGCCCGCTCCCACCACCAGGTACTGCGTTCCATCCAGCTGATAAGTCATCGGGCCATTGCTCATCGGGCTTCCTAGATTCGCGTGCCACAGCGCTTCTCCCGTCGTCGCGTTCACTGCCACAAGATTATTCGACGGATCCCCCGCAAATACCAGATTGCCCGCCGTACTCAACACGCCCGAGCGAATTCCAGAGCCCTCCCAGTGATGGCTCCAGCGAATCTTCCCCGTCTGGTAATCCACCGCCTGCAACATCGTCTCCGTCCAGCCACCCTGATCGTTTCCGCCCCATCCTTCCGGCTTCGCTTCATCGTCGAAGATGTAATACATACTGAACCCGCGCGACGCGTTGATATAGAACAAGCCTGTGCTGGGATCGAAGCTCGGCGGCGGCCAATTCGCCGCCCCCGCTTGGTTCGGCGATACCAGTGCGCCGTCAATCTGTGGCTCTTTCGCCGGATTCGGTATCGGCTGGCCTTTCGCATCGTTGCCCTTCGCCCAATTTGTTTTTACAAACTCAGTACTCACAATGTTCTTGCCATTCGTCCGGTCAAGCACAAAGAAATGTCCATTGCGGCTCGCTTGCGCCAGCAGTTTTCTTTTCTGCCCGTTGATCTCGCCATCGAACAGCACCGGCGTTTGCACCGCATCCCAATCGTGTGTATCGTGCGGCGAGCATTGAAAGTGCCACACCATCTTTCCCGTGTCCGGATTCAACGCCACAATGGATTCTGTAAAAAGGTTGGACCCATGCCGTCCTTTGCCCGCAATCACCGGTTGCGGATTCCCCGTTCCCAGGAACATCAAATTCAGTTCCGGATCATACGTGCTGGGCACCCACGTCATCCCGCCCCCATGCTTCGCCGCCTCCTCGCTGGGCCACGATTCGCCTCCCGCCTCTCCCTTCTTTTGCGGCACCGTATACCAACGCCACTGCAAATCACCTGTCTCCGGATCATGCGCCTCCACATACCCGGGAATGTCCAGGTCATCGCCACTTACTCCGGTCATTACATGATTCTTAATCACCACCGGCGCCGCCGACGCGTAATACATCTGGTCCAGGTCGCAAATCGGTTTGTGCCACCGCTCCTTCCCGTCACGCAGATTCAATGACACAAGGTTGCAGTCCGGTGTCTCAAAATATAGCCATCTGCCATAAACACCCACGCCGCGGTTTCCAATCGTCAAACCGCCTTTCGATTGCCACGCGAAGTGCCATATTTCCCGGCCCGTGCGCGCATCAATGGCCCATACCCGATTCGGCATCGTCAGGTATAGAACGCCATCCACCACAACCGGTGTCCCCTTGATGGGTCCTCCAAGGTCCCCCCGGCCCGCATCCGGACGGTACACCCACCCCAGACTCAGCGTCCGTACGCTCTGCGTATTGATGTTTGCAAGCGTGCTGAACCTCCGCCCGGAGTAGTCACCGTTGTAAGTCGGCCACGAATCCGTCCCAGCTCCCAGCAACTTTTGAGGATCAAGTGTCTGCCCCGGGCTGTTACTTAGAACAATCGAGCAAAGTAACAACCATCCAACACACCAGCGCTTCATTTCAAAGTCTCCAGATATGCCACTACATCGTGAATGTTCTTATCCGTATACTGATCAAGCAATGCAACATGCTCGGCGTACGGGTCGTTCTTCTCCACCCTCACTTCCGGCGTGCGTTTCCAGGTATGATAATCACCCTCTGTATCGCGCAACGACACGCTGAAGTCATCCAGGCTCACCAGCACTCCGTTCACCGCGGGCCCGGATGCCGGAGTCACCGTCACAGTCACCGGCTTCGATTTTGCTACCCCTCTGCCTCCCCGGCCGCCAAAGCCAACGGTCTGCGGGAACACCACTCGCTGCTGCAATGTCGCCGGGTCGTACTTACTCGCGATCTTACTCAAGTCGCCCCCGGGCGAATGGCATGTATTACACTTACCCGCCCCGTTGAAATAAACCTCACCCGCTCTCGCGTCTCCCGTCAATACATTAATCACCTTTGAATACGGTCCGCTCCGCAGCGTATCGTTCACCTGCTGATGCAGAAAATGTGACAGGTCCTCAATTTGCGCTTCTGTCAGCTCGCCGCTCGTTGCCACCCTTTCTGCCGGATGACCTTTCTCAAGAAACGGCCCCAGCGTACTCCCGTAACGGTCATGCAGCACCATCACCGAACGAACCAGGTCTGTACCATTCGCGCCACCTCTAGCCTGTGCGCCGTGACACGTCATGCATTGGGCCTTGTAAATAGTCCGGCCACGCTCGGCCGCCGCTTCATCCACCACCTGCTTACCGCTGGCGCCCGCCGCCATTAGCCCCGCTCCGCGCGTCGGCCCGCCCGGTGTTCGAATCGCATCCGGGCCCGCACTCACGCCCGGAGCCGCCACCTTCGTTGCGGGATAGTTTGTAGCCAGGTAATCCAGCACCTGAGCTAATTCCTCGTCCGTGCCTTTCGCCCCCTTAGCCACCATGTTCGCCACCACTTGGCCCCACTCCTGCCGGCTCATGCCTCTGGGCACAATCACTTCCACGCCGTGGCAGGCTGCGCATATTTTTTGAACTGTCTCTCGCCCTGGTGCATCCGGCAATTGCACTTGGCGTTTCGCTTGCCCCGCCGCAAAAACAGCCGTGCTCTGAACCATCGCCGCACCAAAAAACAAAACTCCCGCTACACTCATGCGGGGCATCGCACTTCTCACAAATCCTACGAATAGCACCATACCGGCCCCAACGCCTCGTGTATATGTATATCAGTCGTGTAAGATGCACCTGAGTCTAGCTGAAGAAGGAGCGCCCATGATTACTCGCCGCACCGCAGTCAAAGCTACCGCCGCATCTATCGCCGCCGGCATGTCCACAGAGATGACATATGCTGCACCGGTACAACAAAAAGGCCGCCTCAAACAATCCGTTTGCCGCTGGTGCTACAAAGACATGAGCATCGACGACCTCTGCCGAAATGCAGCTGAGATGGGGCTGGTCGCCGTCGATCTCGTAAAGCCCGAAGAATGGCCGACGCTCCAGAAGTACGGCCTCGTCTCTTCCATGGTCTATGGCGGCGGAACCATCCCCGATGGCTGGAACCGCAAAGAAAACCACGATCGGCTCGAAAAAGAAACCAAGGAAGGGATTGACCGCGCCGCCGCCGCCAAACTTCCCAATGTCATCACCTTCTCCGGCAACCGCCGCGGCCTCTCCGACGAAGAAGGCAAGGAAAACTGCATCCTCGGTTTGCGCCGCGTCAAGAAAATGGCCGAAGACAGTGGCGTCACCATCAACATGGAACTCTTAAACAGCAAGGTCAATCATCACGACTACCAGTGCGACCACACCGCCTGGGGCGTCGACGTCATGAAGGGCGTAGACTCCCCTCGCGTCAAGCTGCTCTATGACATCTATCACATGCAAATCATGGAAGGCGACATCATCCGCACTGTTCGCGATAACTTCCAGTACATCGGGCACTTTCATACCGGCGGCGTCCCCGGCCGCCACGAACTGGACGACACCCAGGAACTGCAGTGGCGCACAGTTGCCAAGGCCATCGCCGATCTCAACTTCGAGGGCTATTTCGCGCACGAGTTTGTCCCAACGCGCGATCCTATGACATCCCTCCGCCAGGCCGTTACTCTGTGCGCCGTGTAGTTAAAGGGATTAGTTAAGTAGTCTGCTAACTCGTTTACTAAGTGCTGCAGTAAGTGGTAGCTACTCATATGGACTGGCAGAAACACGGAGTCAAGATAGTCCGCGCGGGCGAACTCGACCCCAATACGCCACAAACGCCAGGCATGTCCCGCGCCGCCGCCATCACTCACGCCGGCACAGGCGCCCGCAAGCTCTGGGCCGGTACCGTCATCGTCGAGCCCGGCGCCAAGACCGGACCGCACCACCACGGCGAGCTCGAAACTGTTCTTTACGTTGTCCGCGGCCGGGCGCGCATGCGCTGGGGTGAGCGGCTAGAGTTCACAGCTGTTGCCGCAGCGGGCGATTTCATCTACGTGCCGCCTTACGTCCCCCACCAGGAAATAAACGGCGATCCCCACCAGCCCTGCGAAGCCGTCGTCGTGCGCAGCGGCCAAGATCCCATCGTCGTCAATCTCGATATCGAGACCCCTGAACCCGGCCCGTCCGGAAGCTCCCACGCGCCCTTTCACCCCCATCCGTGAAATAGCTGCCGCGCTTTACCGCTCCGTGACCGCCGCCGTCGTCTCCCGCTCCATCACGCTCTTCGGCACTGCCCAGGCGAACACCACTCCTCCGCTGCTCGTCACCACATACTGCCGCCCATCCAGCTCATATGTAATCGGCGAACTCAGCATCGGCGCGCCTTGGCCCGCGTGCCATAGCGTTTTTCCATCCGTGGTTTGAACCACCAGCGCATTGCCGTACGCATCGCCCGTGAACGTCAGCCCCGAATCGGTCGTCAACACGCCTGCCCCAGATCCACCCGCACCCAGTTCATGGCTCCAGCGAATCTTCCCCGTTCGGTAATCGATCGCCTCCAGTACGCCTTTGCCCCACACGCCGTAATCTGCGCCCGCCCAGCCAAACGCGCCATCCTCCGGCTTGGCGAAGTAAATGCCGTAGCTCGGGTGAGCGCTGACCACAAACAAGCCCGTCTTCGGATCGAAGCTAGGCGCGCGGTAGTTAGTCATTCCCCCTTCATCAGGCGCGATCAGTCTCCCGTCGCGCGCCGGCTCCTTGTCCGGATTCGGAATTGGTCGGCCTTGCTTGTCCACGCCCAGCGCCCAGTTCACCGGCCCGAACGGAGCCGTCAAAAGACTCTTCCCATTCGTCCTGTCAAGCACAAAGAAATAGCCGTTCCGCGAAGTCTGCATCAGCAGCTTGCGCGGCTTGCCATCGAACTCCGCGTCCGCCAGCACCGGCGTCTCCACCGCATCCCAATCGTGCGTGTCATGCGGCGACGGTTGAAATGCCCAAGTGAGTTTGCCGTTATCCGGATTCAGCGCCACAATGCTGCACGTATAAAGGTCATCCCCCGGCCTCGTCTTGCCCGTCAGCACCGGCGTCGGATTCCCCGTTCCCCAATACAACAAGTTCAGGCCCGGATCGTAAGTCCCCGTCATCCACGTCATGCCGCCCGAAGTTTGATTCGGTGTCCCCGACGGCGGAGTACTGTCCCATTCCCATTGCGTTTTCCCGGTCTCCGGGTCAAGCGATCGCAGATAGCCGCGGATGTTATCGAAGTCGCCCGAAACGCCCGCAATCACGTGGTTGCGTACCACTAGCGGAGACATCGTCGTCCAATACCCCTTGCTCGCATCCGCCACCTCCACTTCCCAACGCACCTTGCCGTCTTTGGCGTTCAGCGAGATCAGGTGCGCATCCGGAGTCAAGAAAAACAGCCAGTCTTTGTACATCGCCACTCCGCGATGACCTATCTGAAAGCCTTTCTTCGATGGATACGTATAGTGCCAGATCTCGTGCCCCGAACGCGCGTCTACGGCCCACACGTCATACGGAACCGTGAAGTAAAGCACCCCATCCACCAGCAGCGGAGAGGATTTCAGTGCTGCGTTCTGACCGGTCTGAAACGCCCATGCCAAGCCCAGTTCACTCACGTTGCGCGGCGTAATTTGCGTCAACCGGCTGTGGCGCTGCCCCGAGTAATCGCCGTGATACAGCGGCCAGCTATCCGCCGGCGGATGAAGAAGCGTGGCAGGCTCCACGCCCTGCGCCATCATCCCGTCCGCCCCCAGCAACATACAGGTCGCCGCCATGGCAGCGGCGCAAAATATCTTAAAATGGTTCATCTCATATACCCGCCGCTAGTGTCATGTTTCCAAAATGCCTTTACGTACGCATGGCCGCCTCAGAGCCGTGACCATACGATGGCGAGTGTTACCCGAACTGCTGCTGGCCTAGGCGCGACAGTCTTGGAGCGCTCCAAACGGCCACTCTTCTCGCTGGAACCGCCTATGCAGGAGTGTGAACAAACTTCGGAAACACCACATTACCGCAGCGTCTGCAGATAAGCCATTAAGTTGTGAATATCCGCGTCTGTGTATTTTCCCAGCATCTCCGCATGCGCCTCAACCGGTGCGTCCACCGCATACTTTACATCGCTCGTAGCCCACGATCTGTACTCGCCCGAAGCACCCCGCAACGCCACCGTGAACTCGTCCACATAAGCCAACTTCCCGGCCATCGTCTCACCCGATGGCAACGTGACTTTCACGTTCGCCGGAGTGTCCTTCGGATACAGCATGCGTTCTTCCAGTCTCAATCCTGCATAGCGCTGCGCCACACCCGCCAGATCCCCCGCCGCCGAGTGGCACGACGCGCACTTACCCGCTCCGTTGAAGTATTCCTTCCCCGCCTCCGCGCTCCCCGTTTGCAGATCCGCTACATCCACGCCGCGGCGCTTGCCGTTCTGTGCTGCCGCCCCCGCTGCTTGCGTATGGATGAATGCCACCAGCCCCGCCATCTCGTCAGCGGAAAGACTGAAGCGCGGCATGCCTTTTTCCGGCCGTCCGTTCCGCACCACCGCCCCAATCTTCTCTCCATTTACATCGTCCGCCACTAACTTCGAACTCGTCAGGTCCGGCCCCGTTTCGCCTCCGCCCGCATCGCGCCCGTGGCAAAAGGCGCAATTCTGTCCGAACAGAGAATTGCCGCTTTGCACCAGCGCCGGCGGATACGTTCGCGCAGTCGGCTTCGCGTTTTGCCGGCTGACGCTCGGCGTCTGCACAATGCCATTCGGACTCTGTGTAGCGGCACTCGGACTCTGCCCGCCCCCGGCCCGAACGCTACTCACCAGCAACGCCGCAACCGGCAACGCCGAATAAAATCCGCAACGAAAAACCAACATGGTGAAATCGCCTTACTTGTTCTTGGAATCGAAAAGAAGGGTACTGCGCCCTTGCCCAGTGAACTTCATTTTATATGTTCGTGCTCGAACGGCTTGCCACCGCCCCTGTATATAATCTCGGTGGAGTCTCACATGAACAATACATTAGCCATTGGAAAAAACCTCATCGAGTTGTGCCGTCAGGGCAAGAACATCGAAGCCATCGAAACGCTGTACAGTCCCCAGATTGTCAGTATTGAAGCCACCGGCAGCCCGTCCATGCCCGCCCGCATTGAGGGCCTCGATGCCATCAAAGCCAAGAACGAGTGGTGGGAAAACAATCATGAGGTCCACCACGCCGAAGCCGAAGGACCGTGGCCCAACGGCGACCGCTTCATCGTCCGATTCAAGTACGAAGTCACCGCCAAGGCCGGTCCCCAGGCCGGCAAGCGCATGACCTTGGACGAAACCGCGCTCTACACCGTCAAAGACGGAAAGATCACGCAAGAAGAATTCTTCTACGACATGGGCGCTTGATCCCGTCGTTATCCGAACGGTACTGGGCCAGCCCCAGCCAGCATAATTGTGGAAGAGGCTAAACGGTTCTGCCATTCACCTTCATCCGGGCTTTCACTCTTGTCGCCGCCCTCGGCCTCGCGCTCCTCGTGCTCTGGGAAATTTTCGAAACCATCGTTTTGCCGCGCAAAATCGATCGCAGGTTTCGGGTCGCTCGCTATTACTACTTGACTAGCTGGCGAGCTTACCGTCTCTTCTCCGACCGCGTCGTCCACCCCAAGCGTCAGGCCGCCTTTCTGTCTATCTTCGGCCCCCTCTCGCTCTTGGGATTGTTTGCGGTCTGGGGGATATCGCTGCTTTTCGCCTTTGCTCTGATGAACTGGTCCTTCCACTCACCCTTCCAGCTCGCCGACGGAGGCGCGATGAACTTTCTCCTGGACTTGTATGTGAGTGGAACCACTTTGACCACTTTGGGTTTGGGTGATGTAACACCCCGCTCAGCGGCCGCCAGGCTCATCACCGTGATCGAAGCCGGCCTCGGCCTCGGCCTGGTGGCTTTGGTCATCGGTTATCTCCCCACTCTGTATCAGGCCTTCTCGCGACGTGAAGTTGAGATCTCCCTTCTCGATGCGCGCGCTGGATCGCCACCCTCCGCCACCGAACTGCTGCGTCGCTCGGCCAGTCACGGCCGTCCAGAGGGCTTCGCCAGGTTGTTAGCCTCCTGGGAACGCTGGTGCGCGGAGATCATGGAAAGCCATATCTCTTATCCTGTACTCTGCTACTTCCGTTCACAGCACACGAATCAATCCTGGGTTACCGCCATCTCCGCGATTCTCGACACCTGCGCTCTCTGCATCTCCTGCTTGGAGCATGAGTCCATCGCGCAAGCCCACTTAACCTTTGCCATGGCGCGTCATGCCGTCGTCGATATCACTCAAGTCTTCTACAAAAAACCATCCACCGACATGCCGGAACGCTTATCGCGCGCGAGCTTTCAAACCATTTGCGACCAGCTTCGCGAGACCGGCTTGAAGGTGTGTGCTGAGCAGGATTCCTGGAACCGGCTCGAAGAAATGCGGCGACTCTATGAACCCTACGTTGTCACTCTCAGTCTCCATCTCCGCATGGACCTCGCGCCCTGGTCTCACCCCCGGGGCGTGAAGGATAACTGGCTTGCCACCAGATGGCAAGGGCACACCCGGACCAGCAATCACTAACACAGCCTCTCGACGACATTCCGCATCGCAACAAGTTTGCTATCCTTCCGCATGCCACCCCGCCATTGCCTTCGCTGCCTGCTGCTGCTTTTGATCTGGGCCACTCCCCTGCTTCACGCGCGGGTTCTTCGCATCGAGATCACATCCCGTAACGACGTCCTCAACGGCGCCCGCTTCCAGAATGCCGAAGCGTATGAGCGCATCACCGGCCGCGTCTACTTCTCCGTGGCCATCGCCAATCCGCACAACCGCCCCATTGTCGACCTTCAGAACGCCGTGAATCTAACGGACGGCCAAGTCGAGTTCTCCTCCGACTTCATTGCCATCCGTCCCAAGAGCCTCAACAAGAGCAATGGATCCATGCTGCTCGAAATACCGAACCGCGGCAACTCGCGCATCCTCGCCCTCGTCGACGGCGGCGACTGGAATCTCTCTCACGATGCCGGTGACGCCTGGCTGCTGCGCCAAGGCTACACCGTCGCCGCTCTCGGCTGGCAGTGGGATGCAGCAGGTCCCGGCGCACTCCGCTTCTACGCCCCCATTGCCCAACAAAACGGCAAACCCATCACTGGCTTGCTGCGCGGTGATCTGATGCTTTCTAAAACTATCGATGAAATTCCGCTCGGCCACCTCATCGTCGGCAATATCGGCGGTGCCGAGTACCCTGTCAGCGCCCCTGACGACGCACGTAACGTCCTCACCGTGCGCGACTCACCAACTGCCCACCGCGCCGTCATACCCCGCTCCCAATGGCAGTTCGCCCACATAGTCGACGGTAAGCTCACTCCTAGCACCCGGCACATTTCTCTGCGCGGAGGTTTCGAACCCGGCAAGATCTACGAATACGTGTACGTCGTCACCGCCCCGGTCGTAGCCGGCCTTGCCTTCGCGGCCGTGCGCGACTTCGCCTCTTACGCCAAGTACACTCCAGACGCCATCATTCCCGCAGCCCGCGTCTTGGGTGAAGGCATCTCGCAGAATGGCCGCTTTCTGCGCGACTACCTTTATCAAGGCTTCAATGCCGACGAACAAGGCAGATTAGCGCTCGACGGCGTTCTCGCACACGTCGCCGGAGCTGGCCGCGGCAGTTTCAACTACCGCTTCGCCCAACCTTCGCGAGACGGCCAACCAACCTCCTCGCTCTTCTTCCCCACCGACATTTTTCCGTTCACCGATCAACCTGAAACCGACCCGCTCACCGGACAAACCGAAGGCTTGCTCGACCGCGCCGCCGCCGAAAATGTTGTGCCGAAAATCTTTCTCTCGAATACTTCTTATGAGTATTGGGGCCGTGCCGCTTCCCTCATCCACATCAGTCCCGACGGCCGGCGCGACATGCCCCTCTCAGGCAACGTGCGCATCTATCACTTCACCGGACTCCAGCACTTCTCCGGCCCCTTCCCTCCAGCCAAGGGCAAAGGGGATCTGGTGGGAGACCAGCCCGAATCGCCGCTGCCCATCAAATATTTCTGGCGCGCCATGATCACTAACATGGAAGCATGGGTGCGAACCAACAGCCTTCCACCCCAGAGCAGCTATCCAAGAATTGATGACTCCACCCTCGTGCCCTTGTCCCAATACGCCTTCCCCGCCCTCCCCAATCTGCACAAGCCACGTGACGCAAATGAGGCCTATCGCCTCGACTTCGGCCCCCACTGGCAAAACGGAATACTCACCATCGAACCACCCAAAATCGGCAAACCGTTCCCGGTGCTCGTCCCGCAAGTTGACGCCGATGGCAACGACCGTGACGGTATTCACCTACCCGAGATAACTGTCCCTCTCGCCACCTACACCGGTTGGAACTTGCGCGACCCCTCCATCGGCGCACCCGACCAACGCGTCGCCTTCGAAGGCTCCTACCTGCCGTTCCCAAAAACACCAGCCGAGCGCGAAAAAATCGGCGATCCCCGCAAATCCATAGCCGAGCGCTACACCACCCGCGAAGACTACCTCACCCGCTACACCCAAGCAGTCGACAACTTAGTAAAGCAACGCTGGATCCTACCCGAAGACCGCGCATCTCTAATCCACCGCGGCGAACAAGAGTGGGACGACGCAACTAAGTAGACCAGTACTCTCTAAAGCGTCGCCGGAATCAAAGGCAAAGTCTCGACACCCCGGATGCGTCACTCCCACGCAACGCGCTTCGAATCGAACCTATGAAGCGATGCCTGATTCTCATCTTTTGTATGATGTCTGCTGCATCAGATGGCGCGCTATTCTCTTCAGGTATCCGCACGCCTGATTACGTGGCCACGCCAGTGCGCGTGTTGCTGCGAGGCGGCTGATACTGAGATTCGTGCTGCCGCAGTCAGAAAAATGGGCAAAAGAGCTGTAAGAACGACGACTCACTCGTGGAATGTTCCTTACTGCTCTTCCTGCGTTTCGCACATTTCGCGCTACCGGTCGGCCAGACGACTGCTTGCCGCTGGCTTGTTCGGCAGCTTGTTCGTAGCCATGCTCGTACGCTCGAACTTAATTGACTCGGAGTGGGTAGCGGGTCTCATGTTCGTATTGTTGGCCTTGGGCGCCTTGGTGCTTTTCGGACCGGAAATGCGGACGGAGGCATATTTTATCCGTACTCGTAAGCCTTGGGTAATACCGTCAGCCATTTTGAAGCGAAATGTAGCGAAATGTGGACGGAGTGGGGTGCACCCTTCCGATGAGACAGCGGAAGTAGAGACAGGTTAGCATTGGCTGCTGACGAGTAGACAGCAGCGGGATAGAGAGAGAAGCTGTAGAAGATCGGCGAAGCGGAGAGGGGCTCTGCTGGAGAGCAACCCGTCAAGGAATAACCGGTTGAAGACTGAGCGAAATGCGGAGCGAAATGCGGACGGGAGCGAAATGCGGACGGAGGCATATTTTATCCGTACTCGTAAGCCTTGGGTAATACCGTCAGCCATTTTGTAGCGAAATGTGGACGGAGGCATATTTTATCCGTACTCGTAAGCCTTCATCGAAAATGCGTCGCCTGATCTGCGCGATTTTGGTCGAAAATGCGTCGGTCGAAAATGCGTCAGCCTGATCTGCGCGATTTTCGGGAATGCGGAGAAACCGGGCGAGTCGAATCGGAACATTCGGATGGCTAGGCGACGAAAAGCCAATGCGCCAATCGGCGGTGTGCATAAGTAAGTCTTACACTCCTCCGGCGAAGTTCACTCCAACCCCAACCAACCTGAAAAAACGAACCCAACCGCCCAGTTCGCTCGGTAAATCCCACGTACCGCCGCGTCCAACCAACCCAACACACCCCAATTCAAATCCCCCAAATAAATCATCCCCAATCAATTCCGCCGCTTACGCCCCAATCACCCCGCCCGCCACGCCAACCCAATGCGACAACTCGAGCAAGAAACATCATGCTCGATCCCGCCCACCTAGATCCCGATTCCGAAGAAGAATCGCCCCTAGCCCACTCCGAGTTCTCCCGCCGCGGCGGCCCGCGCACCGAAGAAGGTAAA
>JAABUQ010009054.1_pt1 | contig 13657 bp, 11 predicted proteins | sample 5560001 | NCBI WGS metagenome assembly JAABUQ01 (sample SAMN10711888, study PRJNA513371) | rock metagenome | isolation source: Antarctica rocks | place: Antarctica: Victoria Land, Finger Mt nord | collected 2015-12-18
GTCGGGGCGACGGGCACGGCCGGAGGGACCGGGGCGGCCAGAGCCGCCGGGGCGGACGCGGGATCGAACACGTCCGCTCCCGTCCCTTTGTCCACCGTCCGGGCCACCGTCCCGCCATGGTCCACGGCCAGCGCGTTGCGCGACGAGGGCTCATCCACCCACACCGCACCGGCCTTGGCCACCACCTCGATGCCACCGGGATCACCGGGGGCGCCGGGCGGCACCGGGAACGAACGCACCAGGCGCCGGGTGGCCGCGTCGTAGACCAGGACCGACGAGGTGCTCCGGTCGGGAACGTAGACCTGCTCGCCAAAGACCACCGGCGCCTCGAAGCGGTCGCCGGCCCGCAGGGCGACCGAGGAGGTCGTGGCCCGGGCCAGGTTGACGTCAACCAACGCTCCGCCGCGAACCAGCCAGACGTCGGGTCCGGGTTGGTTGGGCGCCACCTCGATGGCCGGTCCACGGCCCCCCGGCAGCGCGATGTTCGAGGTCCGGGTCGAGCGGTCCAGCACGACGAGGGTGCCGGTGGCCGCGTTGAGCGCAGTGGGCTTGGAGCCGGCCACGGCGATGGCCACGGGGTCGCCCCGGGCCCCCACATGGAATGCCGTCACCTTCCGGCCGCCCTGGCCCACCGCCCACACGGTCCCGTTCGTCCCCGCCACATACGCCGTCGAGCCGGCGATGGCCTGGCTCTGGATCGCCACGCCGAGATCCACCGGCGGCGCGGAGGGCAACCCGGTGGCCGGGTCGAGGGGAATCACCGAGCCCCTGGCTCCATCGAGGGCGAAGGCCGCGCCGGCGCCCGCCAGGACCGCACTGCCCGACGTGGCCGGGCCCGGTTCCATGGTGGAGAGGTCGACCTTGTAGACCTGATGCGAGCCGGGGACGGCGACATAGACGGTGCCGTCGGGTTGCTGGACGATCTGCAGGGGGTCGCCGGGCGGGGCCAGCGGACGCCGCCCGCCCTTGTCGTCGACGGCGGCCTGAAGACGATTGGCCGGAGCGTTGATCTGAGCGATGGTGTCGCCCTTTCGCAACCACACGCTGTCGTCGCCGGTCAGCGACCGGGTGCTGGTGTAGCCGGTGCCGAAGGCCACGCCCACGATCCCGGCGATCAGGACACCGGCCAGGCCGACGCGCCCGGCCCGGGCCCGTTGCGGGGGCGGCCCACCCTCGCCGGTCATGACCGCGACGGTACCGGGCGCCCGGGTGGTCACGCATTGGGCAGGGCTCCCCACATCGAAGTGGTTAGTGTGTTGGGAGGTTGTCATGAACGACGTGGTCGTCATCACCTTTGCCGGGGAGCGCCGGGAGCTGACGCCGGGCGATGTCCTCACCTTCGGTCGAGCCGAGTCCTGTTCGCTGTGCCTCGACCCCTCTGACCTGGGCATCTCCCGCCTGGCCGGCTCGATCGAATTCCAGGCCGGTACGTGGTGGTTGCTCAACCGCAGCTCGGTCCGCCCCCTCGACATCGTCGACATGATCGGGATCCGCACGGTGCTGCCCCCGGGCCGGCGGCTGGCCGTCGCCGGCGCCATGACCGTGGTGGTGGAAGGTTCCACCCTTCGCCACGCCATCGGCGTGAGTGCCGCCGAGCCGCAGGGCTTCGGCGCCACGGTGGCGGGCAACTCCGACCTGCGCCCCACGGCCACCACCGACGTCGTGGTCAACGCCGCCGACCGGTTGGCGCTCGTCGCCCTCTTTGCCGGTTACCTCGAGCCATTCCCTCGCTACGACCCCCACCCCCGCAGCTACGCAGATGCCTCGGCACGACTCGGCCTGCCCCGAAGCACCCTGGTGAAACGGGTGGAATATCTCCGAACCCGGCTCTCCCACGCCGGCGTCCCCAACCTGCTCGGCGAGAACGCCCTCCAGCACCTGGCCGAGTGGGCGTTGAGCACCCGGGTGCTGACCCGCGACGACCTCGCCCTCCTGCCCCCCCGTTGAGGCCTCCGGGGCCACCTACACTGCGCGGGAGCCGCCGAGTGGAAAAGCGAGCGATCCGATGCCGGGGACCGAGGGGCGTGCGTTGAGCGATGAGGGGCCCCTGCCGCCCGGGCGTCCTGCCGGCACGGTGCTGGATCCGGCATCGGAGCTGGGCACCCCCACCATCGGCGGTGGCACCGTGGTCGGTGCCGGCCGGCGGGGTTGGACCATCCGGGCCACGGCCGGTGACGGCGGAGAGCCCGTGGCCATCAAGGTCGGCGCTGCGGGCGTCGGCGGCGACCGGGCCCGGCGACGATTCATGGCCGAGGCGGCGGCTCTCTTGGCCCTGCCGCGTTCCCACCATGTCGTCCCCGTCCTCGCTGCCGGCGTCTCGGCCGCCGGGGAGCCGTGGTTGATGACGTCATGGTGGGAACGCGGTTCGATGGCCGACCGCTTGGCCCGCGGACCGCTGGAGGTGCACGAGGCACGCTGCGCTGGTGAGCAGATGGCGCAGGGGCTCATCGCCCTCGACAAGGCCGGACTGCTGCACATGAACCTGACTCCGGCCAATGTGCTCGTCGGCACCGACGGTACGGCGGCGGTGGACGGCATGGCGCGGCGCGCTTTGGCCCCCGGCCATGGCCCGGGGCCCGTTCCCGCTTATGTCCCTCCCGAGGTTCTCGAGGGCGGCGAGTGGACGGTACGCGGCGACGTGTGGAGTTGGGCGGCGGTCGTCCACGCCCTGTTGCACGGACGTTGCCCGTGGGCATCCGAGGTCAACCGGGGGCCGGCCGCCTATCTCCTGGCCATGGCCGGCGGCAAGCCCGCGGGACTGCGTCGAGGCGATGTGCCCGATGGGTTGCGCGAGCTGATCCAGCGGGCCCTCAGCGTGGAGCCCGGCGAGCGCCCCGGAGGACCCGCGGAGCTGGTGCAGGCCTTGGCGGCCGCCCCCCCGTCGCAAACCGCCACCCTCGAGCCGGGCCGGCGCTCCCCGGACGAGGCGGTGGGCCGGCCGCTCGGGAGCAGCTACCTGCTCCACGACCTGCTCGGAACCGGGGCCAGCGGCCAGGTCTGGCGCGGTGAACGCCGGTGGGACCACAGCGCGGTGGCGGTCAAGGTGCTCAACGCCGAGTTGGCCGCCAATCCCGAACAGGTCACCCGATTCCTCCGGGAGCGGACCACGCTCGTCGGGCTCACCCATCCCCATCTGGTTCCCATCTTCGATCTTGTTGCCGAGGGCTCGACGCTGGCCATCGTCATGGGCCTGGTGGAGGGCCGGGACCTGCGCCGCCTCTCGGTGGACCGCCCGACGTGGCCGCCCGACCAGCTGTGTTGGCTGCTGGCCCAAATCGCCTCGGGGGTCGAAGCGATGCATGCTGCAGGGATCGTCCATCGAGACATCAAGCCGGAGAATGTCCTCGTCGAGACCGGGCCCGACGGTGTGGGGCAGGCCCGGGTCACCGATTTCGGGCTGGCCCGGGCCCTCGATGGCCCCAGCCTGACCCGGGCCACACAGCTGGTGGGCACGGTGGAGTACCTGGCCCCCGAGCTGGTGGCCGACCGGCCCCTGACCCCGGCGGTCGATCTCTACAGCCTGGGCGTCATGGCCTACGAGATGCTCTGCGGTTGGCGGCCCTTCGCCGGGGGCCATCCGGCGTCGATCCTTCGGGCCCATCTCGAGCTCCGTCCCAGCCGGCCACCGCAGGTCCCCGACCAGCTTTGGAGTCTCCTCGCCCGCTGCCTGGCCAAGGATCCCGAGGAGCGACCCACCGCGGCGGCCCTGCGTTGTGCCCTTTTGGCCATGGCCCCGGACCTTCAGGGGATCGCCTCCCGGGATCCCGCCGCCTGGCGACCACCCGCACCTGGCACCGATCGGGCGCCGATCCCGATGCCGGGCGCTGATCGTGCGCCCCACCCGGCGCCGGCCGCTGGCGGCGAGGGGGCCCACGGCCGCTCGCCGGCGCTCCCCGCCGAGCGGGAGGGGGCCACGGTGGGGTTCTCCCGGAGGAATCTGCCCGCCCCGGATGCGCCCGCCACCGTCGTCGTCGGAGGTCCCCGGTGGCGGCGCCGCGTGCTGATCGGCGCGACGACGCTGGCCCTCGGCGCGGGCCTGGGGGCGGGGTGGGCCCTCACCCATCGAACGGTCGCCGGGCGCGGCGCCAGCATCGACGTGACCGCGTCAGTCAGGGTCGCCGGGCCCGGCAAGGTCATCGTCGGCTACGCGCCGACGCGCGAGTCGTCGCTGCTCTACTACGTGATCGAGAAGCGAGCGGCGCCGGGCGGGCCGGTCCAAGCCGTCGCCTCCACCGCCGGACCGGACTCGACCTTCACCGTGACCAACCAGGCCACCGGCCCGGCGTGCTACCAGGCCGTCGCTCTGTTGCGTCGACCACCGCGCCAGCCCGTGGCCGCCCCCGCCGCCGGCCAGCAGTGCGTGAGCGTCCCATGACCGACGCCACCAGTCCCCCGCCGAGCATCGGCGCCGAGCACGCGGCCTGGTTCGCCGAGCGCCACCATGTGCTGCTCAGGAACCTCGAACGCACCATCAGGGGAAAGACCGAGGTCCTGCGCCTGGCGCTCACCTGCCTGTTCGCCGAGGGTCATCTGCTGATCGAGGACGTCCCCGGCGTCGGCAAGACCTCGATCGCCAAGGCCCTGGCGGCATCGATGGATGCCACCTGGCATCGGGTGCAGTTCACCCCCGATCTGTTGCCCTCGGACATCACCGGGGTATCCATCTGGGCCCCGGCGGACCAGACGTTCCGGTTCCACCGGGGCCCGGTGTTCGCCAACCTGGTGCTCGGTGACGAGATCAACCGGGCATCGCCCAAGACCCAGTCCGCGCTGCTCGAGGTGATGGAGGAACGGCAGGTCACGGTGGACTCCACCAGCTACCCGGTGCCCCGGCCGTTTCTGGTCATCGCCACCCAGAACCCCATCGACCTGGACGGGACCTACCGCCTGCCCGAGGCCCAGCTCGACCGGTTCTTGATGCGGATCGGAGTCGGCTACCCCGACGCCGGGGCCGAGGCGGCCATCCTCGACCAGCGGGCCCGGGGGGGCGTGGCGCCCGCCATCGAACCGGTGCTCGGCCTCGAGACGGTGACCGAGATGATCCGGATCGCCGCCAATGTCCACGTCGAGGCGGCGGTGACCCGCTATGTGGTCGCCCTGGCCGCCGCCACCCGGTCGCGGCCCGAGGTGCGGCTCGGTCTCAGCCCCCGGGGATCCCTGGCCCTGCTGCGAGCCGGGCAGTCCCGGGCGGTGGCCGCCGGCCGGGCCTATGTCGTGCCCCAGGACGTCAAGGCCGTGGCCCCCTCGGTCATGGGCCACCGCTTGATTCTCACCGCCGATGCCGACGTCGCCGGGCTCCGGCCCGGTGAGCTCATCGCCGGAATCCTGGCATCGGTGAGCGTCCCCACATCGACATGACCGGCGGCAAGAAGGGGCGGTCCGTGACCATGACCTCGACCGGTCGGTCGCTGATCGCCGGCATCGTCGTGGCCTGGGTGGCGGGCGCCGCCCTCGGCTACCCCACGCTGGTCGCGCTGGCCGGCGGGGGGACGCTCGGCGTGCTGGTCGCCGCCGGCTTCGTGTGCTGGCCGCCCCGAATGAACGTCGATCGCCACTTCGCGCCCCCCACGGTGACGGCGGGCGAGGCCGCGGTGGCCATCGCCGAGGTCACCAATCTGTCGCGCCTGCCGACGCCTCCGGTCACCGTGGTGGACTGCCTGGGTGGCGCCGACGTCGCCCTCGAGGTGCGCGGCCTCGGAGCGGGAGGCGCCGCGCTGGTCCGTTATGCGCTGCCCACCGTCCGGCGCGGCCGGCTGGCGCTGGGACCCCTGTGCGTGGTGCGATCGGACCCCTTCGGCCTTTTTCGCCGTCTCCAGGTCCACGGGGGCGCCGATGTCTTGTGGGTCCACCCGCCCCTGCATCGGATGGCTCCCCTTCCTTCGGGCGTCGTCATGGACCTCGACGGCCCCGTCACCGACTCCGCCACCGCGGGATCGGTCACCTTCTCCGCCCTGCGCGACTACGTCGTGGGCGACGACCGGCGCCAGATCCACTGGCGGTCCTCGGCCCGGTTGGCCACCTTGATGGTCCGCCAGCATGTGGATACCAACGAACCCCGGGCCACCATCGTGGTCGACACCCAAGCCTCGCGGTGGGTGGGCGAGGTCTTCGAGGAGGCGGTGGCGGTGGCCGCCTCCGCTGCCCACGCGCTCAGCAATCAGGGCCACGCCGTGTCGGTCCTCATCGTGGGCGAGGATCCGGCCACGTCGCGTTCGCTCGGGGCCATCACCGTGGGCGACCGCCTGGCGGCGGCGAGCACCACCGAGGAGGTCAGCCTCTCCTCGCTGCTGACCCGCCTGGAGAAAGCTCCCGCCGGCGGTGCCCTGGTCGTCGTCACCGGGAAGCTCGAATCGAGCGCCGAGACCCGCCTGGCCGGCCAGAGCCGGCGCTTCTCCCCCGTGACCGTGTGTTCCATGGTCACCGACAGACCGTCTTCGTGGGGGCGCCGCTCGGGCATGCAGCTGATCACCGGCCCCGATGCCAAGACGGTGGCCGGACTTTGGAACCGCATGGTCCGGCGATGACCGCCGGGGCGTTGGGAGCACCGGCGGTGGTCCGGGCGGCCCTGGCCACCTCCGTGGTGGCTGCGGTCCTGCCCGCCGTCGCCCCCATCTTCGCCGATTCGGTGGCCTTGGCCCTTCTGGCCGGGTGGGCCGTACCGACCGCCGTCGCCCTGCTGTCGATGAGCTGGTCGGAGGGGGGGCGAAGACCCGGCGCTGGAGGCATCCTGGCCGGCTCTGCGGCCCGCTTGGCGGCCGACGTCGTCGGCGTGGGGGCGATCCTGCTCATCCTCCCCGACGATCCGTCCGGACGTGGCGCCCTGAGCGGCCTGGCGGCCGGGGCGGCCAGACTGCTCAGCGTGAGCCTGCCCGCGGCCGCCGCCGGTCCCCAACTGGGTATCGCCGTGGTCGCCGTCGCCGTGGCCGCCGCGCTGGCCGCCGAGATCGCCCACCGGACAACCGGACGGCTGGCCCCGCTCGTGCCCGGCCTGGCCCTTCTGGGCGTCGCCCTGCTGACCGGATCCGGGGGGGCCACTCCCCCCCGGTGGGTGGCCCCTGTGGTGGTGGCGGCGTGCGGATCGACCATGGCCGCCGCCGGCCTGCGCCGGCCGGCGACGACAAAGCGGGAAGGCACCCGGGGTGAGCCCCAGAGCGCCAGGCGGGCCGGCGTCGGGGAGGTCATTCCCATCGCTCGCCTGGCCACCGCCGGGGTCATCCTGGTCGTCATCGCGGCGGCGATGATCCCACTCGGTTCCCACCTTCCCGGCGCCCATGCCTCGAAGCCCTATGTGCTGCGCGCCGCGCTGGCTCCCCCGCCCCAACCTCGGTCACGAACCGATCCCCTGGCCGGCTACGCCGCCATCCACGACATCGTGCCGCCTGCTCCCGCGCTCTCGGTGGTCGCCCCGGGAACGGACCTGCGGGGCGTCTACTGGCGCCTGGCCGTGCTCGACGCCTTCGATGGGACGGCCTGGCGACCGACGTCGATCTTCCGTCCGGCCGGCAGGCGCCTCCCGCCCGGGCCCCCCCGCCAATCGGCGTCGACGCTCCTGCGAGCCCGCGTCACCCTCTTGCGCCCGTCGCCGTACCTGCCCGCCCCCGACCGTCCGGTGGCCACCTCGCTCAGCCAGGTTCAGGTGGACGAGGCCACCGGGGTGCTCGCCGCCCTGGGACCGAGCACCATGCCGCTCACCTACGAGCTGAGGGCGCAGATCGCCACACCTGATGAAGCGTCACTGCTCGACGCCACCATCCCGGCCGGGAACCCCAACGTCCGAACCCCTCCTCCGCCGGCCGAGTTGGCCAGCCTGGGCCAGGGTCTGGTGCGATCGGCCCGCCCCGACGCCTTCGACCGCCTGGTCCGGCTCCGGAACTTCCTCATCGGCAGCCCCTTCACCCTTCAGGCTCCGGGCCAGGAAACCATCGGCAGCGGTTACTTTCAGATCAAGGGAGTCCTCGCCGACCACACGGGCAGTGCCGAGCAATATGCCGCGGCGTTCGCGGTTCTGGCCCGCACGGTCGGGTTTCACACCCGGCTGGCCGTCGGCTACCTCAATGCCTCGCCCTCCGGGCGCGACGGGCAGGTGACGTACACCACCGCCGACTACACGGTGTGGCCCGAGGTGCGTTTCGACGGGCTCGGCTGGGAGCCGTTCCCCATCGTGCCGGCCGCCGGTGTCGGGTCCGGCGGCGCCGCCAGCGCACCGAGCCCACCCGGCGACGCGGTGAGCGCAGCACTCGATCGTCAGGGCCGGATCGATCAGGCCCGGCCGCCGGCGGACCATGGCCTCTCGCCCGTCCCGGATCGCCGTCGTGGGGGTTCGGGCCTCCAGGTTTCCCCGTTGGCCACCGTGCCCATCGGCATCGCCGCCTTGGTGATGGCGCTGGCCATGGCCGTCGTCGGCGCCAAGGGGTGGCGACTACGCGGCCAGCGCCACCGGCCCGACCCTGCTCTACGCCTGGCTGGAGCCTGGGAACACACCCTCGATCGGCTGGCCGAGCTCGGGATCCCCCTCGCCGCGTCGCTCACCGCCGGCGAGGTGGCCGACCGGGCCGTGGCCGGACTCGGAAACCAACGGGCGAGGCCCGTCGCCGGACTGGTGGACTTCGTCGACTCGGCCCGCTATGACCGCCGCTTCCCCCCCACCACCGCCGCCTCCGATGCCGCGTGGGCCGAAGCGCGCCATTTCGACGAGACCCTTCGAGCCACCACCCCCGCACTTCGCAGGCTCCGGGCCCGGCTCTCGCTCGCTCCCCTCCGCCGCCACCGGGGGCGGAGGGGACCTTGACGGTTCTGGCGGTGGGGGGTAGCCTGCGGATTGCCGCGTGCGGAGATGATTCTTGTTGTCTCCGCAGCTCGATGACAGGCGTTGCTCCGGCCCCCGGTAGCGCCCCGCCCTGCGGGTCTTGCTATGGAAACGGGATGGTGTGGCTAAACGTGGTGGATTGATGGGCGATGCCCCGGAAACATCCAGTGATCAGCTTCACGTTTTCACCGACGCCTACAACAAGTACCGGCTCCTCATCTACCGGCGGGCCTGCTGCGTCTGTGGGCCGGCGTTGGCTGACGACGTCACCCAGGAGGTCTTTGCCCGCCTGTGGCTGCACCCCGAAGAGTTCGACCCGACCCGAGGTTCGCTCCGTACCTTCCTGCTGATGCGCTGCTACGGCTCGGCCATCGACGCCGTCCGTTCGCAGGGCCGGCGCCGCTCTTCTCAGGAACGCAGCCACCGCCTCGACCGAAGCCCGGATCCCCCCGCCGTGGATGCCGGGTTGCTCCACGACGAGTTGGCGGAGTTGCTGGCCGGCGGCATCGAGACTCTCCCGTTCCACGAGCGGGAGGCCATCCGGGTGGCCTTCTACGGCCGATGCACCTATCAACAGGCCGCCGCCTTGCTCGGCCAGCCCGAGGGCACGGTGAAATCGAGGATCCGAACCGGTCTTCGCCGCCTCCACACCGTCTTGGCCGAGAACCAGACCGCCGCCGCATCCTGACCGCTGGGCCTCGGCTCAGCGGCGGTACTCGGGGTTCTGCCAGTCGAAGCGTTCCCCGGCGTCCCACGCCGGGCGTTGGTTGCCATGCGCTGGCAATCCGCCGGCCAGCAGCCGGGCCAGGTGCATGAGGTTCCAGGTCATGAAGGTCGTGTTGCGGTTGGTGAAATCGTTTTCGGGCCCGCCGGAGCCCGGATCGAGATACGAGGGACCGGGGCCCGCCTCGCCGACCCAACCGGCGTCGGCCTGGGGCGGGATGGTGAAGCCCAGATGTTGGAGGGAGTAGAGGACATTCATGGCGCAGTGCTTGATGCCGTCCTCGTTGCCGGTGATCAGGCATCCGCCGACCCGCCCGTAGTAGCGGTACTGGCCGAGATCATTGAGGAGGTGAGAGTTGGCATAAAGACGCTCGATGCAGCACTTCATGACCGAACTGTTGTCCCCGAGCCAGATCGGACCGGCGAGGACGAGAATATCGGCGTCGAAGACCCGCTCCTGGATGCCGGGCCAATCGTCGCGGTCCCAGCCCTGCTCGGTCATGTCCGGATACACACCCGTGGCGATGTGATGATCGACCAGGCGCACGCTCGAGGTGCTCACCCCGTGGGCATCCATGATCGCCCGGCTGGCGCCGACGAGCGCCTCGGTGTTGGACGACACGGGGGACCGCTTGAGGGTGCAGTTGATGAACAGGGCGGTCAACGCGCTGAAGTCCAACGACGGATCGGTCACGGCGCTCCTCTGGTCGTGGCTGGCGGATGAACGGAGACCGTCCTCCGGGCCAGTGTAGAAGCGGCGCCCGACCGGCCGCTTCTGCGGGGGCGTCGGCCACCTGCACCGGTTCCGCTGATGCACCGTTAGGGTCCCTGGGTGTGTTGAGCTCGCTGCGCCCCTTCCGGGAGCGGGATTTCGCCCTGGTGTGGACCGCCGCCCTGGTTTCCAACATCGGGTCGTGGATGCAGACCGTGGCGGTGGGGATTCTGGTCACCGCTCGCACCGGGCAGCCCAGTTGGACCGCTCTGGTTGCCGCCGCCGCCTTCTTGCCCATCGGAGTCCTTTCGCCACTCGGCGGGGTGATGGCTGACCGGCTCGACCGTCGGCGCTGGCTTCTGGCCACCACCGCGGGCGAGACCGTGTTCGCCACCGTGCTCACCGTGCTGGCCGCCACCGACCACGCCACGCCTGCGGTGGTAACGCTGCTGGTCTTCGGTGCCGGGGCCATGGCCGCCGTCGGTTTCCCGGCCTATCAGGCCATGCTCCCCGACCTGGTCCCCACGGCCGACCTGGGAGCGGCCATCTCCTTGTCATCGGCGCAGTTCAACCTGGGCCGGGTGATGGGACCTGCGCTCGCCGGGTTGGCCATCGTGGCAGGTGGGTACTCATGGGCCTTCGCCATCAACGCGGCGTCGTTCGCCGCCGTCATGGCCGCCCTGGTCGTGGTCCGCCTCCCTCCGGTGGTGATGAGCGGTCGGCGAGAATCCGTGACCCGCCGGCTGCTCGAAGGGGCTCGAGCGACGGCGGCGAACCCTCCCTGCCGGTTTGCGGTCCTGGTGATCTCGGTGGTGGCCCTCACGGCGTCGCCTTTCATCGCGTTGGTGCCGGCGGTGGCCCTCAAGGTGTTCGGGTCCAAGGCAGCCGGGACCTCGGTGCTCATCACCGCTCAAGGGGCCGGCGCGGTCATCGGAGCCCTGGCCCTCACCCCTCTGGTCCGCCGTTACGGTCGTCGACAGATCCTGATCGCGGATCTCGTCGCCGTCTGCATCGTGCTGATCGCTTACGGGCTGGCCCCAGACCTGTGGCTGGGTGCCGCGGCCATCCTGCTGGTGGGCGCCACCTATCTCGGCGTGCTGGCCGGGTGCAACACGATCATCCAGGTCCACGCGCCCCGGGCGTTTCGGGGTCGGATGCTCGGGATCTTCATGATGGCCCTCGGCGTCCTGTACCCCCTTGGTGCGTTGGCTCAGGGCGCGATCGCTGATCGGGTCGGCCTTCGGACGATGACCGTGGCCGGGGCCGGCCTCCTGCTTGGCGCAGTCGCCGTGCTGGTGGTGCGGGGCATCCCGGCGGCCATTGACGACCCAGCGGCCATCGAGCAAAGCTGCGCTGCTGATGACGTCGAGTAGGCTACGGTTGGACACCCTCTGGGGGCGTAGCTCAGTTGGTAGAGCGCTTGCATGGCATGCAAGAGGTTCGGGAGTTCGATTCTCCTCGCCTCCACCATCCCTCACCAGGGGGTATCCGGGTCTGGGGGGGCCCGGTGGAAGGGCCCGCGGACCCAGATGGAGCAACCACTGGAGCAATGCAGCGGGATGTCTGGGGACGCCCCCGGACGGGTGCGGACGATTCGGGTGGGTTGAAACAGACCGGACATGACCTCGACGTGGGCGTCGATGGTGGGGCGCACCTGGTGCCGGTAGTGCTGCTCGAGCATCCGGGTGGACGTGTGGCCGAGGACGTCGGCGATCACCTCGAGGCGGACCCCGCCGGCGGAGAGCAGCGACGCGGTTGAATGGCGTAGCTCGTTGAGCGTCCAGTGCCCGAGGCCGGCGGTCTCGGTGAGCCGGCCGAAGGCGTGCCGCAGGTTGGCCGGGTCCAGCGGCGTGCCGATCTCGGTCGTGAAGATGAGACCGCTGTCGACCCACACCTCCCGGGCTCGTGCTTGCTCCTCGACCTGGCGGGCCCGGTGCACCTCGAGCGCCACGGCGACCAACGGCGGGATCGTCAAGGTCCGACGGCTCTTCGGTGTCTTGGTCTCGCCGAGCCGCAGGCCGGAGCGCTCACTCTTCATCGAGCCCTGGACGGCCAGGCGCCCGGCCTCGGGGTCAACGTCGATCCAGCGCAGACCGGTGAGCTCGCCGGGACGTAGACCGAGCATCAGCCCGGTGACGAAGAGGCCCTCCAGGCGGTGATCGGCCGCAGCCGCCAGGAGTACCTTCGCTTGATCCTGGGTGAGGGACCGACGATCGGCCGGCCGCACGGTCGCCGGCATCTCCGCCACCCTGGCCACGTTGCGGCTCACCTTGCCCCGCCGCTCGGCGACCGTCAGAGCCTGGGCGAGGTAAGCACGGACCCGGTTGACCGCGTCCGACCTCGACCCTTGGCCACCATGGCGGCCAGCAACGCCTCGACATCCTCGGGCTGCAGATCCCTGAGACCTTTGGTGCCAAAGGCGGGCACGATCCAGGTCTCGACCGCCCATCGGGCGTTATCGACGGTGTTGGGACTCTTTTGGCCGGACGCCGCCTTCGCTTCAAGCGACGCCAACCACCAGACCAGGAAAGGGCCCAGACGGTCACCGCTGGCCACGGGCACACCCATGTCGATCTGACGCTGGAGCTCGACCAGCTTCGCCTGGCACGCCTTCCTGGTCTTGGCTGACACCCGCTTGCGACCGCCTCCCGGCAGGGTCACGGCCGCCCGGTACACGCCGACCGAGACGTCGAGGTAGATCGATCCCTCACCATTGCCCCGCTTGCTCATCGCCGTCACCTCCGAGCCTCTTCCGGCCGGAACCTGTCCGAGAGTGGGCGCCTGCTTCACATGGGACGACCCGACTCGCTGCCAGCGACTGTACCGAAAGCGTGCGACCGCGACCCTCCGTGCGGACGGTGCTGGAGATCACGGTCGGCCCGGTACCTACGATCTGAACGATGCCCCTACCGTTGCCGCCCCACGAGATCGTCCGTGCGGGACCCCCGCCGACTGATCTCCTCCTGGTGGTGCGCGGCGGACGAGACAGTCTGAGCGACGCCAACCTCGAGCGTGCCGTTGGGGATTGCTGGCTCCGATACGGCTTCTTCGGTCTCTCCGTCTTCGGAGCACCAGACGACGACCTGGCCGCCTTAAGCGAGTCGGTGAGCCAGATTCGCCGCAGACGCGAGGTGCGTGTCGCCCGATGCGGTCAGCTCCGTACCGCCGGGCTCGAGGTGTATGCCACCTTCGTCAACCCCACTCACTACTCGCTGATCTTGCCCGACGCCATGGCCGCCACGTTCGGACGCCTCCGGACCTGCTTCTCGGACCCCCAAGGCAATCCCGGCTTCCTGTTGCCTCACGTCAAATCCTCCGGGAAGGCTGAGTCGTTGCCTCACGTAGAACCTCCGGCTGGGAACGGTGGTTGAAGGCGATGTTGACCCGCGGTTTGACGGGCGCGGGGGTCTTGGTGA
>JAABUQ010009055.1_pt1 | contig 13657 bp, 16 predicted proteins | sample 5560001 | NCBI WGS metagenome assembly JAABUQ01 (sample SAMN10711888, study PRJNA513371) | rock metagenome | isolation source: Antarctica rocks | place: Antarctica: Victoria Land, Finger Mt nord | collected 2015-12-18
GGTCCCCCCCCCCGCCGCCCCCCGCCGCCCCGCCGGGGGGGCGGGGGCGGGGGGGGGCTGCGGCGTGCGTGCGGGCTTGGGTTTCTCATGGGTTTGGGGTTTGAGGTTTGGGGTATGTGTTTCGAGTATTCAGGGTGAAGATGGGGTGGTAGAGCTGGGTTAGGAAGGGGGGCTTCAGTGCTAGCCGTCTGGTTTCTGGCATGCGAGTCAAGTTCGTAACGCCTTTATTTATTTTCTATGTCGACGATTGGGGGGGGGGGTGTAGTCGTTATCCAGTCCTATGTCGGCTGACTATCCCGAGACGTTGGGTGTTCGTTATTGGATTCCATACCTCGATAGTAGTGAGGGCTGAGAGATGGATCTCGTGAATATATCTCTAAGGTCTTGCAATCCACCGATATTGAGCCATACACTGCAGAGATAGCATAAAGGCGACTCGAGACCCACCGTATGTATGCTCCATGGGGCTTGTTCCAACAATTGGGTATCGTCAGATATACTACATACCCTCCTCAGCAACAAGCGCTATAGATTGTGGGAGGACTGTACACATCGCGCATGCAAGAACCAACCAAAAACCAAGAAGAAAAGCGTAGCAAAGGTAAGAGTAAAGGAAAAGAAGCGCCTCGTGACGTAAAAGTCAGTGGGGTGGGTACACTGGCGGAGGACCGACAATGCTTCAGTTCATAGTCGTATTACTCGCGCCAAGAAACGAATCGGCAGGAAGAACTCTCGGCCGCAGGATCAATGAGATCAATGCTGTTCAGTATATTTTGCTCATGCTATACTCGGGCCATGAAGGAGTCTGAACGAAGGAGAGGCATGGCGAGTTGTCCCAGACAGCTTGAATCAGGATAAGAGGGGTGCAGGGTAAGAAAAACCACTCGGACATGCTAGAGGGGGATGCGAGCATTGATATACGGAAAAAGTCGCTAGAGATGCTCAAGTAGACAAAACGTGACCGGTCATGAGGGTTGAGTGGCGCGAAACCAAGTTCTTGACATACTGCGCTAGACGATTTCGAGGTCTACTCGCTTCATCTAATGACCTTCCTCTTGTCAAGGTCGTAACTCCATGGCTCCTTTCAAAGCTCTGACATTCATTGAGTATGTAGAGAATCTCGGGACTTGAATCGGGGTATTCTCTCAGACTTGAGACTCATTGGCTCTTGCGAGCGAGCCCAACGAAAGCAAGGCAGTAAAGAGCTATCTTTGAAGATACACAGGGGCGAGCAGCAATTCAGGGCTCGCACATCAGCTGTCTCGGAAATGTTAGGTTTGCCACCCTGGCATTTGCAGAAAAAGCAGCGCAATCGACTTTCGATCAAGAATCTCCTCGCTAATTCATTTACGACACGTATTGCTTCTTGGGCAACCTTCACCCTAAGCTGCGGCCTCCATTCTCGACAAGAGATTCTTTGGGAGGTTTCACAGCTGTCCCAGCGACAAACTTCCACCCATCTCTCTTCATACCCTTCCAAATCTCCCCAACCTTGAGCCTAACCAGATCCCCGGCACTGCGAGCATCTTCCGCACTATCGTGGCCTCTCCCGCCATCCTGCTGCACGTCGCGGTCCAAATGTTTCTTCATCAGAAGTTTGAGTCCATGACGAACAGGAAGACCCCGTGGGTGAGGATAGAGTATGCAGCTGTCAATGATGGAAGGGTGTATTATCCGCATTGCATTGAGATCGTTCTCAAGAGCGTGCCCTATCAGCGGCGTTGTAGGTGCAATGAGGTCGAAGAGTTGAGAGCGTGCAACAGCGGGAGACGCAGCGAAGCCTAGGGCAGGGGTCGGTGACTTTTCCTCATCCAAGGTTTGTGGGCGATCGGGGGAGGAATTCAAGGCGGCAGAGGTAAAGTCCGAAAGCCATACACCGGAGAAACGCGAATTGAGGTCCAAGATCTCGCCTAAGGGTCGAACAAGAGTATCAAGTAAGATTGCTCCAGAGGGCCAAGAGGTGGCCGTAAGACGAATGAGCTCCATTCCTTGAGTTGTGTAACCCATTTCGCAGTCAAAGCATACTGCTGTCTTCTTATCCACCAACGAGGGGTTCTCGGGAGTGTTTTCGAAGGCCATTATGAGGGCTAATCGCTTCGGATCGGAGACCTTGAAGACATGCGTTTCCGCAGTCGTGCAGCCAACAGAAGCGCCAACAGATTCGTTGCAGCAGCCATATACGGATTCCTTGTATGATCGGTCTGCGTTGCTCTGGGCCGATGGGCGTCGCGGTTTAGCTGGGTGGTATCGACATGCGCCGCCTGTAGTTAAGGCGCCATCCTCCGCCCTTCGTCCAGGGAACACCTGGAAGCGGGTACGGCATCGGTCACATTGCTCCCAATTCTGGGCAGCCTCAACCCCTTGGCGAGCCTTCTCGATGTCGGCTGAGCTGAGCTGAGCAGTGACAAAGCCGTACTTTGCGAGGCCATCTTGCTTCCCGAGGAGGTCTGGGAGAAGAGTAATTTCTTCCATGGGCGACAGGCCAGTGTCGATAGTCTTTGGAACTTGCAGTATTGTGGGGGCCGGTTCTCCCAAGTCCTTTTCGATGACTTTCAGGCGTTCCTCCTTCCAAGCTGGCAGCTTCATTTTCTTCAAGACACCAATCCGGTTTTTGATAACATTGGCGTAGATAATTGGGCTTCCCTTTGCAGTTCTTTCTTCCTCATTCAGTGCCGTCCAGATCAGCTCCTGAGCAGAGAGCTCTAATCCTACTGTCGATGGATCATCGCCGTTCTTGATATCGTCGTTTAGTCGACTCATTTGCTCGTGCATCATGGTTACTAGCCTTACACGAATGTTGTGAGGAGCGGGCGGGTTCGCGAGCATACGTGGATTCAGTGACTCCACTGGTATGTCTTTGTGTTTCTTGGTCAAAGAATTGGCTGCCTTTGATACAGCAGTCTTATTCCCCAAGCCTGCAATACCTGTAGCAGGCTTTACACCGGTGGTATGTCCTTTGAAGCTTCGTGTGGGAGGTGGCGAGATGGGCCGGGTTATCGAAGCTGGCAGGACATCTTTCGGTTGTTTATGAATCCTGACATCCTTCTCTGAAGAAGAAGAACGTTTGAAAGGTAATTGGGATGCAGTGGATTGTGTAGTCACTTTGCTAGTGTTGCTCGCTGTGATGGCTCGATGTTCATCAGAGCTAGTAACTCTTCTTCGTTTCCGCGGCTCATCACCACCTTCCAAATCTATAGAATGTGTTGCGGATCTTTCCACCCGCGGTGGTGGTAGAGAGCCTTCAACATGATTTGTAGCCTCGCGATGCGCAAATATGCAGCTAGGAATTGAGCAATGGGGGCCCTCTGGACAATCGACTTGCTTGAACAGACCGAGCGAGGAGAACATAACGGAGAGAAAGAAAGGTTCCGTGATAGAGTCAATGAACATTCCGCGCATGAGAAAGGCTTACTTGAAGTGAACGAATGATTCGTGCACCGAGGAGCGAGGCATGGCGATTAGTGATGTAGACCTGGCGCGAAGGAAGCTGTGTCCTTCAAAATATCATATCCACCTCTTGCTGTACCGCGTATATCTGGAACGTCGTAAGTTCGGGGTAGTGGGGAAGCTGATGAAGCGGCGGAGCGTAGACGTTCACGTTAATGCCAGTGGCAGCCTTGGCCGGTTTATAGAGGACAAATGCTTTCAATGCAAGCACTACGAAGGAGTGGCTACAGCTCAAACTCTACGAAGCAGATATGTTATGCAACAACCGATAGTAGTGTGCGATATATGTGAGGTTACCAATTGCAAAAGACCAGCTCATGCATGCTCCAAAGTGGCTAGTGTAGGGCTACGGGTACGCTAAGGTAGCGGGTAGATCCCTGCTTTATTGGTCTTATGCTCCATCCCTGCTGACGTCGCATCGCGTCTGCCCGAACTTCAAGATTGCCTGGCCACCTCATCATACGGCTTTGTTCAAACACTCCTCTGCTCGGCTTACACTCACCGATCCGTGTCAATCTCGAGATTCTGGTCTGATCTATTATGGAGGAAGCGGAGCGAATAGCAAGTGAGACGTCGCCTGGACCAGAGCATTTATGTGTTCTCGTACATGGGTGAGTATGTCGGACTGCAACGCCTCCTAGGACCATAGTTGAAAATCTTGCAGGCTATGGGGAAACCCAAACCACCTATCGTACGTAGCGTCGGCACTGCGCGAAAGGTTCACCGAAGAGCAACTCCACATCCTTGTGGCCAAGAGCAACAGCGGTAACTACACGTACGATGGTATCGAAACAGGAGCGGAGCGAGTCACACAAGAGATCGAAGAGCATATCGCAGAGCTTGAGGTCAAGGGTTCAAGGATAAAGAAGCTTAGCATGTTTGGGTATTCTCTGGGTGGTCTAGTCGCCAGGTACTCAATCGGCCTACTCTTTTCAAATGGCTGGTTCGATCGCATCGAGCCTATAAACTTCACAACATTCGCCTCGCCGCATCTTGGCGTCCGGACGCCCATTCTAGGGCCACACAGTCGTTTATGGAACGTCCTTGGGGCCAGGACACTTTCAACATCAGGTCGCCAGCTCTTCTCAATCGACACTTTTCGAGACACAGGCCGTCCTCTACTCTTAGTTCTCGCAGATCCTCACAGTATCTTCATGCAGGCTCTAGCTCGCTTCAAACATCGGGTACTATATGCAAATATCATCAACGACCGCTCCGCGCCATACTACACCACCTTTATTACCAAGGTCGATCCTTACGCCGATCATTCTGCCATCGACATCCACTACATGAAGGGATACGAGCCGAATATTATCGACACCGCAGATCCTGTTTCTAAAAAGCTTCCGGACCCCTCGGGAGGTCTGCTATCTCGGGTAGCAAGCAACAGCCAGAATGTGCTTACAACGGTACCCTTTGTAGCGGCTATGGTAGTATTTATCCCGATTGGAACCCTTCTTTTCCTCGCCAACGCCGGCGTACAGTCAATACGGAGCCAGAAGCGCATCAAGCTTCATGAGTCTGGTCGAGCTGGTGTTGGATTGGGTAATTACCGCATACCGCTTATAATGGAGAATGCTCGCAGCGCAGTCGAAGATACCTTTGGCAGCATGACTGGCACCCGCAATCAGCAGTACCTTCCAGCAGGCATAGAACAGGATGCGAGTCCATCGCATGACTCTGAGGATGAGAAGCATAGGTCACCTGCAAAATCCAATCGTAAACGCAGGCGAAGGTCATCAGCTCAACAGCCCACATTTCCGACGCTGAATCTGTCCTCTGAGCAGTTCGAGATGATTGAGAACCTCAACGAAGCTGGATGGCGAAAATACGCTGTCCACATCCACGATGTCAGGCATACTCATGCGGCGATCATTGTGCGGAGTACACCGCTCCGTAGCAAGTTTGAAGAAGGCAAGCGTATTGTTGGCCATTGGATAGAAGAAGAATTCGAGGTATGAGCTGCGGCTTCCCTCTGTTCCTTCTGATTTACAGTCAGCATTTCACTGGTGTGGGCACGAGAACGGGCTAGGAACCACGCATGGCATAGTGAAGGCGTTTGAATTCTGTTGAGTTTCGCTTTTCTTTGCTTGGTTTCATTTCAGCGGGTGTCGAAGAGGCATTGTGCTTTTTGGTGCGAATTCCCAACGAATGAGATCCGATGCTTTCGTCAATACCTAGCTCCTACGGTGGACCTTTGGCCTAGCATGCTTTGCTACCTTCTGATCATCGGTTTCGCTCCCAACTCCCAAAGATGAGGTGTGTACCAGGCCAGGGATAGAGCGAACGCGTGAAGTGGTATAGGAGTTAAGACCATGTTCTAATCAAGATATTGATCTAGGTAACTCTGGAGACGTGGGTTGCTTGCTTATGATTTCGTAACGCATTGCCAGCCAAGGTCAAATCGGCTGTTCAGACTGGAACTTGGCTTGTAGTAGATTCATCAAGCACGGTCACAGACAGTGGTTTTTCGTACATTTGCCCGAAAAGTGCCAAGGAATAATCCTGGACTGTTTCTTGCCAGCGCACGGAATAGAGCAACCCTAAGTCAAAGGCTTAAGTGTGCGCGCCTAATAAGACAGAGGCAGTTGCCCGTTTTGACAGCTCACTCTTGAGCATCAAAGGTACAAAGGTACTGCTTGGTGCGCTCAATGCCGGTCCGATGCTTCTTCTGAACATCACGTAGAGTATCTCGGTTTGAATAGCAATCAGACTGCCAACTATTCTCTACATAGTCATCCTTCTCCCTTGCTGAGATCCAATAGTAAGTACACATTTGAACGTTCCTCAAGTTCAACCGGGATCATGAATTGTGCCGGTCATCCTTCCCTTGTCATCCGTCGGGCTGCCATATCGTGTTCCTCAGTCCTTCCACGGAAAGGGCGATGCACGATCCTCTTTGTTTGCTCAATGCGGAATTGTCTAGTCATCTGTAGCACCCAAGTGCCACGCGAACACAGAGTTTGGTGCTCAGGCAGTACCCATGCTGTGTCTCATTGGTACAGAAATGATTCTTACACGTCTCCTGTGCCATTTTCCTTCAACAACTCAGACGAATGACATGATCCGGTGCTTTCGAACCACTTCCTTGTTATGGAATGTCGAGCTCACAAGTTCTGGCAGCATAGGAGGTTGCCTCACATGCCACCAAATCCGCAGAAATTATACAATAGCCTATCCAAAGATGTTGAGGCAACGACGCCTGCCGTTGACACTATGACCCGACGCTTGCTGCCCGCAGGACGTGTCCCTCACGTCTGCATTGTTGGAGCTGGGGTAGCAGGCTTGAGATGTGCCGATTTATTGAGCATGAGAGGTGTCAAAGTGACGTTACTTGAGGCAAGGAACCGGATAGGTGGGCGCGTAGGTGCATCTAAATCCATAACAGAGCAGTGGCTGATAGAATCCAGATTCACCAAAGTAACCAATTGGGTCGGCTTGTGGATCTGTAAGCTGACTCTAAGCTCAGTGAGCTGTTTCTAATCCGAACAGAGGGCCCAACTGGATTCATGGCACTGAGCGCAATCCAATCTTGGACCTCGCGAACGAGACCAGCACCGTAACACTGAATCCTGAAGCAGCCGGCTCCTCCGCCGCTGTTGATCAGCTCGGCCATACCATGCCTGAAGCAAAGGTCAAAGAGCATAACGAGCTTATGTGGAGCGTGATAGATAGCGCATTCAAATATAGCAAAGAAGACTCTGCCTCGATACCACAAGACAGATCGCTCTACGGCTTCTTTCAGACGAAATTGAAGGAGAAAAGCCTGGACCGGGCCTCCTCAGAGATAGTGCTACAGATGGCTAGGATATGGGGAGACTTTATTGGTGATCCCATCGAGAAGCAGAGCCTGAAATATCTCTGGCTTGAAGATTGTATTGACGGAGGTTCGAGACAGTCCAGAGCCTGCTAAGACCGCAACTAACGAGGCTCACATTAGAGAACCTGTTTGTGGCCAGCACTTATAAAGCAATCCTGGACCGGATTGCCGAATCTGCGCTTGCGAATATCGATCTTCATCTTTCGACGAAGGTCACAAAGATCATCAGCAACCCAAACCTCAGCACTGATCATCCTCTTGGTATCGCTGTGTCAACAAATACAGACGACGCTCCATTCCTCTACGATGAAGTGGTGATGACCGTCCCACTTGGGTACCTCCAGCGCAATCTCTCCACTTTCTCCCCACCTCTCCCTACTCATCTTTCGGACGCTATCTCGCAGGGATCTTATGGTCGCCTTGAGAAGGTCTACGTGACCTTCCCTACGGCATATTGGTCTCAAGCAACTTCAGACGGCACACAGAAGCCTTTCTTCACTCACTTTTTGCACCCTACCTACGCTCTCAAGCACAACCCCAAGGCTTGGAACATGAACTGTGCATCACTTGCTGATCTGCCAGGCGATGCAAGCCAGCCGATGCTACTGTTCTATATGCACGGCGAATGCGCCGAGCACATCACGTTCCTCGCCAACGGGCTAGACCCCAATTCGCAAGAGTACTATGACCGCCTACAGCCCTTCTTCGAGCCTTACTACTCACGATTGCCAAACTACTCGTCTTCGTCCGAGGACTGCATCCCCAAGGGATATCTGGCAACGAATTGGCAGCATGATGAGTTCGCAGGTTACGGCTCGTATGCGAATTTCCAGGTGTCTCATGGGGAGGGGAAAGTCTTGCTGGACAAGAACATCGAAACCATCAGGAACGGTGCGGCTGAGAGGCACATATGGTTTGCTGGGGAACACACCGCTCCATTCGAGGCGCTTGGTACAGTCACAGGCGCATACTGGAGCGGAGAGCACGTTGCCCAGCGAATTTTGGCTGTATATGGCATGCTAGACAAGGAAGGCATAACAGGAAAGAGCGAGAGTTCGGTGAGCGATGGGAATTATAAAGGCGCAGACAGCTCGAACATAGAGATTAATGGTATAGCGCATGGTGCAGGCGTGGTTGGCTTGTAGCCATCGGGCTCGATCAGCGAGCGTATGAGATACTGTCTACGAGGGCCGACTGAACGATAGACAGGAATGGCATACGCTTTAGTGTTAGGAGGAGATAGACCATACCTTTAGCAATATCAACATCCTGGCCAAGAAGCTGGCCCGCTATTCAGTGACAAAAGCATCTGCACTTTTTGTAGCATCGACGAGCGTTGTTCATGCATGTGGCGGCAAGTAGTGGTACACTCATACCTTGGTATTCATCAAAGAACGCAATGATGGAGAGATGATGGATGTAAAAGACCAGTTGACACCCATAGCTAAAGAGGTCAACAGTCAAAGCATCGTACTCACACATTTCTAAGCCCAAACAGAAGGATACAGTAGTGAGCCGCATGTACAAGTTGAGCTGGTTGACCCCCTGAGAATTGCACCATGCCACGACGTAAGATGAAAGTTTCTGTTCCCTTCTTTGCATGAGGACCCGAAAGAGGCTTTCATGGGACTTCTCATAGATGAAAGGAAATTTCGCTTGATCGTTCCGACTACGACGAGAGGTTTCTCGCAAAAAAAAGCTTTAAGGGGGTTGGGGCTGAAGTTCCGCCGGTTTACCACCTATTATTCCATTCTAGGGGCGGCCAGTTCTTGGCGTTCTCTAAGCTCGCGTCCAGCCCCGGGACTAATATTCCAGGGCTTCCTTACTTACCCAAAGTACACCGAGCCTCCGATGTTTGCTTAGGATATTTCATTCGCTCCCGGCATCACCTATGCGAATAAGACCAATGGACGTCACCCAATTCGCTACGGACCAGCTGTCCCTGCTCTCTGCCGAGCTCGCCGCCGAGACCGCCTCAACAGCTGCACTTCTAGCCTCCACATCCCCCTCGGTACTCGCACGCGCCGGACTTGCAATCATCAATCTCGTCGTATCTTCTCAAAGAACCGGTCTAGGCGGCAAGACTGTCCTTGAACTGGAGCAAGATCATGCCATTGGCAATGCGGGCGAGATCGGCGAACATGGGATTCGCACAGGGGATATTGTGAAGGTGGGCGAGCAGCCCAAGGGCAATGAGAAGAAGAAAGAGAAGGCTGGGATGGAGGGGAGGGGTTTAGAAGGCGTGGTTGTGAGGATCAATCAGAAAGGTTTGCAGGTTGCGTTGGGGAAAGAGGAAGACGATGTTGACGGCTTGGGGGGCAGGCTGTGGGTGTGAGTAGATGTGTGCGTGACTATGTTTCGTTGCTGTCTGCCTTACAGAAATACTGGCTAATGGTTCCTTGTGTGCAACAGAGTCAAGTTGGCAAACGACGTTACCTACAAGCGGTGAGTCTTATCGTGGTTGAGCATGGGAAGCATGTGGGACTTATCCTGTCGTCACAGAATGAACCAAACCATGGAACGGCTGAAGAAGATGAACGAATCTGATTATACGACATTGGCCAGAGTATTGTTTGGCTTGGACTCGCCTTCTCCAATCTCAACAAGCGCAACCGAGATTGAGGCCGATATAGGACGTATCGAGTTCTTCGATCCGACGCTGAACGACTCTCAGAAGGACGCAGTCAGATTTGCCCTGGCTTCTAGAGATATCGCTCTCATTCATGGACCACCAGGGGTATACCTTGCTCCCGAAGGAAGGTTGCACAGCTAATATTCATCAGACAGGCAAAACATACACGCTCATTGAGCTTATACGACAGATGGTACAACGGAAGCTTCGAGTACTGGTATGCGGACCCTCGAACATCTCCGTCGACAATATCGTTGAGCGACTAGCTCCACAAAAGATACCAATCATTCGCTTAGGGCATCCAGCTCGTCTGCTTCCGAGCGTGCTAAATCATTCTCTGGACGTATTGACACAAACATCTGACGCTGCTGAGATCGTCAAGGATGTACGGAAAGAACTCGATAGCAAACAGGCCAGCATCAGAAAGACACGTAACGGCCGGGAGCGGAGAGCCATCTATACCGAGATGAAGGATTTAAGGAAAGAATATCGAGAACGAGAAAAACAATGTGTTACTACGCTTGTAGGAGGAAGCAGGGTCGTTCTTGCCACATTGCACGGTGCTGGCGGTTTCCAGCTCAAACAAGAGCAGTTCGACGTTGTCATTATTGACGAAGCAAGTCAGGCCTTGGAAGCACAGTGCTGGATCCCGTTACTGTCCGCAATGAAAGTGGTCTTAGCAGGCGACCATTTGCAGCTACCTCCTACCATCAAATCATCAAACACCAAACCCGCGCCTGTAAAAGACAAGCATGAATCCGAGAAGGCGAAGAAAGGAGCGCTCAGCACCTCATTAGAAGTCACGCTTTTCGATCGGCTGCTTAAGCTGCATGGCTCCTCCATCAAGCGTATGCTAACCACACAGTATCGGATGCATGAGAAAATCATGAGATTCCCGTCTGACGAAATGTATGGCGGGTCCCTTGTAGCAGCGGAAGCAGTCAAGGCTCGCCTTCTCAGGGACCTGCCTTACGAGGTCCAAGATACGGATGACACACGAGAGCCTCTGGTCTTCTACGACACCCAAGGCGGAGACTTCCTTGAGAAGTCGGAAGACGAGAATGCAGATAAGACTACCAAAGGCGCCATCATGAGCGACAGCAAGAGCAACGAGATGGAGGCTGCCCTAGTCAAGATGCATGTCCAAGGCCTGGTCGATGCTAGTGTTTTGCCGGAGGATATTGCGGTCGTTACACCCTACAACGCTCAGCTGGCGCTTCTTGCACATGATCTCAAAGAAAGGTTTCCTGGCATTGAACTGGGTAGCGTAGATGGGTTTCAGGGGCGTGAGAAAGAAGCAGTGATAGTGAGCCTTGTCAGAAGCAATCCAGGGCACGAAGTTGGTTTTCTGGCTGAAAAGCGGAGATTGAACGGTTCGTGGTACCCCTTTTTGGGAGCATGTCACGTTTGACACGCTGACTATGTGCTTTCCAGTGGCAATGACAAGACCAAAACGACATTTGTGCGTGATTGGAGACTCAGAAACCGTGGGAGGGTAAGTGGCAATGGCGAATGGACCACCTTTCCGGCATCATGCCTTGACTGACAACAAATGGGGCCTAGGGGTAATAAATTCTTAAAGGCATGGATGGATCACCTAGAAGAATTTGCTGATCTGCGGTACCCGAATGTTGCGGATCTCCAGCTGTAGAGAGACCAGGAATCTTGACTCCTAGATCTTCTCATAGCCCACATATCGACCTTTCGCGGCCGAGCGCAGGTTTTGAATTTGCATTTTTGACTGTTCGACCACTCATGAAGCCGGGACAAGTCTCCATGCAAGTGCAAGTCCTGCATTAGAGAAGTCTCCTAGGAACGTAGTTGAGCCCATTCGAGGTGTCGCATCTTTGTCAGATGATGCTGGACGGAAAGATCAATGAATGCCCATGGTCAAAACGTCCGAACGTCAAGAATACTATTCGCCGAGTAGAGGCACTCTATAAAAAGATTTTGGATAAGGAGAATGGCTATTTTGGCCTGGTTGGCTCATGAATGCCCTGTGCAAGGGACATGCCTTCTCATCCCACGCCTATCAATCAAAAGCTATCGCTGTATCTGGCATCGAACAATGGGGTACCACACAGTCTCCAACAAGACTACGTCCATTCATCGATAACCAGTCTTTCTGTACGAGATAACATTGTCACCTCATGGTGAAGTCTCCTGGCCATGTCACACTCAACGTGATTCTGTGTCAAAGAACAATGGAGCGCGTTCATTTGTCGACAACACTTATTAAGGTCAAGATTGTGAAAGCTATTGAAATTATACTATATTCAGGAGCCCCCAAAGATGGCCACCAGTCTCACAACTCCTTTCTTCTCATCATTACCATCAGTCACGATGCCGCTCCCTGAATATTCCGGGCTGGATCGAGCCTCGCCTCCACCACCGATGCTTCGTCCATCGTCCACACTCGAAAAGCTCATCTCCGAAAAGATCCCTCTCAAAGACATTCTCGACGGGGCTCTCGATGGCTCAATCACCCTTATCGACGAGATTAGGGAAGCCGAAATTGCTCGAGTTCGCTTACATTCCTTCATCGACTCATGCCACGAAGAAGAAGACCCGTGTCCCAAGACGGTGCAAGAAATCGGTTACTACAACACCGAACTCCGGGAATGGACAGCACAGCTGGCAAAGCTGGAGGTTGAGACGTTAGCGCTGCAGACAGATGTATGTAATCCACCGCAACCTTCTGCTCTTCATCTACCCTATGCCTCCACAAAAGTACAATACTGACACCGCCTAGATCGCCTACCTCAACCACGCCCTCCACACCGGACTTCGACGACCACCCTCCACCAGCCCCTTCGTCAGCATGCCACCCCAACAAGCCTCACCTTACACCAACTACCCCCGCGACCCCCGCACCCTACCCATCCGCCCACCAACCACAAGCTACCCATACGTCAACCCATACGCCAGCCCCTACACCCATCCCCAGGCACCAACATCCTCCCACGGACCACCCTTACCCGCATCCGCGCCGGACATGTCCTCCTGGGCAAAAGGTTCCGACAAGTACGGCCGCTGCACAAGACAACGCCGGGAAGGTCGCTACCACATCATCCTCCTCGCGCCCAACGATAGCCCTGAACGTGGGATGCATGGCAACCGGTGGACGCCGGCGATGGGGTACGAGAGTATGCGGAGGGAGGGGGAGGCGGAGGCGAGGAGGGCTAGGGCGGAGGGAGGGTAGGGTAGCGCTTAGTGGGGGTTGGGGTTGAATGTGGATGCGTGGCGACTTGAAGAAGGGCAGTGGAGGGGAAGATTGCTGTTTCGGAGCATGCAAGTCCGTCTTCATTCTGCAGATATGAAACCATCCCGTCTACGAACCCACTGTCTGTTGCTCGGCCCCCTTTTCCTCTGCTGCGCGCATCAATCATCATTGCTCACAACCTTCCCAGCCATCATATCCTTCGTCCCATATCAGCGCTCTTATCCACCACATCACCACCACCATCCAACCAAGCACTCCACGCCCCAGCCCCTTCATTCCAGCCCTTCGCCCTTCCCACCCCCCTCCGCCCCCTCCCTCGCAATACGCCTCTCCAACCACGCCATCTACCAACTCCTCGTCAGCCTTCCTTTCACCCTCATTCCTTCCCCCCCATCCCCTTCTTCCCCTCCCCAAACCCCCCCCCCCTCAAACCCCCAAAAAGAAAAAAAACTCACATCCCCCCTCAAACCTCCCCTCTGCCCCGCCAACTCTCTAAACCGCTTCTCCAACTCCTTTAATCCTCCTTCCCCTTCCT
>JAABUQ010009056.1_pt1 | contig 13656 bp, 16 predicted proteins | sample 5560001 | NCBI WGS metagenome assembly JAABUQ01 (sample SAMN10711888, study PRJNA513371) | rock metagenome | isolation source: Antarctica rocks | place: Antarctica: Victoria Land, Finger Mt nord | collected 2015-12-18
TCTGCTCGATGCTGGTGGCCAGCCGGCCGAGGGCCGCGGCTGTGGCCTGGTTGCGACCTGCTCCGAGATCACGCACGAACTGCTGGGCGTACCGTGGGTACACGGTATTCAGCTCGGCCGGCGCGTCGCCATACATACCGGCAGCAAGCAACAGCGCCTGCAGCGCATAGAAGTGTCGTCGCGCGTTCACGGGCAGTGAGAGGGGCTGACCGGGCTGGTAGTCAGTCCATGCGTCGGCAAGGGCCTGATTCGGATCAGGCGGAGCGGCGCAGCTCGGCCTCGGGGCGGGTGCAGCTGGGCCTGCGCATCCGACGAGCACCAGATAGGCGAGCGCGAATTGACACAGGCTGCGGTCGGACGGCATGGCTCAGTCTCGCTGCTCGCCCGCCCGATCAGCAGCAGCACGTGCACCGTCAAGGTCGCGCTGACACGCGCTGTTCCCTACCACGTCAGCGTCACTCGCCTGCCGCGCACCGAGCGCACCCAGCGCCTGACCCGTCCGTAAGCAAGCTTACAGGCGCTGCGTGGTCAGAATCGGTAGGCTTGAATCGCGGTGGGAGCGAGTGCCCGAGGTGTAGTGTGGTGAGTCCACTGGAAGACGCGATGTCTCTTGGCACAGTTGCACCGCGGCACGCTTCGCGGCCGGCGACGCTTCCCCTGCTGGCGGCCAGGCGGCAGGCCAGCGCGGGTAGACAGGGAGTCTGCCCTGGACTGAGCATGCGCGTCTGGAATGGCACGAGCGAGCTGAGGCGTCTCAGTTCAGATGCGTCCAGGAGCAACTCCCTGACAAGAAGCCGCGCCGATGCGCCGCAGGGTGTGACCGGTCGTGCCGTCCAGGTGACTACCCGCCTGGGCGGTGCTGCCACCTGGCGCGTGTCCGACGACGGTGCCGGTGCGGTGACCGCCGGTCAGGGCTCCGCAGCGGGAGCGCGACTCGTGATACCTGGGGGATGACAGGTGCAGAGTCGCCGGCGACTGTGGGAAGGTGTTGGAGGGGAACGTCGTGCCCTGGTTGTCGCCGGCCGCTGCCCACGCCGTGGCATGCACCTGCTCGCGGGTTGCGTCAGCCGATGTCCGGCGGGCGGCGCGCCTGGTGAGCGCAGGACTCTACGGTGAGGCGGTGACGCTTCTGAAAGCGCGAGGTGCACACGCGTTATGTGCGGAGTGGATCGTCGCCGAGTTAGACCGGCTGCGTGCAGGAAGACTGCCCAGGGGAGAGTGACGAGCAGGTGGCGTGGCTTCCCGCTTGCTGCGCTGCACGACGCCTCGGGCCGACAGGCGCTCTACGACCAGCTGGGAGGGAAGTACGCTGCGCCTGCCGCTGGCAGCTGACCTACCCGCCTGGGGGCGGAGCCAGCGACCTCTGCCCGGTTCCCCACGGGGAGAACACCCATGATGCTGACGCCCGAGCGCTTCCCGTGCGAGCAATGCTTCCACGTTGGCCCGCTGCGCGAGCGCTGCTACATCCACCACGCCGACGGGCGACGCCAGACCGTCTGCACGCACTGCTATGACAGGTACCTGGTGGCTCACCCCGACATCGCCGCGGCACTCACGCGGCTCGGTGCCGCCCTGGAACGACTCCGCGCGCCCGAGGAGCAGCCCGCGCCTTCACCAGACGCACCGTCAGCCCCCCAGGCCGCACCGGGGCGCACCGAGGCCTCCGCATCCTCCACAGCGCTGCACCGTCCCTGGTGGATGTTCTGGCGAGCGTAGGCTGCCGACACTGCGGCCCGGAGCGTGAGCCCCACGGCTGCTCTCGCTCTCCCAGGAAGCAGCCGTTCTGATCTGGCCACGTCTGCGCCCCGTAGACTAACGGCGGCGCTGTCCGGGGCGCGGTAACCTCGGGCGGCGCTGCCGCTTGTCAGTGGTGGCGCTCCCACGGCTTCAGTAGAAGGTCCTGCCAAAGCTCCTTGCCTGACAGCGGCGACCGCTCCTCACGCGGGATCGCACCTGCACCGCGTGTGCCCATCCGTGGCCCGAGATCCCGCGTGAGCACGGAGCCCCAGCCGCGTACACTGTCGCTGGCGGAGCGCAGGCACAGCGCGGGTCGGGGTTGGCTCCGTTCATCCGGCGGGGGCCGCGGAGCGGCGGAGGCTCGTTGGTAGCCGCCCCGACGCGTCGTGGCTGCTCGCGCTGTCGGGGACAACCCTGAGGGGAGGGGCAATCGTGGGCAAGTATCTGGTGGTCGCCAATCAGACCCTGGGCGGCGACCAACTGATGGCAGAGGTGCGCTGGCGCGTCGCCAGGGGTCCGAGCTCGTTCTATATCGTCGTTCCCAAGATCCCGCAAGCGGTCGGTAGCACCGAGGAGGCTGAGCGCCGCGCGACGCTGACGGCCCAGTCCCGCCTGCATCAGGCGCTCGACCAGTTCCGAGCTGAGAAGATAGAGGCCCGCGGCGACCTCGGCGACTCCGATCCGCTCACAGCGATCGGCGATGTGCTGGGGGCGGAGCAGTTTGACGAGATCATCATCTCGACGCTGCCCAGCGGCATTTCTCGGTGGCTGGGGATGGATCTGCCGCACCGGGCAGAGCGGAAGTTCAAGCTCCCGGTGACGACGGTCACCGCCAAGGCCTAGCCCGCTGCCGCGAGCGGCGCTCGAGTCGGAAGAACGGGTCAGCACGCCGACAACACTGCCACCTGAACCCTGGCTCGGCGAGGCCACGGGAACCTTCGGGTGTCCCGTGCTCTCCCAGGCCACCCGCCGCAGCGGCGCGTGTCCACGCTCGGCCTGAGCCAGAGACGTCTATGAGCGAGCGCACCGCGCCGACATGTTTCGCCGTCACCAGTCGCAGCGCTCTCATCCGGATCCGCTCCGCAGACGGCAGCTACCGGGCGCGGCTGCTCCCGCTGGCTTGCCGCGACCGCTTACTCGACCTCCGTTAACAGGGTGCCGCCACAGGCGCCGCAGCGCCCTGGTCGGGCCGTGGGCTGCTCCACCGCGGTCGCCCGCCCACAGGACATGCAGTTCACCCGAAACCGCGGACTGCGCCACGATGGGCGGATGGCCACGTCACCTGCTTGCGGGACAGATCCGACGTGTGCGCTTGGCTGCTGGCGTGCTGGGTGGGCGCAGGCAGCGCACCTGGACGCCCTGGCGGACTTCGGACTGCCGCATTGCGGACAGCACACGCCCCAGGACTGCGCGTGCCCGGACTGCCCACACGCCGCGCAGACGTCGCCGCTGGCCATTTACGGCGCCACCGCTGCCTCGGGCACGTCGAAGGGCCGCAGGCTCTCCTGGAGCCGGGCGCCCAACGTGGTGAGGGCCTCATGGGCCTGCCGCCGCCGGTCGCGGTCTGTCGGGTTCCGTGCACTGCCCTCATCGAGATGGTGCAGCAGGTCCGGGAGCACCGCCTTCAACGCCAGCGCCTCGGCCACGGACAGGACCACCGCGACGTCGGTCGTGTCATGCTCCACGTCGTTCCACGTCGGGGACTCACTCATCGATCAGGACCTCCTGGCTCTGGCTGGCTTGGGCCAGTCGGTCTGTTGCTGGCAGCACACTGCGGGCAGACGGCGCCGATCAGGCAGTGTCCATCGGAATCGGCGGCTGCCGCCAGCAAGCGCCGCCCCTCGGCGCAGTGGGCTTCGGCCCTGTGCGGAGCCGCACAGTCCGCCAGGTGCCAGGCCAAGGGTCGCGCGGTCCCCACCTGGTCGGAACCGGCCATGGTGGGCACGATGACGCGCGCGTCCAGGGCCGCCCCAGCGCGTCCGGCACCAGCACCCCCATCCTCCATAGAGACTCCTCGACGGTCGCGCTCGGCGTCTGCGCGACGACTCCCCGTGAGTCGGGCTCCGCGGGAGTATGCAGACGCTCCAGCTCCTGGCTGGGCCGCTCGTCCATCCCTGCCTTCTGCGAAGGCGCCGGTCTCCCCTGCTGGCGGAACCCCCCACACTATAGTCGGTGGCGTCACCGCCGGTGACGTCGCTCCCGCCCCTACGTCCCGTAGCCGAGCCGCAACCGCCGCCTCAGAGTCCACCGAACAGTCAGTCGTTCCCGAAGGTCAGTCGTCGCGCTCTCCGCCCCGATACGAGCAGGCAAAACGCCCCGGTGCCTTCTGCTGGTAGCCCGGTCGCGCCAGACAAGCTGCTACGCTGCGGCCGGACCCCTGGAGGACCAGTCACGTGTCGGACCGCCCGATCCGCTACGGCATGATCGTGCTCGATGTCGCCCCCGCCATTGAGCGCGTGCGCGGCCAGCCGATGATCTTCCGTTCTCCCGAGGAGACGGTGGAGTACGCCAAGCTGCACGCCATCGCGCGGTGGATGGTCTATGGCGATGCGGACGGCTGGTGACTGTAATCTTCAGAGATAAGTAATACGTACCTGAGTCTCGGGACGATGAGGCGCGGGCGGCTGATCCGCTCGGTCACCGACTGACGCCGCTGGTCGAGTGCTCTCGACCGAGGAGCTCCACCGCGAACTCGGCTGGTGACGCGGACAGTCGACTAGACGCGTACGCCGCGCGACCGCGTGTTTACCGACCGAAGTTGAAGAATGCGATCAGGTCCAGGTCACCGGGTGAGTGACCGAGCCGGGTCACGGCGCTCGCTACCTCACTGCGGTGGTGCGTGCCATGGTTGAAAACATGAGCGACCGTCTCCCACAGGAGCCTATTCCAGGGTTGACCCTCAGTGCTGCGGTAGTCGACAACTGTTGAGCTGAGTGCGTCGTCACTGGTCGTAGCCAGGAAGGTGCGTATCCTTTCTTCTTGCTCGTGCCACCGCTGCTCAAGATCCGCAAGGCTGCTCACGTCGCGGGTGTCGAGCATCCGCTCGGGTGAGGTTCCTTGCCAACGGCTATGCCAGAGCACTTCCGCCGCGTAGGTATGGACCAACGTCCCGTGGATGCTGCCGTAGTCGAGCGGCCGCTGTTGCAAGTACTCGGCCTCGGAGAGCTGCTCGACCACCGCGAGCAAGTGATCCCGCGCCCAGTAGTTGTAGTCGACCAGCGTGCGGAAGTACTCGGCGTTCACGTGCGACCTCCTTTACTGACAAGTTAGTATAGAGCTATGCCTGACTCTGAGCCACCACGCAGCCCGAGCGGCGAGCACCTACTCGACGTCGCCATGGGCGTGTTCTACGCGGAGGGCATCCGCGCCACCAGTGTGGATAGCCTCGCCGGACGCGCTGGCGTGTCCAAGCCGACGCTGTACGCGCAGTTCGGCTCGAAGCAGGAATTGGTCGCCGCAGTGCTGGAGCGCCGACACCGCCAACGCCAGGCAGCGCTTGAAAGGTACCTGGAGGATCACCCTGGCACGCCAACCGAGCAGATCCTGGCCGTCTTCGATTGGCTGGCCGAAGGCCACACGCGCGAAGGCTTCCGTGGCTGTCCGTTCACGAACGCGGCAGTCGAGCTCACCCAACCGGCCGATCCAGCGCGGAGGGTTATCTCAGGATACAAGCGCTGGCTGCGCCAGACGTTGGTGCAGCTCGCCCGACGGGCGGGGATCGCCGCGCCCGAAGAGATCGGCTTCGCCCTGTTGCTGCTGATCGATGGCGCCAACGCACGCGTCGTGGTCGATGGCGATCGTAGCGCCATGCGCCGCGCGAAGGCCGTAGCCGCCCGCGTGATCGGTGCCGATCACGCGGGACGAGCAGAGGTGATCCTCGGAAACTAGAGTGCTGTCGTCGTGGTCGTGCCGATCAGACTGACGACCGTCTGATAGTCCGCTAGCGGCTGCCCGCGCCAATGGACGCCGATGTAGGCGAACAGTCGATGCTCGATCTTGTTCCACTTGCTGGTGCCGGGTGGCAGGTGGCAGACCGTGATCGGCCGTCTGGAGCCCCCGTCGAGCTTGCGTGGCATGGTCGTCGACGCCATGGCAAGGTGCTATGCATGACCCATTACGGCGCGGCGAGGAAGGCCAAGGCTGGAGGCTGGGGAGCTAACGCTCATCGCGGGCTGTCCTCACACGTGGGGAACGGGATGCGTTGGGACGGACGGTGACCGCCCCACGTGGCTTCGCGCATCGCGGTAGGCGTCGGCGTCCACGACGAAGGCCTGCCACAGAAGATGGATGATCTGGGCATTCAGGCTCCGGTGCTCAGCCGCGGCGCGCTCGAGCAGGAGGGTGTGCAGCTCGTGGGGAAGGCGGAGCGAAAAGCGTGTCTCGTCTGGCATAGCGTCATTTTAGCATCATAATGACGCCATGGAGGCGCCATCCTTAGCCGAGTCCCGAACGCCTGATAAGCGGTGTTACCCTGCGTTCGGGATCAACCCGAGCATGCAAGGGGTACGAGGGTCAGAGAGCACTGGCAGTCAGGCCGGCTGAAGTCGCGTGCAGATGGCGTACCTGACGGTCGGCGACGACGAGGCGCGCTAGCTCATGTGCGAGTCGACGGAGTAGCTTTTTCGATGTCGCTGTCGAAGTCGAACTGGATGCCCCGCGACCGCTGGGAAGCGCTGGTGCGAGGCGAGGGCTGCCCCGCCTGCGCCGAGGTCGCGGGAGCCGGCCGGGACAACAACGAGGGGTATTTTGTCGCCGACCTGCGCGTCAGCCGTTTGCGACTGCAACGGGAGCAGCACGTACCGGGCTGGTGCGTCCTGCTGCTGCGACGCCATGTACGCGAGCCCCACGAACTTTCCGAACCAGAGCGGATCGCGTTCTTCGAGGACATGGTGCATGTAGGCCGCGCACTCGAGCAGGTGTACGCGGCACTCAAAATCAATTACTCGATCCTCGGAAACATCGTGCCGCATGTGCACGCCCACATTCAGCCGCGTTTCTACGACGACCCGTACCCTGGTGGGCCGGTGAGCCCTCCACCGGGCCGAGCCGTTGCCCTCACAGCTGATGAAGCCCGCGAGCACATTCTGCGCATCCGGGCTGCCCTGGCCTGATTCGCTACCGCAGTGTGGCCGAGGGCTCGTGTCTTCGTGAGTGAAGCCTCACCAGTGCCACTTTTTTCAAGGCCAACCACCGTCACGATTCCTGCGCGTCCCAGCGGTCAGGAGTCGTCCGAGATGCTTCGGGTGGACCCACCGAGGTGAGACGTGTCGTTGAAGGTCTCCAGTTCCCACGCGCCGCCCGCATACTGCCAGCAGGTCACCGAGGTGTAGCGTGGATCAAGGTAGGCGCGCTTTGCTCCAGCTGGGATGGCGAGCAGGGACAGCATCGAAGCCACGATGACACCGGCGTGGGTCACGACGACGACCGTCTTGCCCGCGTACTGCTCAGCAACCTGCTCGAGTGCTGCTACTACCCGTGTGAGCACCTCGTTCCAGCTCTCGGCACCGGGCGCAAACGCCCGATCGGGCTCGGCCAGGAGGTCGAACGGACGCTGGTATGCCGCCTCGTATTCAAGCCACGTGAGCCCGTCGGCATCGCCCAGGTGCATCTCACACAGGGAGCAGTCTTCCACAACCGTCAGGCCGTGCAGGCTACGCGCAAGGATCTCGGCAGACTCGCGAGCGCGACGCACCGGGCTCGACAGAAGAGCCGCCGGCGTGAACTGTCGGCTGGCCCAGTACGCGCCCAAGGTTTCGACCTGGGCGTATCCAGTCGGCGTGAGCCCAGTGCAGCCGCGCAGACCAGCGATGACGTGCTCGACATTGGCCCATCCTTGTCCATGGCGGACGAGCAGGAGACGGGTTAATGGCGTTCGGAGGTCGAACACTGGTCAGAAGTCACAGTACCAATGGGTGGCCCAGCGACCTGGCCGACGGCTGACATGAGCCAGCTCGTCGTCCCTGACGATCGTACGAGTCAAGGTGGGAGCCTGATCAACGCCGCCCTGCTCGCGCTGGCCGAGCGGTTGGCCGCGGCCTACGTCGCGCACACCGGGCCGCGAGCGATCCTGCTGGTCGGCTCAACGGCGCTCGGTCTCACGGACAACTACTCTGATGTCGACCTGATCGCGTACTACGACGCGCCGCCGTCCGACAACCAGCTCGAAGCTACGCAGCTGCAGATTGGCGGCACGGACTACCGTCGGCCAAGGCCGTCTGTGGAGAACTATCGCGCGGACGGCGTGCACTGCGAGGTCGGCCACTTCCTGGTCGGCGACTTCGAGCGACGCATAGCGACCGTGCTCGAGGCGTTCGAGGTCGAGACGACCGTGCACAAGGAGCTCATGGGCCTGCTCGAGGGCCGGCCGCTGCACGGCGATGATCTGATCCGTGTCTGGCAAGCGCGGGCGGCCGCCTTTCCCGAGGGGCTGCGCCAGGCCATGGTTGAGCACTACCTGCAAAAGCTCTTCCCGCTCTGGTACAGCGAAACGCACGTGTCGCAACGAGACGCCCGTCTGTGGATGCAGCAGGAACTGGTCCAGGGTGCCTTTAGCGTCCTGGGCGTCCTGGCCGGACTCAATCGGTGCTACTTCTCACCGTTCCAGTTCAAGCGTGCGCACCAATTCGTGGCAGGACTTGCGCTGGCACCCTCCGATCTCGCGGATCGCCTCGACGCCCTCTTCGCTGTGTCGCCGACCGCCGCGATCGCCCAGCTCGAGCAGCTTGTCGCCGAGACGCTGGACCTGGTCAAAGACCACCTGCCGAACGCCGACACCCGTGCTTTGCGACACCCTCCTGGCGCACGTGAGGAGCCCTGGAGCGCGCCTTCGTGACCATGGCGAGCCTGGATGTCGCGCGCCCTTTCACGCCAGCCGCGCGCCAGACCTCAACCGACCAGCAGCTCGTCGAGCTGTGGCTGCACGGGCGCAGCCGGCACACCCAGCGTGCCTACCGCGCCGACGTCGGCCGCTTCCTGGCCTTCGTCGCCACTCCGTTGCCGGCGGTCACCCTCGGTGATCTCCAGACCTTCGCCGACGCGCTCGCGCAGCAGGACCTGGCGCCCAGCTCGCGCGTGCGGACCCTCGCCGCGATCAAGTCGCTGCTCGCCTTCGGCCAGCGCACCGGCTACCTGCCCCTGAACGTCGGCGCCGCCCTCAAGCTGCCGCCCAAGAAGGACCGGCTCGCCGAGCGCATCCTGTCCGAGACCCAGGTCCACCGCATCCTCGCCCTGGAGCCGAGCAAGCGCAACCAGGCGCTCCTGCGGCTGCTGTATGAGTCCGCGGCCCGCGCCAACGAGATCCTGTCGCTCGACGTCGCGGACCTCGACCTACCCAACAAACGCGCCCGTGTCAGGAGCAAGGGCGGGGCCATCGAGTGGGTGTTCTGGCAGACCGGTGCCGCGCTCCTGCTGCCGCGGCTGCTGTCGGGCCGCACCACGGGCCCGGTGTTCCTGGCCGACCGCCAGCCCACACGGGTCGTGCCGAGCGTCGATCTCTGCCCCTCATGGGGCGCGGCCGGTTGTCCTACCGCCGCGCCGCCGAGGTGTTCAGCGACGCCACCCAGGGGTGGACGCTCCACCAGCTGCGGCACTCCGCGCTGACCCATGCAGCTGAGGATGGGACCAACACGCCCATCCTGCTCGCCCGGTCACAGCATGCCTCGGTTCGCTCCCTGGAGCGCTACGCCCGCCCGCGCCCCGAGGCCGTCGCTGACCGACGAGCATCGGGTATTAGCCACATCCGCCCGAAAATACCCCCTAAGCATTACGTCTAGTCCGAGCCACAGGCATGGCGGCGGCGCAGCGTGTGCTACGCCGCGGCTTGCAGCCGGGCCGCGACACTCAGGCCGGCGTTTACCAGCAAGGCGAGCAGCAGCAGCACGAGCCCGAGGGCCAGCGCCAGCGCGAAGTCACCCCGGCCCGCTTCGAGCGCGATGGCTGTCGTCAAGATACGCGTCTGGCCGACGATATTGCCGCCGACCATCAACGAGGCACCCACCTCGGCGATGGCCCGACCGAAGCCGGCGGCGACGGCGACCAGCACTTGGGCTGCCGTGGCGCGCACCAGCTCGTAGGCCACGCGACGGTCGCCGGCGCCGTCGGCCCGCAGCGCCAGTGCCAGGTCCGGGTCGAGCAGGTCGAGCGCGGCGCGGGTGAATCCCGCGACCAGGGGGAGAGCCACGATCAGCTGGGCGAGCACCATGGCGGGTGGCGTGTACAGCAGGCGCAGGGCACCCAGTGGGCCGGTGCGCCAGAGCACGAGCGTGACGGCGAGGCCGACGACCACGGGTGGCAAGCCCATGCCGGTGTTGACCGCCAGGGCCAGCGGCCGCCGGGCTGGCAGTCGGCCGAGGTGCAGGGCCGCGCCCAGTGGGACCCCGAGCAGCGCCGCCAGGATGGCGGCGGCGCCGGAGACAGCTACCGAGAGAGCCGCGATGCGGAGCAGCTCGGGGTCGCGGTCCAGGATGAGCCGGGCGGCGTCTGCCAGCGCCTCAGTGACCAGATCCATCGCGCCCGTGTGCGGCTGCGTGTTGCGCGGCTCACAGGCCGACCGCGCTCTCTGCTTTGCCGGCATCCGGCACGAACAGTTGCTGGCCGAACTTGTCCTTGCCGAAGTCGCCGATGACCTGCTGGGTGGCGGGCGCGATCATGAAGTCGGCGAAGGCCTTGCCGCCCGCCCCATTGATGGACACGTTCGGGAACCTGGCCGGGTTGACCGGCATGACGTGGTAGACGTTGAGCAGCACCGGGTCGTGCTCGACCAGGATGGGCAACTGGATCTTGCCCGTGAACGCCAGCCAGGTGGCGCGGTCGCTGATGGTGTAGGCCTGCTTCTGGTCGGCCATGGTCAACGTCTGGCCCATGCCGGTCCCGCTCTCGATGTACCAGCTCTGGCCCTGCGGAGTGATCGTGTCCTGCTGCCACAGGCTCAGCTCGAGCTGCTGTGTGCCCGAGTTGTCACCGCGCGAGACGAACGGCGCTTGGGCCGCGGCGATCTTCTTGAGCGCGTCGAGCGCGGAGGCCTCACCGTTGATCTGGGCCGGGTCGGCGGCGGGGCCGATGATGACGAAGTCGTTGTGCATCACCAGGAGCCGCTCGGTGCCGTTGCCCTGGGTCATCCACTGGGTCTCGCTGGCCGGCGCGTGGACCAGCACCACGTCGGCCTCGCCGCGGGCGCCCAGAGCCAGAGCGGCGCCGGTGCCGACGGCCACGGTCTTGACCTGGTAGGTGGTCTGGTGCTCGAACAGCGGAATGAGCACGTCCAGCAGGCCGCTGTCCTGGGTGCTGGTTGTCGTGGCCAGGATCAGGTCCTGCGCATTGCCTGACCGCGGCACGGCCGTCGGCTGCGGCGCGGCGGCAGGGCTCTGGGACGGAGCAGGTGCGCTGGATGCGGCAGGCGTGGCGGCGGTCGCCGGGGGTGGGGCAGGTGGCGGCGGGGAAGCAAGAGGCTGGGCGGGCGCGCAGGCGGCCAGCAGGACCAGCCAGACACCCACAAGCAGCCGGACGGCCAGCTGGGCCGAGGACACCAGAGGGTTGTGGTCTTTCACCGAAGGCCAGGCGCAGCGGTCCTTGCCCGTTCGGCACTGGCGCGCATAACGGTAGCCGCCCAAGGCCTAGGCGTCAAACGTGTGGAGGAAGCGCTCCTGGAGCTGCTCGTCGAGGCCCGTGCGCATCCGCTGGTACCGGTCGATGAACGCGTGCGCCGCGTCCGTCAGATGACTGCTGCCGCCACGGGCGCCACCACGCGACCCCTCGACGAGCTTGGTGCCCAGGCGCTCCTCCATCTCCCGCACCCGTTGCCAGGCTGTCCGGTGCGGCACGCCGAGCTCGCGGGCGGCGGCCGACAGCGAGCCGTGGCGTTCCACCGCCTCCAGTAGCGCTACCCGCCATTCGGACAGCATGACCCGGCCGTCCTGGCCCTCGATCCAGACCTTGAGCCGGGGCCGCATCAGCGCCCAAGTCTAGTGTGCAGCCACGCCCACCGGTGGCTGATGGTCACGCCAGGAGAACCAGCGCCGACCTCGGGCCAGGTCCACCGCGACGCGGCGCTTGCTGTACGGAAACGACCGTTTGTGAGACACGGCCCTGAGGCCGTCTCTAGCAGCTGCCAGCGGCGTTCAGAACCCGCGTCCACAATCAACGTCTCAGAAGCGGAGCCCGCGGACGTTTCTGCTACGCTCCGCCGCGATGCCCCATCTGCTGGGCTACGCGCGGGTGTCCACCGCCGAGCAGAACCCGGACCTCCAGCTCGACGCCCTGCGCGCGGCCGGGTGCTACCGCCTGTTCGTGGACACCGCCAGCGGCGCGCTCGATGACCGTCCGGAGCTGGCCAAGATCCTCGACCAACTGCGGCCGACCGACACCCTGGTCGTCTGGAAGCTCGACCGGTTGGGACGCTCGCTGCGGCACCTGATCGACACCATCGCCGCGCTCCAGCGGCGCGACGTTGGCTTCCGCAGCCTGCACGAGAACATTGACACCACCACGCCCGGCGGCAAGCTCGTCTTTCACCTCTTTGGTGCCCTCGCAGAGTTCGAACGCGACCTCATCCGCCAGCGCACGCTGGCCGGGTTGGCGGCCGCGCGCGCCCGCGGCCGCGCCGGCGGTCGGCCACCGAGTATGACGCCGACCAAGATCGCGCTGGCGCGGCAGCTGTACGAGGGGCAGCAACATTCGTTGGCCGAGATTGCCCGGACCCTGGGCGTCAGTCGGGCGTCGATCTACCGCCACCTCGCGCGCAACCCCGCGGCAGAGAGCACCGGGCGGCCACGCACACCCCCGCCCAGGCGCTGAGCTCGGCGCGCCGAGCCGTGCCAGATCCCACCGGGGCCGAGACGCCGTCTGAGGAAGGGTCCCCGAGCGTCGAAGAGGCCGCTGAGCGCCTGCCGACAGAGATCGACGCGGCGATCCTACGCAAGTACTTCACGCTGACCGACGGCGACTTCGCGGCGGTCGCCCCGTGCCGCGGCGCGAGCAGCAAGCTGAGCTTCAGTGTGCAGCTGTGTGCGCTGCGCTGGCAGGGGCACTTCCTGGCAGATATGCGCGCGGTGCTGGCGACCGTGCTGGAGGTGCTGGCCGCGCAGCTCGGCCTCCTGCCGATGCCACTCGCCGACTATGCACAGGACGACAAGACCCGCGCTGCCCACCTGGAGCGCCTGCGCCAGCACCTCGGCTTTGTGCGCTGCGACCGGGTGCAGCGGCAGAGCCTGCTGGCCCATCTCACCACCGTGGCGCGCAACGCGCCGCGGACCGAGGCCCTGCGAAAGGAGGCGCAGACGTGGTTGCTCGCCCGACGCATCGTGCGGCCTGGCCGGACCACGCTGCGCGACCTGATCGCTACGGCCCGCGAGACGGGACTGCAGCAGACGTACGACGCCCTCGCGCGCGACTTGACCGACACGCAGTGCAGCCAGCTCGACGACCTGCTGGCGACGGCCGAGACTCCCGACGATCCGTCCGGACCGCCCGACAAGGTGGTCGGCGACAAGCCTGACGGCGAGGCCCGCTCGCGGCTCGAGCGACTCAAGGTGCCGCCGCACCGCGAGTCACCGACCGTGCTCCTCGGCTTAGTCGAGCGCCTGGAGGCCATCACCGATCTCGGCTTCGCCGACTGGCCACGGCTGGCCGAGGTGCACCCAGCGGCGCGCCGGCTCCTGGCCGGCTGGGGCTACCGCTACGATGCCTGGAGCCTGCGGCGCTTCCAGCCGCCGAAGCGGTACGCCGTGCTGCTGTGTTTCCTCCAGGCCGCGCAGGCCGAGACCGCCGACGCGATCGTCGAGGTGCAAGACAAGCTCATCACCAGTGTCCATGCCAAGGCCAAGAAGCGTCGTGAGGCCCTGCTGCGGGCCAGCGAGGAAGCCAGGCGACGCGCCGTCGAGGTGGTCGAAGTCGTGGGTGGGCTCGTGCTCGACGCGGCCGTCC
>JAABUQ010009057.1_pt1 | contig 13656 bp, 11 predicted proteins | sample 5560001 | NCBI WGS metagenome assembly JAABUQ01 (sample SAMN10711888, study PRJNA513371) | rock metagenome | isolation source: Antarctica rocks | place: Antarctica: Victoria Land, Finger Mt nord | collected 2015-12-18
AGGCCACGATCCCGTCGGCGGCGAGGACATCGGCCACCTCCTCGGCGATGTCGTCGGGCCGCCAGTAGACGAGGTCAGCGCGCCGCAGCTCTTGTTCGATCTCGTCGTCGCCCCATCCCGGCCCGAGGGCCGCCGAACCCATGGGCTGCACCGCGTCACCGAGCTGGTGGGCGGCGTGAAGCGCGGCGCCCAGCGCTGTGCCGCTGTCGCCCGAAGCCGGTTGCACCCAGACGTTCTCGAACGGGCTCTGCTCATAGAGCTTCGAGTTGGCGACGCAGTTCAGGGCCACACCGCCGGCCATGGTGAGAGCCCGCTCACCGGTCTGCTGGTGGAGCCAGCGCGCCAAGTCGAGCAGCACCTCTTCCAGGCGCCGTTGCACGGTGGCGGCGAGATCGGCGTGGGCGTCACCCAGGACTTGGCCCGAGGAGCGCGACGGCGCGAACACCGACCAGTCGATGTCTCCCACCCGAAAGCCGCCGGGCTCGCTCACCACCAGCTCGCGGAACCGGTCGAGGAACCGGGGGCGGCCGTAGGACGCCAGCGCCATCACCTTGTACTCGTCAGAGCTGCGCCGGAACCCGAGGTGGGCGGTGAGCTCCTCGTACACCAGTCCCAGCGAATGGGGCAGCTCGCGGGTGGTGTGCACGTCGAGGCGTCCGCCGTGCCAGTGCCCGGCCAGCATCGAACCTCGCTCGCCGCGGCCGTCGACCACCAGCACCGCCGAGCTCTCGTGCGGCGCGGCCAGGAACGTGGACGCGGCATGGGACACGTGATGGGCGACGTGGCGCACGACGGACGGGTCGAGGCCGGGCAGGGCGGTGCGCAAGAAGAGCGGAGCCCGGCGCACGTACAGCGTGCGCAGACCCTCCCACTCATCGTCGACCACGTCGTTCGACGCTGCCGGCGCGAGCTCCGGGTCATAGGAGTAGGCGACGGCGTCGAGGTCGGCGGGGTCGATGCCCGCTGTCGCCAAGCACCAGGCCATGGCCGACTCCGGCAGCTCCCAGGTAGAGAAAGCCACCGGGTTCTTGCCGTGCTTGCGGCGGCTGAAGCGCTCCTCCTCGGCGGCGGCCACGATCTGTCCGTCCACCACCAAGGCGGCGGCCGGGTCGTGGAAGACGGCGTTGACTCCGAGGACCTTGGCCACCGTGCTCCCTTCTCGTCCTTCTCGTCGGCTGGCCGAACTTCCCTTGGGGGTCGAGGGGAAACGAGAAGCGCTTCTCGGTTTGGGAAGAGAAGTGTCGGGAAGCGGCTCGAAGCGCTTCGCCTCACCACTTGCCTGCCATCTCCTGATGACCGCCCCTGCGAAAGGCGCTGTCCTTGTCTGACCACTCGATGGCGACACCGGGGGAGGGGGTCCTCTCGGTGCCGGTGTACGACGTGGTCATCCCCACGGTCGGTCGCCCGTCGCTCGGGTCCTTGCTGCAGGCGTTGGCCGTCGACGAGGGACCTCCACCCCAGCAGGTGATCGTGGTCGACGACCGCCCTGGCGGTGCTGGTCGTGCCGGAGCTGTTGATGTCCACGGCGACGTCCTCCCCGTCCCGCTTCCCGTCCGGGTGCTCCACAGCGGCGGGCGGGGTCCGGCGGCGGCCCGCAACGTCGGCTGGCGGGCCGGCGGGGCGCCGTGGGTGGTGTTCCTCGATGACGACGTGGTGCCCCGCGCCGGGTGGCGGCTGGCGTTGGCCAGTGACCTCTCCGAGGCCGCAACCGCGGTGGCCTCCCAAGGGCGCGTCACCGTCCCCTTGGCCGACCGGTCGCGCATGACCGACTGGGAGCGCAACACGGTCGGCTTGGAGACGGCCCGTTGGGCCACCGCCGACATGGCCTACCGGCGGAGCACATTGGTGCGCGTCGGCGGCTTCGACGAACGCTTCCGGTGGGCCTACCGCGAGGATGCCGACCTCGGTTTGCGGGCCAGCGCTCTCGGCCGCATCGAGCGGGGATCGCGACTCGTTGACCACCCGGTCCGCCGGGCGCCATGGTGGGTCAGCGTCGCCCGGCAAGCGGGCAACGCCGACGACGCGCTCATGGCGTCACTCCACGGGCGGGACTGGCGTCGACGGGCCGGTGCGCCGGCCGGAACGCGTCGCTCCCACGCGTTGACGGTGGCCGCCGCTGCCACCACGATCACTGCCGGGAGCGCCGGCCGGCGCCTGGTAGCGGGCCTGGCCGGCGCGGCGTGGGCGGCATCAACCGCCCGCTTTGCACACCGGCGCATCGCGCCGGGCCCGAGAGACCGGCGCGAGGTCGCCGCCATGGTCGCCACGTCGGTGCTCATCCCGCCGACGGCGATCAGCTGGTGGATGATCGGCCGACTCCGGGTGGCATTGCGGCCTCCGGCGCCCTGGCCATGCGCCACGGCTTCCGTCGAGGCGGTGTTGTTCGACCGGGACGGCACCTTGGTGGAGGACGTGCCCTACAACGGCGATCCCGACCGGGTGGCCCTCCGGCCCGGCGCCCGTGACGCCCTGGACCGCCTGCGCCGAGCGGGCATCCCGATCGGGATGGTGTCCAACCAGAGCGGCGTGGGCACCGGCACCATCTCCCTGGAGCAGGTGCACGCCGTCAACCGTCGCGTGCAGGAGCTGGTCGGTCCCATCACTGCCATCGAGATCTGCCCCCACCGCGCCGACGCAGGATGCACCTGCCGCAAGCCCCAGCCCCAGATGATCCTGCGGGCGGCCGAGCAGTTGGGGACGGCGCCCGAGCGTTGCGTGGTGGTGGGTGACATCGGTTCCGACATGGCCGCAGCTACCGCCGCCGGTGCCTATGGCGTGCTCGTGCCCACCGCCGTCACCCGTCCCCAGGAGCTGGCCGCTGCGCCCCATGTGGCGTCGGACCTGCACCACGCGGTCGACCTCATCCTGACGAGTGAGCTCGGGCTGCGCCCCCTGACCCCCGTGGCCCTGCTGCGCAGGACGCCACTTGCTGTTCCGTCCGGCCCATGGTCGCTTCGCTCCCGGCCGGACGGGCTGTCTCCGGGTTCACCAAGAGTCGACGTCACGACGTCACGGCGTGCGAGCCCGAAGACAGCGGAGGGATCCCGATGAGCGAGCCGGTGCCGCACGTGCTGGTCGCCCGGCTCGACAGCGCCGGCGATGTGCTCCTCACGGGCCCCACCGTGCGGGCCATCGCCGCGTCTGGTGCTCGGGTGACGTACGCGTGCGGACCGGCCGGCCGTGCTGCCGCCGAGCTGCTGCCCGGAGTGGACAGCGTGGTCGAGCTCGACGCGCCGTGGGTCCCGTTGGAGCCCCGTGCGTTCGACGGCCGGGAGATCGACCGCTTCGTGGCCCACCTCGCCGCTGACCCACCCGACCAGGCGGTGATCTGCACGTCGTTCCACCAGAGCCCGCTGCCTTTGGCCCTGCTGTTGCGCATGGCGGGCGTCACCACCATCGCCGCCTCCAGCGAGGACCACCCCGGCGCCCTCGTGGACCAACGCCGCCGACCCGAGCAGGACGAGCACGTCCACGAAGTGGAGCGGTCGCTGCGCTTGGCCGCCATGTTGGGGTACCGCCTGGCACCGGCTGACGGGGGTGGTTTGGCCGTGCGCCGCCCCCTGCAGTCCACGCCAGCGCTGGGCGCCGGGTATGCGGTGGTGCACCCGGGGGCGTCGGTGCCAGCGCGGGGCATCCCTGCGGCCACGGCACGCGGCCTGGTCGCCCGGCTGGCCGATCGTGGTCATTGGGTGGTCGTCACCGGCGGACCGGCCGAGCAGGAGCTCGTGCGCCGGGTGGCCGACGTGGAGCGAGACGGGGTCGTCGCCCTCACCCAACCCGTCTCGTTGGCCGCCCTGGCCGGGGTGCTCGACCGGGCGGCAGTGGTGGTGACCGGCAACACCGGTCCTGCCCACCTCGCCGCCGCCGTCGGCACGCCCGTCGTGTCGGTCTTTGCTCCGGTGGTGGAGCGGCACCGGTGGGAGCCGTGGCGAGTGCCGTCTGTGGTGCTGGGTGACCAGACCGTTCCCTGCGCTGGCTGCCGAGCCGGATCCTGCCCGTTGCCGACGCAGATCTGCCTCGCCCCCGTCACCGCAGAGGCCCTGACCGACGCCGCCGAACGCTGGTTGGGCTCCCCCGCCCAGGGCCGGAAGGGAGCCGACCAGGGGCGGTCACCGGAGTTGGCGGCGCAGCCATGAGGGTCCTGATCTGGCACGTCCACGGCTCATGGACCACGGCGTTCGTGCAAGGCCCGCACACCTACCTCGTGCCGGTGGTGCCAGGCCGGGGGGCTGACGGGCGAGGCCGCGCCGAGACCTTCGACTGGCCGGCGTCGGTCGTGGAGGTGACGCCCGAGCAGCTCGCCACCGCCGAGATCGACGTGGTCATCCTCCAACGCCCCGAGGAGGAGGTGCTCGCCGCTCGCTGGCTGGGTCCGCGGTTCACCAAGCTCCCCATCGTCTGGCTGGAGCACAACGCGCCCCAAGGTCCGATCAACGAGATGCGCCACCGGGCCGCCGATCGCGACGATCTCACGTTGGTTCACGTCACCCACACCAACTCCCTCTATTGGGACAGCGGCGCCACGGTCACCACCGTGATCGAGCACGGGATCTGTGACCCGGGCCACCGCTACACCGGTGAGCTGGCCCGCGGGGCGGTGGTGGTGAACGAGCCGGTGCGGCGGGCTCGGGTGGTGGGCACAGACTTGCTGGCTCACTTCGCCGCCGCCGGCCCGCTCGACCTGTTCGGCCTGGGCACGGCCGACCTGGCCGCGTCGCTCGCTGCGGGGGGCGGTGATCTCCCGCAAGCGCAACTGCACGATCAGCTGGCCCGCCGGCGGGTCTACTTGCATCCCGTGCGGTGGACGTCGCTCGGCTTGTCGCTGCTGGAAGCCATGACGTTGGGCATGCCAATAGTGGCGCTGGCCACCACCGAGGTGCCGGCCGCAGTGCCGGCCGCAGCCGGCGTCGTAACCAACCGGATCGCAGAAGCGTGTGATGCCTTCCGTTGGTTCCTCGATGATCCCGCCGCCGCTCGGCGCGCGGGGGACGTGGGCCGCGAGGCCGTGCTCGAGCGCTACGGGCTCAAGCGTTTCCTCGACAGTTGGGACCGACTGCTGGAAGGGGTCACGTGAAGATCGACTTGGTGTCAGAACACGCCAGCCCCCTCGCCGTCCTCGGCGGCGACGACGCCGGCGGGCAAAACGTGCACGTGGCCGCCCTGGCCTTGGCCCTCGGCGAGCTGGGAGCCGACGTCACCGTCCACACCCGCCGCGACGATCCCAGCCTTCCGGCCACAGTGGCCTTCGGGCCGGGCGTGGCCGTCTCCCACATCGACGCAGGTCCGGCCGAACCGGTGCCCAAGGACAAGCTCTTCCCGTACCTGCCTGCCTTCACCGACGCGCTGGCCGAGCGCTGGCGAAGCGAGCGGCCCGACGTGGTGCACGCCCACTTCTGGATGTCAGGCGTGGTGTCGTTGGGCGCGGCCCGACCGCTTGGCATCCCCGTCGCCCTCACCTATCACGCCCTCGGCGTGGTGAAACAGCTCCACCAGGGCCAGCAGGACACCAGCCCCCGGGCCCGCCTCGCCCGCGAACGCGAGCTCGCCCAGCGCGCCGACCTCATCTTGGCCACCACCTGCGACGAAGCCCTCGAGCTGGTGACTCAGGGCGCCGACCCGTCGCGCATCACCGTGGTCCCCTGCGGCGTCGACCTCTCGGCCTTTCGTCCCTGCGGCTCGACCGCTCCCCGCCGAACCGATCGAGCCCGCGTGGTGATCGTGAGCCGGCTGGTCGAGCGCAAGGGGATCGGATCGGCCATCGAAGCGCTGGCCGACATCCCCGGCGCCGAGCTGGTGGTGGCCGGTGGGCCACCGGAAGCGATGCTCGAGGAAGACCCCCACGCCCGCCGGTTCCTCGACGTGGCCCAGCGCCAAGGGGTGGCTGACCGGGTTGAGCTGCTCGGCGCCCTCGACCGCCGCCACGTCCCGCCATTACTCCGCTCCGCCGACGTGGTGGTGTGCTGCCCGTGGTACGAGCCGTTCGGTCTGGTGGCCGTGGAGGCCATGGCCTGTGGCGTGCCTGTGGTCGCTTCGGCCGTGGGTGGCCTGGCCGAGACTGTGGTCCACGGGGTGACCGGGTTGCACGTGCCGCCGCGGGATCCGATTGCCCTGGCCGCCGCCGTCCGCACCCTGCTGGCTAATGGCCCGATGCGCCAACGCATGGGCGCCGCTGCGGCCCATCGAGCCCAGGGCTACGGCTGGCCCGACATCGCGGCACGGACCCTGGAAGCGTTGACGACGGTGGCTCGCACCCCCGCGACGGTGCCCGCTGAGGAGTTGCACCGGTGACCGACCTGAGGGGGCGAGCGAACGACGAGCGCGGAGCTGGCCTCTCGCGTCCGGGCCCGCTTGACGTCACCACTTCCTTCACGACGCGAGCCGAGGACCACATGGCGGCGTTGACGGCGGCGTTGTCCGGTCTGGCTTCGGAGTACGACCGCCTCGGGCGATGGGGCCACGAGCTGGTCCAACGCCTCACAACCGGTTCCCGCCTTCTCGTCGCCGGCAACGGCGGCAGTGCCGCCCAGGCCCAGCACCTGACCGCTGAGCTCGTGGGCCGCTACCGCGGCGAGCGTCGACCCCTCAGCGCCCTCGCCTTACACGCAGAGACGTCCACCGTCACCGCCGTGGTCAACGACTACGGGGCCGACGCGGTCTTCTCCCGGCAGGTGGAGGCCCACGGGCGGCAGGGTGATGTCCTGTTGCTGCTGTCCACGTCGGGTCGAAGTACGAACCTGTTGGAAGCGGCAAGGGCGGCCAGGCGCGGCCGGCTCCTCACGTGGGCCATCACGGGCCGCGGGCCCAACCCGTTGGCCGGCGCCGCCCATGAGGCCATTTGCGTGCCCAGCGCCGACACCGCCGCCATCCAGGAGGTCCATCAAGTGGTGATCCACCTGCTGTGCGAGGCCGTGGATGAGCTGCTGGTCGTCGATCCCGAACTAGCTATCGCCGGGGTCCGGGAATGACTCGCCGGGTGGCGCCACTCGCGGTCGTGGGTGATGCGCTCCTCGACCGAGACATCGTGGGCGACGTGAGCCGCGTCTGTCCGGACGCGCCGGTGCCGGTGGTGCAGGTGCGCGACGAGCGCGCTCGTCCCGGGGGCGCGGCCCTCACCGCCTGGTTGGCCAGTCGCCTGTACGACGGTCCCGTCCTTCTGGTCGCCCGGCTGGGGACCGGACCGTTGGCCGAGGAGCTGCGGGGCTTGATGGAGGCTGCCGGCGTGACCGTCATCGACTTGGGCGGGAGCCGACCGATCACCGAGAAGGTGCGGGTGCGCGCTGGCGGTCAGTCACTCGTACGCCTCGACCGAGACCACGACGACGAAACCGGCAGCCTGGATGACGTCGACGGCGAACGCCTCGTTGCTGCGCTGGCCGGGGCGGCCGCGGTGGTGGTGTCGGACTATGGGCGTGGCCTCACCCACGGCCCCCGGGTCCGCGACGCGTTGACCGTCACCGCCGAGCGGGCAGCGGTGGTGTGGGACCCGCACCGCAACGGCGGCCCGCCCGTGGCCGGCTGCCGGCTGGTGACGCCGAACGAGCGGGAGGCGGCCCACCTGGTCGGCGAGCCCGTGGACGAGGTCGAGGAGGGCCGTGAGCAAGAACCGTCGGTGGTGGCCGCCACTCGCCGCGCCGCACTCCTGGCTCAGCGTTGGGGCGTCCACGCCGTGGCCGTCACCCTCGGGCGGCGTGGTGCGGTGGTGGCCGATCGCCATGGCCTGCAAGTAGCGGCGCCGGGCGTCGACTCCATCGGCGGCGACACCTGCGGCGCGGGTGACTGCTTCGCAGCGGCCGCCGGCGTCGCCCTCGGACAAGGCCGACTGCCGTCCGAAGCGGTGGCGTGGGCCGTTGACCAGGCCGGCCGTTACGTGGCCGCCGGCGGTCCGGCCAGCGTGGACGCGGCCCGGTGCGGCGGCGCCGTGCGAGGACGCAACGCCGAACGACCTTGGGGACCGGCTGGCGGCGGCCGGTCAGGTCCGGAGGTCACGCTGGTGGCCACCAGCGGATGCTTTGACCTCCTGCACGCCGGTCACGTCCAGATGCTCACCGCCGCTCGCCGGCTGGGTGATCGCCTGGTGGTGCTGTTGAACTCCGACGCCGGGGTGCGCCGGCTCAAGGGCTCAGACCGGCCGTTGCAGTCCCAGGCCGATCGTGCCGCGGTGCTGAGCTCGTTGGCCTGTGTGGACGAGGTGGTGGTGTTCGACGAGGACATCCCGGTGGCCGCCCTCGAACGCTTACGGCCCCAGCTCTTCGTGAAGGGCGGCGACTACCACGCCGCTGACCTGCCCGAGGCCGAGGCCCTCCTGCGCTGGGGCGGCCGAGCCGTCACCGTGCCCTACTTGCCCGACCGTTCCACCACCCGACTCGTGGCCGAGGCCGGCCGGCTCACGGAAGAGGCGGCCCGACATGCCCGCTGACCAGCCCCTCACCACCGCCGCGTCGCCGGCCGCTCCTGCGTTGCTTGGGCGCACCGTGGTCATCACCGGAGGAGCGTCGGGTCTCGGCGCCGCCACGGTCGGGGCGGTTGCCGCCGCGGGGGCGGCGCCCGTGGTGCTCGACGTCCGCCCGCCGGCGGCTGAGGTGGCCCACCGCCTGGTCGACCTCGCCGACTCGTCGGCGGCCGAAGCGGCGATCCGTGCCGTGATCGACGACCACGGTGACCTCGATGCGGTGGTCACCTGCGCCGGTGTCGACGTGCCGGGCGGCCTCGGCATCGTGTCGACCCAGCAATGGGAACGGATCGTCAAGATCAACCTTTTTGGCACGGCGGCCGTCATCCGGGCCGGTCTGGCTTCGCTCGAACGACGGCGCGGGAGGGTGGTCACGGTGGCGTCCACCCTTGGGCATCGGGTGGCCGGTGACGCCACCGCCTACTGCGCCAGCAAGTGGGGCGTGGTGGGCTTCACCCGTGCGCTCACCGAGGAACTGAAGGGTCGCGTCGGTGTCACCCTGCTCACCCCCGGCGGCATGGCCACGTCGTTCTTCGACGGGCGCGACGACCAGTACAAGCCCGGCCCCGATGCGCCGCTGTGTGACCCGGCCGACGTGGCCGCCACCATCGTGTTCGCCCTCTCCCAACCGGCGGGCTGTGAGATCAAGGAACTGGTGGTCACCGGTCCCGCCGAAGCGTCCTGGCCGTAGATGGCGCGCGGGACCACCGCTGATCCTGCGCCGCCCAGGCTGCTGGTGCTGCGGGCCCTGGGGTTAGGGGACTTCCTCACCTCGGTGCCCGCCCTGAGATCACTGCGGCGTGCGTTCCCCGACCACCGCATCCAGCTCGCCGCTCCCATGGTGCTGGCCGGTTTGGCGCAGCGGTCAGGAGCGGTCGACCAGATGGTGGACACCGCTGCCCTCGCTCCCCTCCCGGTGCCAGCGCGGGGTGCGGCGCTGGCCGTGAACCTGCACGGTTGGGGCCCGGAGTCGAGCCGGTTGCTGGCCGCCACCGAGCCCGACCGAGCATGGGCGTTCGCCCACCCCGAGGTGCCGTGGACGGCACCGGCACCGGCATGGCGCCACGATGAGCACGAGGTGGACAGGTGGTGCCGGTTGGTGGCCGGGCTCGGCGCCTCGCCGGACCCCACCGACCTGCTCCTTCCCGCGCCGGTCAGACCCGAGGCGCCGGGGTCGGTACCGGACCGGCGGTCGGTCGTCGTTCACCCCGGCGCCGCGTCGGGTGCTCGTCGGTGGCCGCCCGAACGGTGGTCGGCGCTGGTCCGCTTCCTCCTCCAGCAAGGACTTCCCGTGGTGCTGACCGGCTCGGCGGGGGAGCGTTCCCTGTGCAAGAACGTGGCGGCGGGCGCCGGCGTCGACCGTGACCATGATCCAGGTTCGGCGTGTGCCGTTCTGGCCGGCACCACCGACCTGGTCGCCCTCCTCGACGTGGTCGCACAAGCCCGGCTGGTGATCTGCGGAGACACCGGCGTCGCCCACCTGGCCACGGCCACGGCCGCCCCTTCGGTGGTGCTGTTCGGGCCGACGGACCCCACCCGCTGGGGGCCCCGCACGAGCGGCCCCCACCGGGTCCTCTGGGCGGGCCAGCTCGGTGACCCGCATGCTGAGCGACCGGCGCCCGGGCTCTTGGCCATCACGGTGGACCAGGTGCTCAGCGAGACCGAAGCCGCCCTCGCCGCTGCCACGGTCGTCCCCTCCACCGTCGTCCCCTGCACCGTCGTCCCCTCCACCGCCGCCTCAGCCACCGTGCCGGCGTCGCCCTAACCCTGCGCCTGCTCGCAAGCCCGCCACAGGTCCTGCACCGGTCGGGGGACAGGCCGGCGGCGGCGGCGCAGGTCGCGCCACTCGCCGAGCATGTCGGCCGCTCCGGCCCGAACCGCCCGGTCCCGCCACCCGCGGGTCAAGGTCCGCACCGTGGCGTGGGCCGCCAAGGTGAGCGGGAGCCGCGTCCAGGCCACCCGCAGGGTGTTGCGGGCCTGGGTACGCCGGCGGCGGTCGTCGTCGCGTCCGTGGGTGGCCGGCTGGTGGTGGGCGACCACATCAGCCACGTACACCACCCGTCGCCCGGCGGCGGCCAGGTCGAGGGCGAGCAGCTCCTCCTCCCCGCCCACGCCGAAGCGGCGGTCGAACCCACCGCACGCCAAGAAGGCGTCCCGGCGCACCACCGCGCCGCACGCCACGAAGCCCAGGACCTGGGGGCCCGGGTCACCGAGCGCCGTGCCGAGCGGGCTGGCGGCCATGGCTGTGCACACCGGGTCGGGTCGGCTCCCCGGCTCCACCATCACCCGGGCCGCCACCACGGCCACGTCGGGATGGGCGTCGAGCACCGCGCCGGCTCGCGTCAACGCTCCTGGCGCCCACCAGGAGTCGTCGTCGCTGAACGCCACGTACGGCGTGCGGCAGTGAGTGACGCCCACGTTGCGGCCCGCCGCCCCCAGGTTCTCGTCCATCGTCAGCACCTCGACGTCAGCGAAGCGGGCCCGCACTGCCGGCGGTGTGCCGTCGTCGGACCCGTTGTCGACCACCACGATGGGAGGTGCTTCGCCGAGCGTCGTCAACCGAGCGAGCGACGCCAGCACGTTGTCCACCCGGTTCCACGTGATCATCACGACCGAGACCGCCGAAGCGGGCCCGGTGCTCGAGCCTGGTGCGGTCACGTCGCTCGGTCTCTCCTTCGCCTGTGCGAGCACTTGAGCTCGGGCGGTCAACCTAGAGGCTGGTGGTGACCGAGCCTGCGGCCAGTCCCGCCAATCATCGTGACCGGCCGGTACCGTCGAAGCCTGCGTCGGCACCGCTGGCGCGGGGTAGCACGCCCGTCATGACCGCCAGCCTCTCCCTGCCCGATGAGATGAGCGCCGAACCCGACCGTTCGATCACCGTCGTCAACCCGGCCACGGGCGAGACCGTTGACGAGGTGGGTGTGACGGACCGAGAGCAGGCTCACATGATCGCCGCTCGGGTGGCGGCGGCCGGGCGGCGGTGGGCGGCCACGCCGGCGGCGGAACGGTCCGAGCGCCTGCGGACCGCCGCTGGGGTGTTGGAGGCCCACGCCGACGAGCTGGCTGCCCTCACCACCGCAGAGAGCGGCAAGTTGCTGGGCGACGCGCGCGGGGGCGTGATGGCCGGCGTCGGGGCGCTGCGCCAGTACGCCGAACTCGGCACCGTGCATCGGGGCAGGACGCTGCACGGCGATCGCGGCGCGCTTGATGTCATGATCAACACGCCACGGGGCCTGGCCGCAGTGATCGTGCCCTGGAACGATCCGGTGGCCATCGCCATGCAAGGCGCGGCCGCCAACTTGGCCGTCGGGAACGCCGTGCTGGTCAAGCCGTCGGAACGGGCACCGCTCGCCGTCGCCCGCGCCGTGGAGCTGCTGGCATCGGAGCTTCCCGCCGACGTCGTCCGGGTGGTGCAAGGCGACGGTGGCACCGGTTGGGCACTGGTGGAGGATCCCGCGGTGCGGGTGGTCATGCACACCGGTTCGGTCGGCACGGGCCGCCGGATCGGGGAGCGGTGCGGTGCTCTCATGAAGAAGGCCGTGCTCGAGTTGGGCGGCAAGGACGCCTGCGTGGTCGACGAGGGGGTCGACGTTGCGTGGGCCGCTGACCAGGTGGCGCTCGGTGCCTTCGCCAACGCCGGCCAGATCTGCGTGGCCATCGAACGGGTGTTGGTGCACGTGGCGGTGGGTGGCCCGTTCGTGGTGGCGTTGGCCGAACGGGCCCGCGACCTCAAGGTCGGCGACCCGACCGACCCCGAGACCCAGGTCGGCCCCTTGGTCGATGCCGCCCAGGTGCGCTGGGTCGACCAGCACGTGCAGGACGCTCGGAGGGCTGGCGCTGAGACGCTGGCCGGTGGCGAGCCCTTGCCCGGGCCGGGATGCTTCTACCCGCCCACCGTGCTCACCGGTGTCCATCGAGGCATGGCCGTGCTGCGCCAGGAGACCTTTGGCCCGGTGGCGCCGGTGCAGCTGGTCGAGAGCTTCAGGGAAGGGCTCGACGCCGCCAACGCCACACCCTTCGGTCTGGCCGCCGTCGTGCTCACCCCTTCCATGGCCCACGCCCACGAGGCCATCCGCGAGCTGCAAGTGGGGACGGTCAAGGTGAACGCGGCGTTCGGCGGAGCGCCGGGCGGGGCGGCCCACCCCCACAAAGCCAGCGGACAGGGGTTCGGCTACGGCCCCGAGCTGCTCGACGAGCTGACCCAGGTTCGGGTGGCGCACCTCGAGGCGCCACCGCCGCGGTGACGGCGCCCAGTCACCGGCTCCGGATGAGGCCCCGCAGGTACGCGGCCTGCCCGGCGTGCTGGATGTCGTCATCAGCGATGCTCACCAGGCGGACGCCCAAGGTGACCGGCGGATCCCAGGCTTCGTCCACCACCCCGTCCAGGTCCTCAGGGGCCAAGCCCTGCACCAGGTCCAGAGTGCGCGCCGCCACGGCCTCGTAGTAGTGGATGGGCAGCTCGGGTCCGTCGGGCCGGACCTTGGCCACGTCGCTGGGCGAATGGCCATAGCCGGTGTTCGACGGGTCAGGTTCCAGCCCGAAGCGCTCGGCCCAGTCCCCGCTGACCCAGAGCTGGTCGCTGTGCATGAGCTCGGACACGTGGTGGTCCTGCACGCGCGTGAGGTGCCACACCAGCCAGCCCACCGGGTTCGTGCCGGGAGCCGGGACCGTCGCCAACTGCTCGGCGTCGAGGCCGTCCACCGCGGTGCGCACGTGGTCCGGGATCCGCTCGAAAAGCTCGATCAGCAGCGCCGCTACGTTCATAGGGGCCTCCCAGGCCAACGATCCCTTCTCCGGTACGGAATGTTGCCGAAAAGGGCAATGATCCGTACCCGCGATCGGCGGGCGTCAACAGAGAGACCGCGACCATGACCAGTCGACCAGATCAGGCGAGGATCCCACCGCTCGATCCACGCGAGTACGACCAGAGCCAGGCTGAGCTGATGTCTCTGATCGGGCCGGGGCCCACCGTCAACATCTTCGCCACTCTGGCTCGCCACCCCGGCCTGTTCCGCAAGTGGCTGCCCTTCGGCGGCAAGCTCCTGGCCGGCAAGCTGCCAGCCCGGGAGCGCGAGTTGCTCATCCTGCGGACCGGGTGGCGCTGCCGCGCCGAGTACGAGTGGGCTCAGCACGTGCCGATCGCCCGTCGGGCCGGGCTGACCGACGAGGAGATCGAGCGGGTCAAGGCCGGTCCGGACGCGCCCGGT
>JAABUQ010009059.1_pt1 | contig 13652 bp, 13 predicted proteins | sample 5560001 | NCBI WGS metagenome assembly JAABUQ01 (sample SAMN10711888, study PRJNA513371) | rock metagenome | isolation source: Antarctica rocks | place: Antarctica: Victoria Land, Finger Mt nord | collected 2015-12-18
GTACAATCGGCAGCGTCTGCATTCGACGCTCAACTACCTTAGCCCAGAACAATACGAGTCGTCGCTGCCGAAAGCAGCTTAGCACACAGTCCGGGAAACTGGGTCAAGCTCACAACGTCGCGGTCAGGGCCTAGCGCTCTAGAGAGCGCCGCCGCTACCTGGCACCGTCGAATGCAAGGTGCGCGGGCTGGGCGGACGCCGTTACACGGCTGCTCCGAGCGGTGCGAAGCAAGGTGAGCCGCGATAGGAACAGTGTGCGCACCATGCTCCGACCTTCGCCTCGTCACTCGTCAAGTCTCCGACTTCGGCTACCATCCGATCGACGTCGGCGAGTGATGGCGGTGATGCGCTTTCGAACGCCGCGCGATCGTGCGCGAGACGAAGAATCGCGGCACCTATGTCTGCGCCAGGGTAGCGCTGTTCCGCGACGCGCCGGTAAAGCGCGAGCTGGAGCGCGTACTTCTCGCCAGCAAGCGTGCCCGTCTTGTAGTCGATGACGGTGATCGTCCCGTCCGGGCCGCGAGCGATGAGATCGACGGCCCCGATGACGAGCGTCTGCCCGACGATAAGCTCGAACGGCTCTTCGACCGCAAGCAGCGTGTAGCCAGCGAGCGCTTCAACGGCGCGCTTGCCGCTCTCCCGTCCACGGGTCGCGTCGTCGCTCGTAACGTCGTCAAATTCCGAAAGCGCACCTGCGAACGCGTCGTCGTACGCGATAGGCGGCGCGATCCGGACGCCGTTACGGGATGCCATTCGGTGCTGCTCGAGTTGAGCGCGGCCCCAGATCTCGAGCGCACGGTGCGTAAGCGATCCAAGTCTAGCAGCATTCGTTACTACCGGCGTTTCATTGCCGTCCAAGCCGACGAAGCGCGGGCGGGCGTCGCGCAGATCGGGCAGCAGCAGGCGGTAACGGTACCGGGCCTGTCGCGGACACGTCTCGAAGGCTGAGATCGACGTGAACGAAATGCGCGGGCGGAACGTCGATGTGGGCGCGGCCGCGAGCGCGGCGAGGCGCGGGAACGTTTGCGGCGTCGCACGCAGGCGACTGTTACCGAGCGGCGCGTGCGCTCCAGGTGCGTCGAAGGTAAGGTCTGCGCTCACGTCCTGCGCCTTCGCCCAAGCATGAATCGACCGTATGAAGATCGCGTCGCCGCCAGCCCTGCCGGATTGCGGCGCCGGTACCGGCACGGTAACGTAGACGCGTTTCTTCGCGCGCGTCAACGCGACGTAGAACACGCGGGCCTGTTCCCGGTCGGCCGTTTGTTTGCGTGGTTGAGGCTCGGGCTTCCGTTCTCCGCTACTCGGGTCGTGGTCCGTGGCGAGGCAGATCCAGCGGAACGTCTCGCGACCGTCGACGTCGTTCTTGATGGCGAACGCGCCCGAGTCGAGATCGTAGTTGACGACGCGGTCGGTCGGGTCGGCCGTGGCATATTGATTCTTGGTCGAACAAGCGACGAAGACGTACGGCCACTCGAGGCCTTTCGCTTGATGGATCGTCAAGATGCGCACGCCGTCGAGATCGAGTTCAGCTTCCTCGACGGCGTCGTCGTACAGGATGCGGCGCTCGACGTCGTCCACGAAGTCGCGCAGGCGCGCGCCCGGGTGGTCGGCAGCGAACTCGCGCGCGAGAAGTTCGAAGCTCGCGAGATTGACGATGGCCTGCGCGCCGATCGTTTCCGCGCCTTCGCGTTTTCCGAGGCTCACGTAACTCGCGGCGATGGGCAGAAGCTCGAGAATGCGCTCGAGCGCAGCCGGCAGCGGCAACGCAGCGCTCGGTAAGAGCGCAATCAGCTGATCGCGGACGCGAGCGAGGCGCCCTAAGGTATCGGCATCGACAGTTTCCGCGTCCTCACCGTCGCGGGTCGCCGGGAACGGCGCGCAAGAAACGATCGAGCCAGTCCCGCCGTGCGGCCAGGGTAATCATCGCCGCGTCGCTGAGACCGCAGAGCGGCGATTGCAAAACGCGCACCGCGGCTTGTCGGTCGCTCAGGTCGAGCAGGAGCGCCATCCACGCGAGGACGTCGCGGATCTCGTCCGCGTCGAAGAGTCCGCTGCGACGGTCGAGCGCAGCGGAAATTCCGTGGCGGTTGAGTTCGCGCATGTAGACGGTCGCGTGCGTGCGACGCCGCACGAGAATCGCTATGTCGCTCATCTGCGTAATGCCATCACCGAGGAGCCGGCGGATCTCGCGCGCGATCGCCTGCGCTTCCAGCACGACGCGCTCTTTGATCGTTTGTCCGTCGGAGCCAAAATTCTGGACGCGGACGCACGCGAGCGTTCCGGAACAGTTATGAGCTTCGAGCTTCGGCGTCAACGCATCGACGACGCTCGCCGCCTCGAGAACCGCGTGGCCGGCATCGACGATTTCTTGATGGGAGCGACGGTTGACGACGAGCGGATGGGTCTTCTCCGCGACCGCCGAGAGGCGACACATAACCTGTTCGTCCGCGCCGTTGAAGCCGTAAATCGCTTGGCGCGCGTCGCCGACCGGCATCATGCCGGCGGCATCCGGGTCGCCCGGCTTGCCGAAGAGCGCTTCGATGAACGCGAGTTGGAGCTCGCTCGTATCTTGGCTTTCGTCGAGCAGCACGTAGCGCCAGCGCTTGCGCAACCGCTCGACCAGCTCCGGTCTCGTACGCAGCGTCTTCGTGGTCTCGCCGATGAGGTCGCCGTACGTCGCCGCACCGCGTTCATGCAGCCGGCGATCGAAGTCCCTGAACAGCGCCGCGACGACGCGAACATTGGCGCGCTCCCGCTCCGCTTCGCGCGCGATCTCCTCGTCGCTCACACGGTCCTTGGGCGCGCAGTTCTTGCGGGGTTTACTCGTCCCGGGCGTATACAGTTGGCCCCAACCTTGCTTCGCGAAGCGGTCCGCTTCGAACAGCGCGCCGGACTCGAACTGATCCGGCGAGATGCCGTGGTTCTTCAGCCGCAGCGCGAGCTTTCCTAGGTCGCGCTCGAGCAGCTCGAGCTTGACCTCTCCGAGCGGGAAGGCGCTCGCATCGACGCCGAGACCGCCGTCGAGCAGCGCGCGGAAGGCGTCGTGGAAGATCGCGTGCGCTTCGCCGTCGCTCACTGCGCGGGGCGGCGCCTCGAAGCCGAGGTCGAACGCGTATTCACGTCGGATGTCCGCGGCGAGGCTGTGGATCGTCGTGCAACGGACCCCTCGGCCGTCGCTAGGCAAGTGCGCGCCGCTTGCGATCGCGCGGTCGATCGTGTCGGCGATGCGCCCACCGATTTCGGCCGCAGCCTTCCTCGTGAACGTCACGACGACGATCTGGTCCGCGCGAACGTGTTCGGATTCGATCAGCCAGAGCGCCCGTAGCGCGAGAGTCGCCGTTTTGCCGGTGCCGGCGCCCGCATCGACGCTCTGACGGCCCGTATGCGGCGCGGTGATGACCTTTTCTTGATCCTCGCTCGGGACGCGGCCTTCGCCAAGCGCGGTGCGCCACCACTCGCGCATCAATCGTCGTCCTCGAGATAACCCGGGCAGACGCGTACGAAGTCGCAGTAGCTGCAAGTGCGCGCGATCTTCGTCGGTTCGAGCTCGCTCACCGCGCTCGTGGTCCACGGCGTGAAAAACGTCTCGCTCAGCACTTCCTCGATGGCGTTTAAAGCGTCCGAGCCGGTTGAGACGTCGAGGCGGTCGGCGTGCGCGGCGTCGGAGTACTCTTTGTGCTTCGGTTTGGCGCCGAGATACAGATACGTCAGCGCGCCGACGCCCGGCTTTGCGTGGCGATACAGCGGCAGTTGCGGGTTGCCGTCCGGCGGAGCTTTCTCGCGCAGACTTCCGGCGGCCACGGCCTGCTGCAGTTTTTCGAACGCGACCACCATGCCGTCATTTTTCGGCTTGCCGGTCTTCACGTCGACGAGCTCGAGCGAACCGTCGGGGCGCCGGTCGATGCGGTCGATCTTTCCGGCAAACGCAACGCCCTGCACTTCAAAGCGCACCTTCTCCTCGACCGCGTCGACTTCGAAACCGCCGTGCGGTGCGCGTGCCGAGGTTTCGAGGTTCTTTGCGTAACGCGCGAGCAAGCGATTCGCGGCGCGCAGCGCTGCTTCGCGTTCGAGCTGCGTATCGAAGGCAACGGCGTGACCGTTGCCGGCAACGTCGCTCGGCGCCATGAGCGCCCGCGCGATATCGTGCAGCGAACGCGTCCACTCGACGCTCGCGTTTTCGCCGACGTTGCGGAAGTCGCGAACCGCGCCATGGAACTCTTCGATGGCTGTGTGCACGAGGATGCCGAGCTTCGCCGCGAAGCTTCGTTCGTCGGTCGATATGTGCAGCAGCGCGCCGTAATAGAACTGGCGCCGGCAGGCGAGCCATGTCTGCACTGTGCTCGTCGCGAGCGTGCCTGGGAGGCGCGCCGGAACCGGCGGCTGCGGTTCGACGAGCGCCGGCGCTTCGTCGTAAGCGAGCGGGGCACGGAAGCTCTTGGCGCCGGCCTCGCGCGTACGCTCGTCCAGTGGAACGAAGCGGCTCGGACGCTGCGGTGCGCCGTCGAGCGCCGTTTCCGACCACGTCACGAGCAACGTGCGTTTCGCGCGCGTGACGGCGACGTACCACAACGAGCGCTCTTCCGCGTCGTGTTCGTCTGCAAGGACGCCGAGATCGACGCCGCAATCGCGCGCGCTCGCGAGCTCGGCTGAGTCGAGGAGTGCATCGGGGCGCCAAGCTTGCGGGAAGCGATCTTCAACGGCGTCCGCGATTGCGACGACCTCAAACTCAAGACCCTTCGCGGCATGCACCGTGAGCACGCGCACCCCCGGCTCCGCGTCGACCGGATCGCCGGCCGTCCGCCATGCAGCGCTGCACTCCGTGAACGCGGCGAACACGGCGCCCGAGGACGTGTCCGCACCGAGTTTCTCGCGGACGTACCGCACGTCGGCGAGCGCAGTGAAAAAGCTTGCGATCGCGGCGGCGGAACGGCGTATCGCGTTCTCGTCGTTTTCGAGCGCGAAGCCTAGTACGTTGGCCTCGTCGGCGAAGGCGCGGCCTGCGCGGACCGGCTCGTTTGCGCGCCAAGCGTCCTGCGCCGCGCGCAATGCGGCGGCGAGTTGCGCGCCGGGCACGCGGGCCGGCAGGCGGGACCGTTCGAGCAGCGCGCAGGCGGCCTCGAGGCTTCGCACGGGACTTGCGGCGAGCGCAAGGCGCAGGGGGAGTGGGGCGATGCTGAAGGCGGGATGGCCGAGGAGACGCTGCCACACGCCGGGCAGGGTGGGCTCGGTGAGCGCCTCGAGGGCGGCGCGGATCGCGTCGACGGCGGGATCATCGAGCACGTTTTCGCCGCGTGACGCGCGACCGCGATGCCGCGCGCGCGGAGGTCGCGCTCGACGAGACGCGCCATGGGCTCGGCGGCGCGCACGAGGACGGCGATCTCGCGCTCGGGCGTACCGGCGGTGATTGCGGCCGCCACCGAGTCGCCGATGAACGCAGCTTCGTCGCGCGGCGATGCGGCGCGACGGAAGACGAGTTCGCCGTCTGCGTGCGCGCTCGACCGCAGCTGCGAGCCGGGCTTCACGGCGCGCGCGAGCGCACAGATGTTTTCGGGGCAGCGGAAACTGTCGGCCAGCGGCAGGCGGGTCATTGCGAGCGCTGCGCAGGCCCGCTCGAGTGCGTCGCGTGCGGCGCCGCGAAAGCCGTAGATTGCCTGCGCGGCATCGCCGACGGCGAACACGGTCGCGCCGAGGCACCGAAGCAGTTCGAGCTGCAGGGCGTCCGTGTCTTGGAACTCGTCGACGAGGACGTGGCGATAGCGGCCGTGCAGCGCGTTCGCGACGGCGCTGCCGGGCGCTTGGGCAAGCGCGGCGGCGCGAGAACGAAATCGTCGTAATCCGCAACGCCCAGCTGCGCGCGGACGCGCTTTTGTTCCGCTTCGAGCTTCATCAGGTCCGTCAAACGCGGCCCCGCACGATCGGCAAGACGCGCGAGCGCGTCGGGCGCCGCCCGCCGAAGCTCTGCAACGCGCGCCGCGGCGGTGTCGCGAAATTGCGCTGAACGGACGACGCCGCCGTGCAGCGACGCGAAGGTCATGGTGTCGACAATGCGCTCGAAGAGCGCGCGTTCGGAAGGCTCCGAAAGCAGGCGGCGCGAGCGGCCGGCTTCGCCGGCGGCGGCAAGCAGCCGGGGGGCGAAGCCGTGGAAGGTCCGGATCTCCGGCATGCGGTCGGGTTCGAGCGAGCGGGCGAGCCGCGCGCGCAGTTCACCGACCGCGCGTCGCGAAAACGTCAACAGCAAAATTTCGGACGGAGCCACGGCGTCGGCCAGCAATGCTAAACAGCGGGCCACGATGACGCGAGTCTTGCCGGACCCGGGCACCGCTTCCACGAGTACGTTTCCGTTTCGGAAAGCGACGGCTTCGCGCTGCATTGCGGTCAACGCCGTCAACGCTTCTTCTTCGGCTTGGGTCCGTGCGACCGTCTTAAACTCCGCAGGAGCGCTCATTGCCTTACTGTATCGCTGCGGTGCGCCATGCGGCTGGCACTGCGGAACGCGAGGTAACGATCCTGACGTGCGTCTCGGTGGTAACGAGGTGCGTGGCCCTCACGGTGCGGCTTTTCAGCCCGAATAGTGGATGCCGTATGTCCTTGCTGCAGCCCCCAGTGCTTTGTCGGCTGTAGCAAGGGAAGCGTCCGCGGCGATCGCCAGTTGCAGATAGGCTGCGTCATAAACAGACAACGAAAACCGCTGCGCGAGAGCGGTCGTCGCAACGCGCCATGCCGCTCCTTGCGGCGACACGCTGGTGATGTCCAACGCATCTAATGCTAGGCCGATGCTCGCTGCAAGGTCGTGCTGAATTCGCTTTCGCCGAACGAGCAACGCGAGAACGTTACAGATTTCATACGTCCATAAGGTGGGCACCAGCGCCCCATGCCGTTCGACGTGCGCGAGGGCACGATCCGCAACGGTCGTTGCCTCGTCAGCCAGGCTCCAGGCGAGCGCAATCGACGCATCGACGACCAGTTTCTTCGTCAGCGACGGCCTTCGTCTAAGAGCCCGCGCACTGTGCCGGGCGGCACTTTCACGCGGTTTTTTCTAAGCCACGACGCCGCGTCGGCAGGCGAAGCAAAGCGTCCGTTTTCTTGCGGAACCGGAACGAGGTGCGCGACCGGCTTTCCGCGCCGCACGATCTCGATCGTTTCACCGGTCGCAACGGCGTCCAGAAGCTCCGAAAATCGATTCTTGGCATCGTAGGTGCTGAAACTTCGCATGGGTAAGAAACATGCTAGCTAGATAGCTAGCCAACGTCAAGGCGCTCCGAAGCACCCGGATAGCGGTCGATAGGGAACATAGCATGACGGCGCGGGCCAAATCGGGACACGGACCGAGCAAGGGCGGTGTGCCAACCACCTGGCGCCTAGAGAGCGTACCATCGCCGAGCAAGAAGTTCTTGCACACGGCCGACTGGCAGATCGGCATGAAATGTATGGCCGCCGGCAGCTGTGCGGTCGAAGCGCGCGCCGTCCGGCTTCGGACGGCGGATGGCATTGTACGGCTCGCCAACGAGCGTCAAGTCGACTTCATCCTGATCGCGGGCGATCTCTTCGACAACCAAACCCCGAGAGCCGCCGACCTGGGCCTCGTCGTCGAATTGCTGCGGCGCGCACAGATGCCGGTCTTCGTCCTCCCCGGAAACCACGATCCCGCCGGACCGCGCGGCCCATTCGGCACCCCGGCCTGGGCGGCATTGCGCGATTCGCACGTTACGACTATCGAGCAGAGCGGACACTTCGGCGTGCCGGGCGGCGAGCTGCTCGCCACGCCCTGCGAGAGCAAATATGGCAGCGACGACCCGACGTCGTGGTTTGCCGGCCATTGCAGCCCAGCAGGCTTGATCCGCATCGGTACCGCGCACGGCGCGCTGCGCATCGGAGATATTGCGAAGCCACGGCCCGGCGATCAGCGCGGCAACTTTCCCATCGACACGAACGCGGCGGCGCGCGCCGACCTCGACTATCTGGCGCTGGGCGACTGGCATTCGTATCTCGCGTACGCGAATGGCGACGCCGTTATCGCTTACAGTGGAACCCCCGAGCCGACGGCGTTTGGCGAGACGGACAGCGGGACCGTCTCCATCGTCACGATCGAAGCGCACGGTGCCAAGCCGAAGATAGAACGGCTTCCAACAGCGCAACTGCATTGGATACAGCGTCATTTCGAAGTCTCGGATGAACAGTCCATCGACCGTCTCGACGCGGACCTCCGCGCGATTCCTAGTCCGAAACGGTCGCTCGTCCGCGTTACCGTAGACGGCCTCTGTTCGCCCGCGGCGGCGCAGCAATTGCGCGCGCTCGAACCGGTATTCGCCGCGCGCTTCTTCTGCTATGCGATGAATCACGAGTATGCCGCGCGGCCAGAGACGCGCGACGCGTGGCTCGCCTTGTTGCCGCCGGGCGACTTCCAAGAGTTGGCTACGAAGTTGCTCGACCGCATCGAGCGCAATGACGGCGCGGAGCTTGCCAAACGCGCGCTCGACAAGCTCGCGGAATACGCTCGGTGATCTTACGTCGACTGCAGGTCGAACATTTTCGCTGCTACAACCGGCCGGTCGAAATCGTCTTCGACGAACGCCTTACCGTCGTCGCAGGTCTTAATGAGATCGGCAAGTCGACGCTGTTCGATGCGCTTCGCTACGCGCTCTTTCGCCGCACGGGAGCGGGTGGCAAAGACATCGGGCGGCTGGAACCGTGGGGCACGACCGGTCTATCGGCTGCGGTCACCGTCGACTTCGAACTCGACGGCGCGGAATATCAGCTCCGGAAATCGTGGGGAAGCGGAGCCGGAACGTGCGTCTTAAAGCGCGACCGGCACGGCGACTTCGCACCGTACAAAGTCGAAGGTGCCGACGAATTCGTCGCGGGCATTTTCGCTGGGCAACCGCAGAAACAAGGCGCCTTCCTCCGTTTCACGGGTCAAAACGTCGGTCTCGCCTACCTGCTGTTCGCGCCGCAAGGTGCGATGGCGATCGCGGGCGAGCGCAAAGAGATCGAACTGAATGCCGACGCGCGTGCCCGTCTGACGCAGATTATCGGCGCCGCCGCGCAAACGCCCGACGCCGCCCGACTCGCGAACAAGATCGGTGAGGACTATGCGCGCTCGTTCACGCCGACCGGAAGCGTAAGAAACACTCGCCGGCGGACCAGGCACAGGCGAAGCTCGACGCAATCGTCGCCGAGATCGCGTCCTCCGAAGAGATGCTCGCACGCTACGCGAGCACCGCGGACGACCTCGAAACCGCGCAAGTGCGTGCGGCGTCGGCAGCGGGCACGGCGGCGACGGCTCGCGCCGAGCTGAAGCAATTGCGACCGCGCATGCAGCGCGCCATAGCGGCGCGGGCTGCCTTAGACGGCGTCGAAAGCGCACTGCGGACGTCGCAGGCAACGTACGACGATTTGATCGGCAGACAGCAACGCCGCGAGTACGCCGAGATGCGACTCAAGGAACTTGAACCGCAGCTTGCGGTATTCCAAATCGAAGCACGCTCTGCGCAACAAGCGTCGTCGCTTGCCTCCGAAGCGCGCAAGGCTGCCAGCGGAAGAGCTGGTTGGTTTCGGTAGTGATCCCGCCATTGAAACACTTGAGGCAGCGCTTGCGGCGGCACTCGACGCGGAGACCGTTCAACGCGAACGCATAGCGCTCGCCGACAGAATCTTAAAGGCGGAGCAGATCGCGCGACTCCTCGCCGACGCGGACGCGCGGTCCGCGACAGCGGGGCCAGGCAGCCCGTCCGACGTGGCGACGCTGCAAACGTTATCAGAGCGCGAGCGCGAGCTACAGGTACGGCTCGAAGCCGCGGAGACGATCGTCTCGCTCGCGGCGCAGCGTGATCTTCAAGTAACGTGGTCGCAAAACGGCACGGCGGAGCCCGAAACGATCCGCGAGCGGACGACCGTCACACGCCGTGTTGATGGTTTCGTCGTGTTATCCCTCGACGGCATCGGGACGGTCGAGGTTCGCGGGCCGGAGGGCGACGCAACGCAGCTGCGGCAGCAGCTCGAGGGCGTCAGTTCGAAGTTGCGTGCACTCACGAAGCGGCTCGGTACGCAAGATGCCTTCGAGCTTCAAAAGCGCCTCGACGCGAAGCAGCAGGCGCAGAGCGACCGCCTTCGCCTGAGCAAAGACCTCGCCGATGCGCTCGACGGTACGACGGTCGAAGAGTTGGGCGCCCGGCTGCACGGACTCGGCGTCGTTGTTCCCGATGATGAGCAGGAAGGCGCGCGCGTCGAGGAGTTACGCTCCGCTCTGAAAGAAGCGAGTGCGGCGCAAGAAACGCTTCGCAAGAGCAAGGGCGATGCAGTGCGCACTGCTACGCTTCAAGAGGCGACGGCGGCGGCGTCTGCGGCTGCCGCTGAAGTTCGTTGCCGCACGTTCGAAGACGAGAACCTGCGGCCGCTTAAAGCGCAGCTCGCCGAGTTGTGGCGCGACGGCAAGAGCCAGGCCGAACGAGACACCGATTTACGAGCAGCGTACACTGCGCGCTACGAAGGCGAGCGGAAGCGTGACGAGGCGCGATCCGAACTCGAGCGATTCGCCTTGGGGCGATCCCGCAGAAGAGTTAGCGGAGCTCGAACATACGGCGGAACGCCTTTCCAACGAAGCTACGGAAGCCGAATACGAAGTGCGCGACTTGCGCGCCGCCCTCCGGCGCATGAGCGAGCAAGAACCAGAAGCGAAGCTCGCGGAACTCGAGGAAGAGCGTGAGCGGCTGAGCGCGGACTTCGAAGAACGAGAGTGTTCGGAAGCTGCCGTACGGTTGTTGCAGACGTTCGTCGACGAGGCCGAAGCGCGCCGCGTGAATAGTTTCGCGGGGCCGATTCTGGCGCGCGTGAAGCCGTGGTTCGCGAGCGTTACGGGGCGCAGCTTGGAAGCGCTGGGGCTTGGTGCGAATAGCGAGACGAACGAGCTCTACATTGGCGGCGTGCCGCGCGCCGTTGACGTCGAGGAGCTCTCGCACAGTGCGGGCGATCAGCTCGCGCTCTAAATCCGCCTAGCCTTCGCATCGCTGCTGACCGCCGACGACTGTCTCGGCCGCATGCCGGTTCTGCTGGACGATCCGTTCGTCAACGCCGACTGGCAGCGCCGCCCGCGCATGCTGGACATCTTTTCAGAAGTTGCAGCAACGGCGCAGATCGTCGTCTTCACCTGCCGCCCCGAGGACTACGCCGCCTTACCCGCGCGTATGGTCATGCTCGGCGAAGAAGAATCGCCTCCTCGCAGCGGCAAACGATCTGTGACGGCGTAACACGCTGAGCGTTCATTCACGCGTAGCCAGCAGCGGGGACTCGCTGAAGCCGAGACTCCTGGTGAGGCGTTTTGCCCGCAATTCGCTACCTACAATTCGGGTACTTTCACGGGCGACGTCGCTTACAAGACGAATTTCGCGGTCTCGCTCCCAGCCGGGGGACCACCGCTCGCGCGCCGCCGTCCCGTTCGAAACCTCCCTTCAAGCTTATGTGCGCTTCAGATAGACATGCCACAAGTCGTCCACTTAAACTCGAATCTAATCGACGTTTATCGTGGGCAGATGAATGCTGACCGTGCCACTTTGTTCGGGTTAACTAGTTTCATTAAAATCATATGCTCGCTAACGGCCGGCCATTGTAACTAATGGCAAAGAGCTTACTATCGTAGCGCTCGTATTGCCCACAGAGCAGACGCGTGAATAGGTGCGTCGCTACGACCCGCCGTCGTCGTCATCTTTGATGATATGCGTCCTAATGCCCCGGTCGACAAGCTCGCCGAAGGTTGCGAATGCTTCGACCACATCGCCGCCGCCGTTGTCGAGCACCTCGAATCATGGGGTGAGGTTATCGAACCGATACAGGTTAATGTCTCAGGTCCCGTACGTTCTATATCGGCTCGGCTGATCTTTAAAATCGTCGTTTGCTCGGACAATGTCGACACGCCTGAAGGGGATTTCGTCCCAGTCTCGCCCGAAACACAAGGCAAGGTGGTCAACAGATGCTCGAGCTGCTTAACCCCTCGCAAGTACATTGGAGATAGTCATGAGGCGCACGGAAGATGTCGTTGCCGAACTGTTTGCAGAGAGAGATCGACTCATAACCGACTACGGTACGCTAGAACGGACGGGCCCTTACGTATCTTGGTCCTCATTTTTCCCTGGTGGTACTGGGGTCTGGCAGGGAAATGACATCAAGGGTGAGCCGCTTCCGGAGTTTTTTCCGGAGCGCCCCGTGATGTTCGTCGGACATAACTACGACGGCTCGGAGAGCTACCATCGACTCATCAAGCGCGGATGGGAACGGCGCAATACGGCCTTTTGGGATACGTTTCTAGAGTACCTCAAGTGCGCGAAGATCAATTCGTCGAGTATCTTTATGACGAACGTCTTCATGGGTCTAAAGACAGGTAAGTCACAAGGCGACATGGAGGGCGGCGGGCCAAGCTTTAAGCAGCAATGCCGAGCGTTCTTCGATCGGCAGGTCGCCATTGTGCAACCGCGCTGCGTTGTCGTCATGGGTCGGTCGGCGCTCGCTGCTCTCGGTGATTTCCAGCCCAAGGTTTACGTTCCTCACCCAAGCGCATGTCACGATGCGAATAAGCGATCTGCCCAAGTTCCTAAGAAAGTGGCGGCTCTCGTTGACTTTCTAGCTTCGACCGAGCGCGAGACGAATAGCACTTCCGAGAGCGTTACAGCGCTCATCACTTGACTGTAACGGCTTCGTCAACGTTCGCAGTTATGCGCCTGCCTGCGTAAAGACACGAATTAGGCTTGCGAGAAAAGGAGGTTTTGCATGCTTGCAGGGTCGCGAACTGGGTAACCTTCTAAAGCGCACACCGCAGGCGATGCCTTTGAAGCGCTGCTGGATCCGAGGGTTCACAACATCGGCTGCTGCATCATAATCACGTCCTAAGCTTCAAAGGCGACAGCTAGCGCCTGCGATTAAAACTTCAAGGGACACAGCTAAGCGTCGATTCGGCAGCGAGATCTTTTCGCGTTAATGCGACGGACTTCAGTCCGCCTAAGCGCGGCGCGGACAGCAAACTCGGCCCGTAAGAGACGCAGCCGTCGCGCTGTCATTGTAATCCCATAAAATTCGTCTTCATCCTCGTTTCTTTACGAGAAAACGACCTAGCGCCGTTAAAAACTCCTTCTCTTTGCAGTTGAACGGATGGGGCCGCTTATGCCCGAGGATGGTGTCCCCGGGACGTGATGTATGACTCGGCCGGCCTGTTAGGGTAGAGGGCGGCCATCGTGGCTCTTGGCGAAGGTTGTTTTTGCAGAGCAACTTTCACGAAAGGACACCACAATGGCCAAAGTCAGTATGGCACTCGCGGAACTCGTGGAAAGGGGGCGAAGGACGACGTCGTCTTCGAGCTTCTAGGGCACGTTGTGCAGCGCCTGATGGATTTCGAGATCGAGCAGCGCTGCGGCGCCGAGTCCGGTGAGCGATCCGAGGACCGCAGCAACAGCCGCAACAGCTACCGCGAGCGCCTGCGTGCGAAACGCGGGCGGGCTCGATCGATGTGCGCATACCGAAGCTGCGTCGCGGCTGTTAGTTTCCGGGATTTCTCGAGCCCCGGCGCACCGCCGAAAAAGCGCTCGTCGCCGTCGTCCAAGAAGCGTATATCCAAGGCGTCTCCACGCGATCGGTCGACGAGCTCGTCAAGGCGATGGGCATGACGGGAA
>JAABUQ010009062.1_pt1 | contig 13648 bp, 16 predicted proteins | sample 5560001 | NCBI WGS metagenome assembly JAABUQ01 (sample SAMN10711888, study PRJNA513371) | rock metagenome | isolation source: Antarctica rocks | place: Antarctica: Victoria Land, Finger Mt nord | collected 2015-12-18
CTGTATTCGCTCGATTGACGATTCGGAGTGCCCCGGTTGTTCAGTAACAGCGCTCAATTTCTCGGAGAAAATTGGTCTTGACTGTTCACTAACCATATTTGGTAACACCGGGGTGTGAACGGCTACTCCGTTAGGATAGGAGCGTCCGCATGGACATCTTCCCCTACCTCACCGAAGAACAAATCCGGGAGGCCGACGAGGCGTTCGAGCGGCGCATCCCGTATTACCGGGAGATGTACAAGCAGGGCGAGGAGAACTTCTTCGCGTCCGTCCGCGCCCGGGCCGCGGCCCGCGAGGAAGAAGAGGCGACCCAGAGGGCTTCCCAACGCAATGGTCGAGCCAACGCCCGCTGAGCCGGGCATCACGGCCCCGCCCCGCTTGCGGATGGAGGGGATCACCAAACGGTTCGGCGGCGTTCACGCCCTGGAAGGCGTGACCCTGGAAGCCCGCGCCGGCGAGGTCCACGCCCTTTGCGGTGAGAACGGCGCGGGCAAGTCCACCCTGATGAAGATCCTCGCCGGCGCGATCACCGACTTCGACGGTCGGATCGTCCTGGAAGGGACGCCGCGCGCCTTCTCCGGACCCGGAGACGCCGAGGACGCGGGCATCCGCATCATCTACCAGGAGCTGAACCTCGTCCCGGACCTGTCCGTCGCCGCCAACATCTTTTTGGGCCGCGAGCGCCGCAACGCCCTGGGACTGCTGGACGACCGGGCGATGGAGGCCGAGGCCCGCCGCCTCTTCAGTCGCCTCGGCGCCCCGATCTCCCCCAGGGCGCGGCTGGGAGACCTGCGGATCGGCGACCAGCAGATGGTCGAGATCGCCAAGGCGCTGGCGTTCCAGGCCGAGATCCTCATCATGGACGAGCCGACATCGGCCCTCTCCGACGCCGAGGTCGCCCGGCTCTACCGCGTGATCGACGACCTCCGCAAGGGGGGGGCGACGATCCTGTACATCTCGCACAAGATGAACGAGGTCTTCACCCTCTCCGACGCCGTGACGGTGCTGCGCGACGGGCGGTTCGTCGCGACGGCCACACGCCGGCAGACCCGCCCCGATCAGGTGGTGCGCTGGATGGTCGGGCGCGAGATTGCCGCGGCCAGCTTCGAGGGGGGCGCCACCCGCGGCGACCTCCTCCTGAGGGTGGAAAACCTGGCCCTGCCGAGCCCGCCGCACCAGGGGCGGCCGTCCCTCTCGGGCATCACCTTCGACCTGCACCGCGGCGAGGTCCTGGGTGTCGCCGGCCTGTTGGGCGCGGGCCGGACCGAGTTGCTGGAGGCCCTCTTCGGCGCGTCCTCGACGGTCCCGACGGGTTCCCTGACCCTGGACGGCGCCTCGGCCCGGTTCCGCACCCCGGCCGAGGCGATCGCCGCGGGGGTGGGCCTGGTGACGGAGGACCGCAAGAACCTGGGCCTCTTCGACCAGATGACGGTCGCCGAGAACATCACCATCTGCCACCTCGACGACCTCACCCGCGCCGGCCTGGTCGATCCCCGCGCCGAGGGCCTGGCGGTGGGCGACTCGATCGGCCGCCTGGCGATCAAGACGGCCGGCGGCGGCGCGGCCATTTTGAGCCTTTCGGGGGGGAACCAACAGAAGTGCATCCTCGCCCGCTGGCTCCTGACCGGCCCGAAGGTCCTGCTCCTGGACGAGCCGACCCGCGGCATCGACGTCGGCGCCAAGGCCGAGATTTACGCCTTGATGCGCCGGCTGGCCGGGCAGGGGATGGGCATCCTCGTCACCTCCAGCGAACTGCCCGAACTCCTGGCCGTGTGCGACCGCATTTTGGTGCTGTGCGAGGGCCGCGGGACCGCCGAACTCCCCCGCGCCGCCGCCACCGAGGAGGCGATCATGCAGGCCGCGACCCAGTTCCTCGACCGCGCGGCGATGGTGTCCTGAGCGCGGGGGGGGTCGCTCACCAGCCATTCTCAAACGCCCTTTGCTGCGCCTGGTGATAGGCGGCGGCCTTGCGGTAGTCCTCGGCCGCCGCGGCGGCTCGGGCCACCTGGCGGGGGCGCTCGGGACCCCGGGCGATCTCCTCGCCATCGGTCGCGCCGCGGACCGCCCTGCGGTGTGCGATCTGGCACCAGAACCGCGCCTGCGCCGCGTGCAAGGCCGCCGACTGCCGACGCTGCCGCGCCAGGTTCGCCGACGGCCAGCCCAGCAGCAGGGCGATGACCGCCGTGGCGAGCAGCAGCGTGCCGACCCGGAAGCGCGGCGGTCGCAGTCGCATCGAAAGCCCTCCGACGGCGGACGCGGGTCGGGGGCACCCCCGCGGCCGACCCGAGTCTACTCCGTTCGCATCGCAATCACGATGCCCTTGGGCCGAATTTGGGTTGCTCTGAAAGTCTCGGGATCATGAAGTTTGGGGGATCGGTTCAAATCGCTAAAGTTGGTACCCAGACACCGGCGTTGGGCCGTCACCCGCCAGCGGCGCCCACCCCCCGGATGCAAGACCGGGGTCGGAGTCCAGACCCCAGCCACCCCCGGCAGGTCGCACTTGCATGGGGTCGGGTGAGTCGCCTGGGGGACCATGACGGTTCGGTTCGCGCCGCCCGGTCCTGCCGCTCGCAAATTCGCAAATGTTCCCTCCTCTGGCGCGAGTCCCTTGCAACGCGGTCGCGGCCCGTCCACGATATCCGGTGGCTCTGACACCGCACGACCGCCCAGACGGAAGCCGCCCGATGCCCCGCTCCACCCGCGATCCCCGGACCCATACGCGGCTCATGGCCGTGCTGGGGCTGGTCGCGGGTCTGCTGGCGGTGGCGAGCCCGGCCCAGGCGGCTGCCGCCGCGGCCTCTCGGGACGCTCATCACCATAGTTGCAAGTGCGGCCTGGATTGCGGCGCGGCCTGCTGCTGTTCCACAAAGGCGAAGACGAAGACCAAGAGTCAGGCCAAGCAATGGCCGGCGAAGGCCCCCGCCAGGACCGGACGAGCCCCCTGCATCGACGCCTCGCCCTGCGGCGGCGAGGGGCTGCCGACCTCTCCCCCCTCGGCCTTCCGGGTTCCGAGGGCCGTGGCGCCGGACTCGCGGATACGCCTGCGTCCTCCAGCCCCCGGCGAGCGCTCCGACGCTGCGAATTCGGCCCTCGCCTCGGGTTTCGCCCCCATGCCCCCGGACGAGCCACCGGAACGGCGCCCGGACGGGGCCTGAGCCCGCCCCACATCCCCCGCGAGCCCCTGCGCCGCCGCCGCCATTGCATGGCTGTCGCGCCGATGCCACCCCCCGCACAACACACCCCGACCGATTGACGACGGCCCGGCCGTCGCGCGTCCGATCCCACCGCGCGCATGGCCGGCCCGATTGCGAATGGGAGCATCCCTCGATGCATCACCGCCGCGCCTTCACGCTCATCGAATTGCTGGTGGTCATTGCGATCATCGGCGTGCTGATCGCCCTGCTGTTGCCCGCCGTGCAGGCCGCCCGCGAGGCCGCCCGCCGCGCCCAGTGCACCAACAACCTCAAGCAGATCGGTATCGCCCTCCACAACTACCACTCCGCACTCAACTGCTTCCCCGTCGGGTTCCTCCTGCCGACGAACTACACGCCCCCAACGTCCGGGCCGCTGGCTGGGGTGCCAGCATTTCACTACTGCTGGTCGGCGCTGGCTCAGATGACTCCCTACATGGAGCAGACGAACGTTTACAACTCGCTGAACTTCGACCTGTCGTTCGCGTACGGCCCACCGACCTACGCCCCGATGCCGGCCAACCTCACGGCGATGGCGAGCACGGTTGGCATCTTCCTCTGCCCGAGCGACGCCGCCCCGCCGCCGAACCCCGCTTTCGGCCCGAGCAACTACGCCTTTTGTACCGGCAACGGGTCCAACGGGGGCAACCCGACCTCAGCCAACGGGATGTTTATCCTGGGGCCTCCGCAGTCGCTGGCTCAGGCCACCGACGGGTCGAGCAGCACCGTTGCGGCCTCGGAACAACTGCTGGGCGGCTCCGACGGGACCGACCCCTCGGGCGTGCCTTTCCCCGCCGAGCGCGCGATCGCCTTCTCCTCGGCCACGTCGCTGACACCCGCGGGCTGCCAGTCCCCCGACTCCGGTTGGCTTCAGAACAAGGGCTCGGCGTGGTGGGAGGGCGACTGCCTGGGCACGCTCTTCAACAACTACCTGACCCCCAACTCCAAGCAGTACGACTGCGAGGGGGGATTCTACCACTTCCCTGGCTGGAAGGCCGCGCGGAGCCATCACCCCGGCGGTGTGAATTCCGTCTTCAGCGACGGCCACGTCCAGTTCGTCAAGGATTCCGTCAACACCTCGACCTGGCGGGCGCTCGGCACCCGCGGCGGCAAGGAGGTCATCTCGTCCGGCGACTTCTGAGGCGACCGACGACCCCCGCGATCATCCCCCCAGCGCCTTGACCCGCTCGGCGGCCGTCCGGGCCTGGGGGGTGTCGGGATAGTCGCTGGCGACCTTCCGGAATGCCTCCTTCGCCGCCGCGGACCTGCCAGCCTTCTCCAACTCCATGGCCGCCCCGAACTCCTTCGCGGCCCGGATCTGAGGCGTCGGCGCCAGGGAAGGCGGCGCGGCCGGATCGATCTCCGACGCGGGCCGGCCGCACCCCGAGGCCCAGATCCCCAACAACAGCATCAACGACAATGTCGCCGTTCGCATGACAAGCTCCCATGGGTCATTGTCCCGCATGTGCGACGGAATTATACCAAAGGCACCTTTTAAGTAAAGAGTGTTCTTATCTCATGTGTAATTAATTTCACATTCCGGTTCACGCGCCCATCGCCCCAGGGGGTCGACTCCCTGTACGTGGAATCACCCGATCTGAATGGGCGTGCGACCCCTCAGGCTGAACGCCCAGGACGGCCTCCCGCCGGAAGGCGGCGGCGCCTTGATCCTTTCCCACACCAACGAGGGGTACGGGCCCAACGCCCGCTCGGCTCTTGCCGACCAGTACTGGTCGTTCCACCCGGGAACCGCCCAGTTCCTGTTCGCTGATGGCAGCGTCCGATCGATCAAGGAGCAGGTCGGCTTCGCCGTCTTCCAGGTGCTGGCGACCCGCAAGGGGCGCGAGGTCGTTTCGGCTGACAAATTCTGAGCCGTCCCAGGAGGGACCATCCCTCGTAGATTCGCGGCCCCGGCCCCTCGGGCGTGGGACCCGTCAGTCGACGAGCGTGACTTCAAGCTTGTCGCTGGGGTCCAGGGCGGTTCCCTTCACGTCGCACTCGGCGATGACGAAGTATTCCTCTCGCTCGCCCACGGCGAAGGCCCCGATCTTCCCGACCGTGCCCATCATGCCGGCCTGGTCCTTCAGGCGCGTCTCCAGCGCGTAGATGATCGCGAAATCCAGGGTCCTCGACTCGCCGGTCTTCATGTCGAAGGGCTCGTTCATCACCGACTGGGAGAGGACAAACTCCTTGGTCTTCTTGTCCTCGCCCCGGCCCGTCGTCTTCAACATGACGAACTTGTAGACCAGCTTCAGGACGTGCTTCTCTCCCTTGGAGGTGAGGACGACCTTGCCGGTGATCTGCTGGCCGCTCCGGGAGATCCTGGGGTTAACGTCCTGGAGCTTGACCTTCACGCCGCCGATGTTCACCCAGCCCTTGACCGTGTCGATGAATCCCAATGGACACCCCCTGAAGGATTGATCTTGATTCCCGCCCCGAACGGATGACCCCGGTCTCAGGTGGACCTTGAGCACACGGAGGTTACCGGAGACTAGTCCCTCGGTCGCTGCGATGCAACACGCGGGTCCTACGCGGGGGGGAGACCCTTGGTGGAGGGACGCCGCGGCGATTGGCGCGTGATGTGCATGACGAGCCTCTGCCGGAACTTTTCGATACGTTCGCGGCGAAAATTTTCTGGCCGTCGCATTTCCGTCTCCCAACGCGTCGCGACCGATCGGATGGGGCGTGAGCGTGGGGTCGATCGTGGTGCGCCCACGACGGTGGATTCGTGAAGATTCGGAAGTCAGTGGAACCAGGACAGGGAAAACGCGCGACGGGGCAACAGCGGCTCTGATCTGGACCCGGGAAGGCATGTATGGTGTCCGAGGCGGTGGGACATGTGCGAGTCCTGGTCCATGGCGAGCGCGCCGGCGAACTCGAACCGATCGAGGCGCTGCTGGGCGAGATCGGGGCTGGCGTGGTCGAGGCCACCTCCGCGGACCACCTCGTCCGGCTGCTGGACGGCGATGAGATCGACCTGGCCCTGGCCGACGCGGGTTGGGAGGTCGCGCAGCTGGAGGATCTCCTGCGCGCCCTGGAGGGCCGCCGCGGGGGGGCGGAAGTTCCGATCATCCTCCTGGCCCATCCCGGCGAGCTGAGCGAGTGGGTGCAACGCTCGTCCCGGCGGTTCCACGTCGCCTTGCTGGACAAGCCGGCGGGGCGCGAGCGCCTGGCCTCGGCCCTGCGCTCGGGGCTGGCCTTGCGTGCCCACCGCCGTGGGCACGACGACCTGCTGGCCGAACTGCGCCGGGCCAATGCCGAGCTTGACCGCCGCCGTCGCGAGGCCGAGGCCGAGACACGGCGGCGGATCTGGCTGATGGCCGCGATCAGCCACCACCTGCGCACCCCGGTCCACGAGGTCGCCCTCTCCGCACAACTCCTGCGCACCGCGGGCTCCGCGCCCGATCCGGCCGACTGGGAGGCCCTCAACGACGGGCTCCGCGACGGCGTGGATTGGCTCCGAGAACTGGTCGAGGACCTGGTCGACATCGCGCAGCTCGACCTGGGCACGATGGCCTTCCGCGAGGTCGCCTTCCCGATCTGTCCCTTTCTGGAGCGGACCCTGGAGACGCATCGTCGCGACGCGGCCCGCGGGGGCCTGGAATTTGTCGTGACGCTCAACTCCCACGGCGCCGTGGCCAGGACCGATCCGGAAAAGCTCGCGCGTATCTTGAGAAACCTCACCTCCAACGCCGTCAAGTTCACGGACACGGGCGGCGTGACCGTCGCCGTCCGCGCCGAGGCCGGCCGCGGGCTGGTCGTCGACGTGTCCGACACCGGACCCGGCATCGCCGCCGACAAACTGGAGGGGATCTTCGACGAGTTCGCCCAGCTTAGCAACCCCGCGCGCGACCGCTCCAAGGGCACCGGCCTGGGCCTGGCTCTTTGCCGACGGCTCGTCGGCGCCCTGCGCGGCCACCTTCACGTCCGCAGCGAACTCGGCCGCGGCAGCACCTTCACCGTCACCCTGCCCTGCGAGGTCGTCACCGACGCCTGGAGCGTGCCGGAGGACGGCCCCGACGCGCCGTCGTGATCGCCGGCCCTCCCCGTCTCAGGCGAACAACTCCTGGACGACCTTGCCGCCATCGACAATCTTGATCGGCCGACCCTGGGGGCTGAGGTTCTCCCTGGTCGGGTCGATCTTGAGGGCGTGGCAGAAGCTGCGGAGCAGGTCGTTGACGGCGACGGGGCGGTCCTTGACCTCGGTGCCGTCGGCCGAGGAGGCTCCCAGCACCTGGCCCCCCTTGACGCCACCGCCCGCGAGCGCGGTGCTGAACACGCGCGGAAAGTGGTCGCGGCCGGCGTTGGGGTTGATCTTGGGGGTCCGGCCGAATTCGCCCATCCAGATGACCAGGGTGCTGTCGAGCCTCCCACGCGTCTTGAGGTCCTGCACGAGCGTGGCGAAGGCCGGGTCGACGGCGGACGCCAGCTCGCCCACCTTCTCATGACACTTCTGATGGGTGTCCCAACCGTTGGAGCGCACCTCAACGAAGGTGACGCCCGCCTCGACGAGCCGCCTGGCCAGCAGGCAGCCCTGTCCGAAAGGGGTGCGGCCGTAGGCGTCGCGGAGCGCGGAGGGCTCTTGCTCCAGGTCAAACGCCTTCATGTGGGGCGAGGTGATCATGCCCGCCGTCTGCTTGTAGAGGGCGGCGTGCTCCTTGACGCGGTCCCCCCCGCCGGAGGCGCCGAAGCCCGCTCGTTCCAGGTTGGCCAGCAGGTTGAGCCGGCCTTTGAGGCGGCCCGGGGGAACCGGCGCGACGACGTTTTCGGGCAGCTTCAGGGGGTTACCGACCTGGAAGGGCTCAAACGCCGTGCCGAGCATCCCGGCGCCGACGGTCCGGCCGCCGATGCCGACGATGTGCGGCATGTCGAAATTCGGGTCGCCCAGCTCGGCGGCGGTCACCGAGCCGAACGACGGGTGCTTCACCGAGCCCGAGGGGGCGTATCCCGTGTGAAGCTGGTACGTGGCGCGCTGGTGATTGCCTTCCTTGTTGGACATCGAGCGGATCAGGGCGACATCCGCCATCGCCTGCGCCGTCTTAGCCCAGCCCTGGGCGATCTGGATGCCGGGGACGGCCGTGTCGATCGCCTGGGTCTCCCCGCCGTGAGCCGTGCCCGGCTTCGGGTCGAACGTCTCGAACTGGCTGGGCCCGCCCGCCATCCAGAGCAGGATGCAGGCCATCCGCCGCTTCCGCAACTCCTCGGCATGGAGCGCCATCAAGTCGCTGAAGCTGAGGCCCATGAGCCCCGCCGCACCCAGCCCGATCCCTTTGAGGAAGCCCCGGCGCCCCAGGACTCCCCGGCCGTCCATCGCCACCTTCACGATTGTTTTCTCGGTCATGGCCGGCTCCGTTCGAGGGGTGTCAGGGGTTGTGCGGCGTGAGAGTCAACGCCGATTTTTGAGCGAGCGGCGCACAGCGAGTTTCCAGATGCCCCGCGGGAAGGCTCGCCAGGATCAGCAGGGGTGGCGATTTCTTCAAGGCCGGACGCCTGAGCCCCCGGCCCCTTTTCCGCTTCCGCCCACCGGACCGGCTCAGCGGCGGCTGAGGAACTCGGTGGAGTTGACGAGGCACCAGAGGATGTCTTCAAAGGCGATGTTGCGGTCGCCGCGGACTTCAACGAGGTGGCGGTCGCACGCCTTGACTTCCGCGGCGGTCGGCCGTCGGGCGAGCACACGGAAGTACAGCGACTGCAGCGCCGAGCGATTATCCGGGTGGGCCGTCAGGAGCTGGCCGAGCATCGTTCTGGGACGCGCCTCGATCGCCTGGTGGACCTTGGCGCCGTTCATCAGAAAGAGGGCCTGGGGGATCGTCCCGAGGATGTCCTCGGCGGGGGTCGAGGGGTCGACGCCGAAGAGGTCGTTGAAATTCTTGCGAGGGCCGTTGCGGAAGCCTCCCGGCTCCTTGCCCTTACCCTTGTCCTGTCCGGGCGAGCCGGCGGGCGGGGCGTCCAGCGAGGTATCGAGCGCCTCCGACAAGGCATCGAGGATCTGGTCGGAGCGCAGGCGGCTCGGCGTGTTCGCGGCGAACGGGGTGCGCCCCGCCGCGGAGTTCGAGGCGCGGAACTCGCGCTGATACGCCTTGGTGTTCAGGATCGTGCGGAAGAGCCAGCGGACGTCATACCCTCCCCGCTGCCATTGGGATGCCAGGGCGTCGAGCACATCGGGGGCGTCGGCCGTCCGCGAGGGGCCGAGGTCGTCCACCGGGTTGGTGAACCCCTCGCCCATCAGGGCGCCCCAGACCCGATTGACGTAGGCTTTGGCGAACCAGGGGTTGTCCTGCCCGGTGATGCAGGAGGCGACCAGCGTCCGCCGCTGCGCGGCCGGGAGCTTCGCGGGGACCGGCTCACTCGACGTTGCGAGGAAGAATTTCGGTTCGACCGGGATCTGCGTTTGTGGGTCCTTCAGGTCGGGCATCGTGTAACGTGGCGTTCCCTGCGTGATGACCTCGAAGAGGCGGGGCCCCTGCATCTTCTTTTTGGCCGCGTCCTTGTCCTTGTCCTTGTTCTCCGGCATCGCGATCGGGCGGAGCTTGGAGCCCGCGAAGAAGGCGGCGAACTCGTGGAACTGCTCGCGCTTCCAGGGGGCGTTGGGATGGTCGTGACATTGGGCGCACTGGATTTGAATGCCGAGGAAGATGCGCGCGACCTCGCCGGCCAACTCCACCGGCTGAGCGCCGTGCGCGGCCGTCAGGTTGGTGGCGCCCACCTCGCCGACCGGGCCGGTCGCCGTGATCATCGCCGAGGCGACCTCGTCCCAAGGGGCATTGCGGCCGATCTGCTCGGCCAGCCAGCTTTCCATTGCGTCGAAGCGGACCTGATTGCCGTTCTCGTTGGTGGCGTGGAACTTGACGACGTCGCGCCAGTAGCGGGCCCAGTTGCGGGGATAGGCGGGGCCGGCCAGCAGGTCGTCGATCATCCGGGCGCGCTTGTCGCGCGAATGGTCGCGGCGGAAGGCTCGGATCGTTTCGAGCGAGGGCAGGGTCCCGGCGACGTCGAGGCAAAGGCGCCTGAGGAATTCCTCGTCGCCGGTCGGCCTGGCGAGGACGACCTTGGCCTCGGCCAGGTGCTGATCGAGCAGGGCGTCGACCCCGGCCGCGTCGAGCGTGGGGGCCTCGACGATTCGCTCCGGCCGTGCCGACAGTTTCGGCGGGGGCCCTTTCACTTCGGCCTTCTGCCCCCGGCGCTTCGCCTTCCGCTCGATCAGTCGTCGCGAGACCTCCGGGTCGATTTCTTCCACGGGAGCGGCCGGTTGCGTGGGGGCCGTCATCTCGGCGGGCGCCGGCGCGTCCGGTGCGGTGATCTCACGCAAGGTCGTGCGGATGAGCTCGTGGGTTTGCTCGTCGCGCGCTTCGGCCGCGGCGGGGCTTTGGGCCATGAGTCGCGGGGCAATCGCCACGACCGCCGCGACCGCCAGGCACCAGCCCGCCAGCTTGTTCCGTCGCGATGCCATGGCCGACCGTCCTTTCGCCTCGCCCGGAGAAAAACCGCCCGCGCACGGTGGGAACCTTCCCTGGGATTCAACCCGAGAGATGAGCCCCGGTTCCGCGCCGGTTCCGGGAATCTTCGAGGGCCGGCCATCCCGTCAGAGCGGGCCGGCGATCCCGGCCGTGGGGAGGGGGGTCAAGGCGATTTGCGCGACCAGCACCGCCAGGACGACCGCGCTGACGATCGCCATCAGCCCGTTGGGCATGAACTTGCGCCCCTTGGCGAACCGGGCGCCAAACATCCCCAGCAGGCTCGCCGCCAGGGCGGCTCCGGGCCAGAAGCCGAGCCGGAGGTCCAGCAACGTTTCGCCGAAGCACAGCAGTGCGAACGCCGCGCTCAGCAGGCCGGCGATCAGGGACGGGCGGCTGCCGGCCTTGAGGTAGCCCATGACCCCGCCGGTGCCCAGGAGCGCGGCGTAGATGACCAAGGTGAGCCGGCCGATGACAGGGTCCACGCGCGCGTCTCCGGGGCCAGATTCGAGTCCAGGCCGGTCAGAACCGACCCTTGACCCAAAGGTAGGATAAGGTACACAGCAGGGGCAGGCCGACGAAGACCAGGCCGTACGCCAGGATCACCGTCAAGAGCTTGTCGGGCCATCGAAACATCGGTGGGAACTCCCGGCCGGTCGGGCGTCTCTCCATGACTTTAGGCCCCCCGGGCCTGCCCGTCAATTGTCGTCGGCTCGCGGCCCCGGGGCCTTCCCAGGAACCGAGGCATGAACCCCAGCGATGGGCTACGTGGCGGATTCGCCGCGCTGATCCTGGCTTCCGCGTCCCTTGCCGAGGGGAAGGTCGAGGAGTCGCGCGCGACCTTCACAAGCCGCGGCAAGGCGATCGGCCTGGAAGTCTTCGCTCCCGCGGCCGAGGGCCGGCACCCGGCAATCGTGATGCTGCACGGCTCCGGCGGCATGGTGATCGGGGGCGACGCCTTCCGCGGGATCGCCCGTGAGCTGGCGAAGCGGGATTACGTGGTGCTGATGGTCCACTACTTCGACCGCACGGGCACGAAGTTCGGCGACCCCAAGATCATCAAGGACAACTTCACCAGCTGGGTCGAGACCGTTGGCGACGCCGTCAAGCATGCCGCGACGTTGCCTGCCGTCGACCCATCGCGGATTGGCCTGGTCGGGTTCTCGCTGGGAGCCTATCTCTCGCTCTCCGAGGCCGTCTTCGACCCTCGCGTCAAGGGGGTCGTCGAGTTCTTCGGCGGCCTGCCCGCCTCCCTGGCCGACAAGGCCAAGGCGATGCCCCCGACCCTGATCCTCCACGGCGAGGCCGACAAGATCGTCCCCGTCAAGGAAGCCCGCGACCTGCAACGCCTCCTCCAAGCCAACGGCGTCCCCTTCGAGATCAAGATCTACCCCGACTCCGGCCACGCCTTCCTCGGCGAGGATGGCCTCGACAGCCTCAATCGCACTCTCGCCTTCCTCGACAAGCACGTCAAGGGTCCGTGATCGGGTCCGGGGATGGGACTGCTGCCGGTGGCCGCTTGGCCTCGATCCTCCGGCTCTCTTCCAGCACGCCACCCACCCCAAGGTCATCCCGGCATAGCGTGCCGCGCGGGGAAAGGACGCGCCCAGCGCCTCCGGGACGATCAGCGAGCGCTCTTCGATCAGGCTCAGGCCGGCCGCCGCCGCGGTGTCGAGGTATTCCGAGATCGGGCGATGGACCGTCGCGATCGGGATGCGGAGGCCGGTCGCCGGGTCGCGGAACCGGGCGCGCTGGCCCTCGGCGGTGCGATCCGGGTGCAGGGCCGACAGGACGCAGCGGCCCCCGGCGGTCAGGACGCGTGCGACCTCGGCGAGCGCTCCGGGGAGGTCGTCGAGGTGCTCGGCCATCAGCCCCATGACGACCAGGTCGAACGTCCCCGACCCGATCGGCAAGGCTGCCGGCAGCGCGTGCCGTGCCCAGAGGATGCGATCGGCCCCCGGCTTGCGCCGCGCGCGATCGAGCATCTCAGGCGAGGCGTCGAGCCCCACCACGGCGGACATCCCGGCCGCCGCCATCGCCAGGGCATGCCGGCCCGTCCCGCACCCGAGGTCGAGGGCTCGGCCCCTCCGCGACGCGATCGGGTCGATCCAGGATCGGACCGCCGGACCCTCCAGCGCAACGAGCGGATTGCCGTCCCCGTCGTACCTGGGGGCCCAGGCCGCGTAACCTTGCCGGACCGTCAGCTCATCGCTTTCCTCGATCATGGAGCCCCTCGCCCGGGTGGGATCGCCCCGGACGAGATCGTATGGCAGGCGATTCGGGGTGGTCAACCGCCCGGCTCGTCGAAAACGACACGACCCCGGGCCCACCCTTGAAGGGGGGACCGGGGTCGCGGTTGCTGGAGTGGCCTGGGAAGGACCCTTAACTCAAGGATTCGGGTTGCCGGGCGCGACCATGCCCGGGGCTGGGATGGCCCCATCAGGCGCGGGTGCCGGGGGGACGACCCCGGCGGCGGGTTCGGCATCCAGGCCGCCTGAGTTCAGGTTGGCCGGGCGCCCGCCGCGTTGCTGCGTCGGGTCGAGCGCACCACCGGCGGGAGGCTGGGCGAGGACCGGGCTGGCGTCCTGGCCCGGCAGCGGGAGGTCGTTCACATTCTGACCCAACGCCTGCATATGGGCGCGCTGGGTCGCCGCCTGGGTGTTCGCCCAGGGGAAGTTCGGACCCGGCGGGAAGTACTGGACATCGTCACGCATGTACTTGCCCGAAGGCAGCGTCATGCCGGCGTACTCCACCTGGCAACCGACGGCCGGGAAGAGCCCGCCGACGGCCAAGGCGGCCCACAACGCCCGGCGCCGGGCCGGCGATCCCTCGCGGGGGGACTGCATCGATTCTACCCTCCTGGTATCACGCGGCGGCCGAATTCCCCTCCGGGAAAGGCGCACCGACGGTTGGTTCCATCCGACCCGACCGCGAGGGAATCACCCCTCCAGTTCCTCGACGGAATCCGGCCACCGATGGCCCGTGCGGTCGTTCGGTTCGACC
>JAABUQ010009063.1_pt1 | contig 13646 bp, 6 predicted proteins | sample 5560001 | NCBI WGS metagenome assembly JAABUQ01 (sample SAMN10711888, study PRJNA513371) | rock metagenome | isolation source: Antarctica rocks | place: Antarctica: Victoria Land, Finger Mt nord | collected 2015-12-18
AAGTTTAGTTCTATTATTTTATTATATTATTAATTTAAAAATAAAATATAATTAATAAATATCTTTTAATCTTAAAATAATAATATAATTCAGATTAGAAAATATTTATAAATAGAAATTCTTTATTAAATATTATATTTTCTAAGGAATTATATTTAATAATTATATTCAAAAAGAAATTAATAAGTTTTATAATTATTACGGTTTTATTAATTAATATATAATATATTATTTTATTATATTATAAATATAGCTTCTTTGTTTATTTAATAATAAATTAATAATAATTTTTATAATAATTTTTATTTATCGCTCTTTAAATTATAATAGGTTATAAAGTTTTTTATATAGCTTATATTATTATATTTTAATATATTAATAAATATTATATATTTTAATATAATATTTTATATATATAATAATATCTTTTTATTAATATTTTTATTATAATAATTCGAGCGTTTTCTTTACTCCGAAATATTTAATTAAGAAGTTGTTATAATATCGCTTAAAAAGCTTTTATTTCAATATTTTATTTTTTAATATATAATAATATCCTTAGATAATTAAAGTCTTATTAATAAAATCCTATATATTATAGCGATATTTCTGCTTATTCCTTATAAGTTCTTTATTAACTAATTATATATCTTTAACAAAGCTATTATTTTATTATAAAACTTTAATTAAATTCGTAACCTCGATAATATAATTTTTATAAATTATTTTTATAATTATATTAACTTTTTATTTTAATATAAATATTATATAATTAGCTTTTTAAAGTATTTTTATAATAAGTATATTATATAAATACTCTACTTACAGACCTTTATCTTATAAAGCTAATTTAATTTAAAATATTAATAATAATTATTTTAAATTATTAAAATTACCTTTATAATTAAAATATTATAATAATATATTAATTAAGTTTATTTTCTTAAGTTTATAACTAATTTCAAAATTATAAATAATTAAATTTAAAACTTATTTAATTTGTTTAAAATTTAACTTTTTAATATTTATAAAACCTTTTAAATTATTATAATTTATTAAAATCTTTATAATATAAATACTACCGTTAAAATAATAGCGTTAATATATAAACGTATTAATAATAATTAATAACTTTTGATTATAAACTTTATAGTTTTATTCTATAAATATTATTTTTTTAAATTAAAAAGCTATTAAATATTATTATTTATTATTTTATAATTATAATAATATTATAATAATAGCAAACCTAAAAGTATTTGTTTTTAAATAAATCCCTTTTTCGAAATCGAAATATATTAATAAAAGTATTTATATAAAGGCTTTGTATAAGATATAGAATATTTATATAATATTTTTTAACTATTTAAATTTATTAAACTTTTTATTTCCTTTATTACTTTTTAATAAGTTAATTAAAGGATTTGTTTTCTTAAAATAATTCAAAATAAATAAGTAGAAATAGTTTATAAACCCTAAAAATTATTAAAGTTCATAAAATAATATTAAAAATAACTATTATATAATTATTACGATTCTCTTTAAAAATATAAATATATTTTATATATATATTATAAAGCCGAGAAACTCAATTATTATTTAATTAAATTCGTATTTAAATAATTTTATAAATAGGGAATATTATTTTAACCTTTTTAATATTTTATATATATATTATTAATATTATAATAAATCATCAGAATAAATTAATATATTATTTAAATATATTAAATATATTATATTAATTAAATATATTAAAACTTTATTAATATATATTTGAAAAATTGCTAAAATATTAATTAAATTAAATAATATTATTAAATATTTAAAATATTTATATTATATATAGAATATAATTTTTTATTTATCATCCTTTTATATATAGATTTGATAATATACCTTTATTAAATTTAGCTTAATAAATTTTTTAACTCTATTTAAATAATTTAACGTCTCCGTAATTAAAGGGAATAAATATTTAGACCTTTATAATTAACGTATAATTATAAGATATTATCCTTTTTAAATATAAAAATAATTAATATTTTTATTAATAATATTAAAAAACGAATTATTCCTTATATAGTTATATTATTAATATACCGACGGAATTCTTTAAATTCTAGTTTAAAAAGATTATAAATAAATCGGTAAAGAAAATTTTTACTTTTTAATTTTATCATATAACTATTTTCTTTAAAAGTTAATAATTAAAATATTTTATCTTTAAAAAATATTTTTTTATAAGCTTTAAGCTTTTTAAGCAAAGTTATTTCTTTGCTTTAAATATAAATTAGTTATAATATTATATATATTATTTTAATTACTCCTATTAATTTAAAAAGACTTTTATTAAAATATTTTATATTTTCGATTTAAAATTTTTCGATAATAAAAAGAAATTTTTATATTATTATTCCGAAGTCGGCTTATATATAGAGATCTTTAAGACCTAATATTTTAATAATTAATTAAAACCTAATTTAATTTATAATATAAAAAAATAATTTATATTTTTTTTAATAATCTTAATTATTTTTTATAATAAAGCGATATAATAGGCCTTATAATAATATATATTTAATTTATTAATTAATTTAGGTATAAATAGGCTATAATCCTTATATAGAAAGTTATATAATATAATTATATATTAATTAATTAAGTTAAATATTAACTTGTTATTTAAAAAGATTTTAATAAGCTTTAACCTTTATAAAATAAATATTTTAATATTATTTATATTTAATAAAGTTTTTATTTTTATTTTTTCTTATTACTCCGCTTATAAAGCGTTTATAAAACCTCGTTATTTCCTATTTTTATAACGGAATTAACGGGATTTTTAGATAAATAATCCTTAACTTAATAACTTGCTTATTTGCAATAATAATAATTATCGTTTTTTTTTTTAAAAATATAAATATTTAAAATTAACCGGAATTTAATTTAAATTATTAAATTTCTTATAATTATTTTTTATTTTATAATTAAGTTAAAATCGAATCTTCCTTAACTTATCCCTTTAATATTTATTATTAAACGATTTTTAATATTAATTTGATTTAATAATTCGATCTTTTAAAAAGCAAATTACTTTATCTTCGAAAATATATATATATTATTTCGTTATATTCTTTAAAGAACTTTGTTTAATTTTATTATATTGCTTTAGGCAGGATATCTTTATTATAAAGTCGGTATAAATATTTAACTCTTTTCTTATTATAATTATTAGATTGTAAATATAAAATAATAATTTTTTATTAAAAGTTTATTTTTTAATAATTTCTTTTTTATATTTAAAATTTATTTATATTTCGATATTAAAAAGATAAATATCGAAATTATAAATTAATTAATACTCCTTTTATTTTGCATTTTTATAATATAATATAATCTTAATTAACTTATTAATTAAATATAAAATTAAATTTATTAATATTTTCTTAAAGGCTCCGAAAGTATATTTAAAGGGTTTATTTTAAAATTCTTTAATATTCCAAATATACTCCGATTATATATTATTTAAGTTTAATTTTGTAAAGGAAATTTTAAATATATTATTAAAAAAATAATTAAAGTTTTATTATATTTAATTTCTTAATTTCTAAAATTAATTATTAAGATTTTTAAATAATTTGCCTTTATATTATAAGGGATCTCTAATATAAGGTTCTTTCGGTATTATAATTATTATATATAAAATATTATTATTTTATATAAATTATATATTTATATTTAAATTTTATTATTATTCTTTTAAGATATTAGCTTCCGTATTTATAAGTTATAACCTAAAGCGAATATTTTCGAATTTAATTTAATACGCCTTATTTTTAATTTCTTTTAAAAACATTCTTAAATTAATTATATTAATATTTAAGCCGCTTTTATTATAGTTTAATTACGAAGATTATATATTATATTTAATTATCTTGTTCTAAATAATATCGGGAAAGAAAACTATTAAAATTATTAAAATATATAATAAATAATAATATAAAATATAATTATTAAATATAATTATTATAATAATAGAATATAAATTAAATATAATAAATAAATAATAATTATTAATTTTATTTTCTAAAAAGATAAAAGAATTAATAATTATTATTAAAAGAATAAAAGATTTTTAAAATAATAAAATAAAGCTTTTAAGCAGGGTAAATATAAGATTGCTTTGATAAGCTTAATATTAATATAACTTCTAATTATATACCGGAGCATATATAGAATATATACGCAATACCAAGACTTGCGTATAGCCTTACATATATTTACTATTATGCTATATACTCTGTTGGCTCCAATTTCTGGTAATAGGACTCCTAGAAAGGAGTTTAATTTATCTGAAAGATTAATTGTTTTTGGAGCTTCTTATTCTAAAGAAAAACTTATTATTATTATATAATATAAAAAGCTCAAAATATCCTTTATTATAATTATTATTTGCCGTTGTTTTATTCGCCTTTAAAGGGTTTTTAAAGTTAAATTTGAATATCTTTTAAAACTATTCGATCGAAATAGAAGATTTATTATATATATTATTAAAAGGGAGCTTATAATCAAATATAGAAAACTTATATTATAATATAAACTTAAATATTCAAAATTTATTATTTATAATATTTTAAAAAAATATAGACTTATTAATTAACTTATTTAAAAGAAATTATTATTTTTAAATATTATAATAATTAAACGGTTAATTTAATATAAAATATATAAAAACTGGACTTTAAAATAATAATAAAAAATAATTTGATTTAATAAGTATTTTATAGAATAAGAAAAAGGTAAAAAACGTAAATAAATATTCCGTTTCCTAAACGAATATTTTAAGAAAGAAATAATATAATTAGTTCTAAAAGGAAAAAGTATATTTATAATAATATAACGAGGGTTTTATAATTCAGAATTATATAACTTTATTATTATAAATAAAAATTAAATTATAAAATAAAATAATTATTTAATTAATAATTATATTAAAGTTTAAAAGGATATAATCTTTATAATTTATAAATTAAATATATTTTTTATATAAAATAACGCTTTAATATATATAATATATAAAATACAAACGTAATTCCAAAAATATAATATTAAAATATTAAAATAATATTCTTTTTCTCCTAATTTTAATTTAATCGAATATTTTTAAAAGAAACTTAAAGAGTTCGTTTATAAAGTACGCTTTAATATCGAAAAAGTATATAAGGCTAATAAGAAAGTATAGGAAATTATAAAAGAGGCTTTAGAACAAACTTGAATATTATTTCCTAAAAAATTATTAATATTGTTAATTAAAAATATAAAAAAGAGGGTAAATATAATAATATAAGCTAAAAGATAATATATTAAGTATTAAGTATAAAATATTTTTAGGGAATTGATATATTATTATTAATTAATTATTATATAAAAATATGACTTTCTTATAAATAGTTGGCAAATTAAATATAATAAAAGAATTGATAATACGGAGTTATTTTTAGCTTAATACAGACTTTTGACATAATACTATATAATATAATATTATATCAAAAGTCTAAACCAAGTTAAAAATAACCCTGTATTATTATTTCCCTTGCTATTGTTAAAGTATATAGTAAATAGCAATATAAAGTATAATAACTAGATACAGCTGCTACGATAATAGAGCATAAGCGGAATATAATAAATAAATAATTATTATCAACTTTATCCTTTAAGAAGATAAAAGAATTAACAATTACCGTTAAAAGAATAGGAGATTTTTAAGATAATAAGGTAAAGCTTTTAAGCAAGGTAAATACGGGGTTGCTTTAATAAGCTTAATATTAATATAATTTCTAATTACGTATTAGAATATATATAGAATATATATACAATACCAAGACCTGTATATAGCTTTATAGTTATATTCAATTTGCTAAACATTTACAAAAGAGCCTTATATCTTTATATAATAATTAATTAATAATAATATATCAATTTTTTAAAAATATTTTGCGTTTAATATTTTATATATTATTTATTTATTATTATTATTATATTTATTTTCTTTTTTATATTTTCAATTAATAACTTTTTAAAAAGTTATTACTAAACTTGTTTTAAATTTTCTTCTATAACTTTTTGTATATTTTTATTTATAATAATAAAATAATATTATTTCGAATTATAAAAACTTTTTTAAATTATTATAAAATATTTCTATTTTTTGGAATAAATTTTATTATTAATTTTTTTTACTTTTAATTTAATTTTATTAAATATTTATTAAATTAAATTATTTTAAATTAAATTAATCATTTACATATTATAACTTTTAAAAGTAATTGTCTTTTTTAAACGAATTAATTAATAAAATTGTATTTTTTTAAAATATAATATATAGTAAATTTCGAATATTTTTCTATATATTATAATATTAATTCCCTGTATTCAATAACAAACTCTTTTATAATAACGTATATAATAAATTTTTTGTTTTAATTTGATAATTTAAAAGGACGTCCGGATTATAATTTTAAAATTAAATAAAATAATGTTTGATAATATTTTTAATAAAATTTTTTTTTGAGCTTTTCGCAAGAAGCTATCGAAGCAGTTTTTTCTCTTAAACGAAACGCTTTATAAATAATTGGGTTTTCGGATAAAATAAACTCCTTAAAAGTTCTATTAGTAGATATTGGCCCTAACGGAATACGAGCTATAATACTGGAGGTAGTAAGGGGTGGTAGAGTTGGTACAGTAAAGTGCAAACGTGTTGTTCGCGTTTTTTGGTTTTGGGCCTAGACTTTTGACGTGTTGGTGTACAAGTACTTAAAAAAGCATGATGGAGCTATATACCGTCTACCTGGTACAGATGAACCGATCAATCTATTATCTGATCATATCGCCTGGGCCTCGCCGCTACTCTACCGGAGCAGTTACAACAATGAATCAGTTGAAGGGAAAGCTCTGAAAGACATATATATACCTTATGATTGTAGGGTAAATGTCCTGCTGTCGACAAAATCGCTCCCTCTCTGAGACGTGTCGTCCCCATAACATCCATTCATGCTCCCGTAGTAAGTCAAGTGTAACGAGTCACAAACCCCACAGCTCGCCACAAGTCTGCTCCGGCATCCCCACTGTTCTGCACGGCGTCCTCGCCAACCCAAAACTCGGCGTCAAGAATCATATACACACCGGCAGGATACGCGGGTTGGGAGTGTAGGCTTGTCTCTTGCTTCTGTGGTTTCTGGAATGACAACCAAACCCAAATCTCGAGTAAAGGCGTTACAGCCCCAATGGTCCTGTACAGCCCCATTCTCATCGAAAATGCCACACGGCTTCATCACACCGATCCTGTCCTTCCTCATTTGTCCCCATGTGATAATCTACCAACGTCAGATTCTAATCCGCAGACATATAGCCAATCACATACCTTGCCACCATTCAACGACGTAAGTCCAGATTGAAATACCATGTGTGCCGCCATAGGTTCGCCGCAGCCAGCGAGTGTCCGATGCTTTGTGTTGCCATCAGTCTCCATTTGGCATTAGACTAGAGCTTCTCTGATTATCGCATGCGCAAAAGGGTATAACCCAGCCCACCGCCTCTGACTGAAGACGATAGAAAAAGTCGTTGTCCGAAAGCAATGGCGGTCATCACTAATGGCGCAGCCTTGGGCTGATCGGTCCCAATATTGTTCTTCGGGTCCTTCCATGGAGGGTCGTTCCTGCTGAAATCAGCATTCATATCGTCGAAGCCTCGTCTAGCCAATCCAACGATCTCCTCGTCCGAGAAGATGTCGACAACATTCTTATCAAACTCGACGATTGACGTCCACGCATGTTTGTGTCGCGGATTGTCGGCGGGCTCTGTTGCCAAATGTACGTTCCAGGAGATACCAAGTACACCAGCGTCGATGCCGAAAACACTCAATGCGAGACGAGAGAGCAAAAGGAGGGTCAGTAAGGGTGATGCTTTTGTTTTCGCCATAGTAAAAGTAGATGAGATTTATATATGTGGAGACTGGGGGTGAGAATGAAGGCTCGATGCAACAAGAGACGGTGCAAATGAACTGCTGATACGGCTCTCACTCGTTAAAAAAGGAACATGTACGAAGGTTTACAAGATATCAACGTATATGTGTATATATCACTCAAGTGGATGAGTCTTTAATGGCACATCGTAAATACTATTCCCGCGGTGAACGGAACTTGAAATATGAGTGAATTTGCACTGCCTACAAAGCTGACAACATGCAGATTATCAGGAGTCACCCTTGATGGGGGCGGGGGCAGGCAGAGAAACACTGCTTGGCTTGTTTGGGGGGGATCATTTTCACGTATGGTATTTAGGAGCGATCAGTGGGGTAAACCGGAGTTTTCAGATGTACTTGCCGCACGTACGTCAGACAGATCGATAACTGCCACGGGCTTGACTAAGGGCATCAGCTCGATTTCTCCTGTTGTTGTTCCATTACTATACCAAATGAAAGGAAGGTCATTGGCCAGATTGAAATGAGATGTAAGAGAAAGGGGCAGATTGGAAACATCGCCCAGACTGATAATGCAGCTGAAATAGAGGCTGTGATAGTAGATAGTGAAGATGTTGCTTGCTTACGGGAGCTGCACAGCAGAAGGATGGTCGGCTGAGCTGCAGGTCTAGGCCAATGGTTTGGATGGCCTTTGCTGCAATCCCTTTCTTGGTGTCGCTTAGCGGCAGCGCGCGGCGCAGCACACACATATGCTCATTAATCTGGAGCATGAAACATACATCTTTGATAATACTATGTTCAGTGTTATGGTTTTGGAGGCAAGTGGGTATGAGCACGCCCGCCAACCCCAAGGGTAAGCCAACGGTTACATTTAGGCATGTAGGAGCTGCAAAAGCGACGGCCTCTGCTCAGCTGTTTCAAGCACATATACTTCGCCTCAAGTAATCTTGTAGCTGTCCACATTGGCGCATGCCGGTGTCACTGAAGCTGTAGATGCAGCGTGTGCACACATATATATTACACGACCTTGGAGACGAAGAGCGATATCCTCAGATGTACTTGTTCCCTTGGCCAACTTCGAAATCCTGCTTGACCAGTCATTTGGATAGCAACATTATCGTGGTGGCTAGAGACCTAACTAAACGATGACAATAATCAGCTTGTTGCTTCCACTGTATTTGACGGGGATTGTATCCCATCCTGCCTAGCCCCTACGCATTCCCAACTCTTCCCAGTTATTGTCATTGCGAGACAATACCCCGGACCCTTCGAACCCTAGCTGGATCGGAAATTACGCGGCGATCGGTGATAGTTATGCGGCTGGCATCGGCGCAGGAACCGTGCTGAATGGGAATGGAGACGCGGCTTGTTCGCGCTACGATGGGGCAACCCCCGTTTTGCTAAACAACATCCTCGGAGCGAAGTCCAAATTTCAATTTCTTGCTTGTTCAGGAGATGAGTCGCCACATGTGAAAGATCAAGTTACCAAGCTTGCCGACAATTCTCAAGATCTGCTTATGATTTCTGCTGGAGGCAATGATGCACTCCTCTCGGATGTACTCAAGGCCTGCGTCTATACGCCAGCCGGTCAGGATGGGTGCGACAAGGCCATCGCGAGCACTCAAGACGCCGTCGATCACAAATTGCAGGGCAACATCGACGATCTGCTGCAAATTTTGGCACCAAAGCTCAAACAAGGAGGTATTGCAGTCTTTATGGCCAGTTCTTCGATGCGGATACCGATGCTTGCAGCTCCCAGTCCTGGGACTGGTTCCAGGGTATCATTCCCGGAGGTCACGGTGTCAAATTGACCAAAGACCTTCGCAAGAAGCTTAACGACCTGGGTGTGGCCGCCAACACGAAGATCAAGGGTGCCATCTAGTTGATTTCAGAGGGAGTACAGCACTCACTCGCCTTGTTTTTCGGCGTACTGGTAGGTAACAGATAGCTTTCAAGGTTGATGGACTGACGCTTGCGATGAAGAGACCTTCCAATACTGTACAACAGGCAGACCAAGTCATAATCTGAATCAAGGATCAGGTTCCAGAATATGGAAGCGATGGTCTTAATTGTATGTTCGATAAATCATTGCTAGTTTCCGCATCATTGAAGGATATCTGGTCTCTCCTAGATTCCCTAAAGTCGGAGCTCACCACCATTGTTGAAGTGTGCACAAATGGAACATATAGAGACATATAAGGCTTTCAACGAGCGCCGGGAACGGCATGGAAGAATTTTTTCAATCTCTTTGCAGACCCAGGCGGATGTGAATCTGGTAAGGAATCCGTAGGTCATGCTCGCATTTTGGCACTAATTTCGGGTAAGCAAGTCCGAGGTATCCGAAGGTCCGAATTTCTCCGGGACGAGGTACCACGGTAATTGGTTTGTTTACTTCCGAGGGTTCCAAGTCTTCATGTTGCTATTTTCAGACCACACCTTACTGACCGTCGACTTCGAGCATAAACCTCCCCAAAGCGCAATCGGGAGTTGGACGAGCGCATCTGCAGTTTGGACAGGTGTGAATGCGATTCGGTTTTCTACCATGCAAACCTGACCCAGCCACCCCCAGCCACTTTACGAATTCCGGTGCCACAACCTCTTTGACATCCCAAAGAGCTCCGAGTTGTCATGTTCGCCTTCAAGAAAGACTGAATCTACTCGCCCTTCTGGCGTCGTCCAAGCTCCGTCTAAAATCATAAATCTGCCCTCGACGCAATCGTCTGGCTGTCTGGATTGTGCGCCACCAGCAGCTTTCTGCGTACACGCGGTCGGATCCAAAATGGCGTCCGCAGCTGCTATAAATGCAATGAAAGGCTCACACACTGCTGGCATTTACGCTGACATGACCGTTGATGGCCCGGAGATTGGAACATTGGTTGTCATCGTCGATCGAGCAAAGAACCTTCCAAACCGAAAAACCATGGGGAAACAAGATCCGTATTGTGCAGCCAGGCTTGGAAAAGAAGCCAAAAAGACCGAGACAGACAAGAGAGGTGGCCAAACTCCTAAATGGTATGGACGTAGCGTCGTGATGCTTGAAATCTGCTGACCTTTTTCAAGGGATCAGGAGTTGCGCTTTACGGTCCACGACTCCCCAGATTACTACCAATTGAAAGTCTCAGTATTCAACGATGATAAGAAGACCGAGCTCATTGGCGAAACATGGGTGGCTTTGGATACAATCGTTGTACCCGGGGGAGGGCGTAATGACGTTTGGTACAATTTGAACTGCAAAGGCAGATACGCTGGCGAGATTAGAATCGAACTTACATACTACGATACTCGGCCAAGGGAAGGCAGAGCCGAAGAGCATCGTCTATCTGGTCAGGTAGATGGGATGCCAGAATCTAGCAGAGAAGGTCTGAGTGGACCAAGACAGCCCAAACCTGTCAAAAGACGGCCATTACCTGCGGATCCAACCAATTCGAATCAATCAACTCCCTTACCCCATACTCCTCCCGTGGCAAATCAGCCATCCTACGAAACTCAGCAGCGCTACGCGGATTTACCAGACGACTATGCTTTCACACCTACACCCCCGCAAGACAATCGATACCAGCGCTTTCAGAATGCTCACCCCCGAGAGTCGCCGTTGGCTCATGAACAACATAACCAATTGTCCTACAGTGGGCCTCAGAATATTGCTCCATCTTTGCTCCGTTCGAGTCCAAAACCTTCTGGCATGTACAACCCTGCTATACAGGACGTGTACAACCACAATACAGCTATGTCCATGAGCCATTCTCCGCAAAACAATCAAACATATGACCGGCATTCCGATTATGATCTGAATTATGAAGACGCTAGCTATGACCCTGCGCAGAACGCCACGAGCAGTACTTATCCTCCCTTAACGCCTGAGATGAACGGCCGGCACCAGCAGTCTATACATCCCTCACGGGGCTCACCTGCTGCGATGACTCCCAACTCGGCATCTCATACCTCGCAAACACATAGATCGTCGCTCGCCAAAAGCAATAGCTACGACGACAATCGCAGTGGTCCGGTTTCGCCATTGAGCAGCCACGATACATGGACAAGGACGGAAGGAGCCGACGAGCAAGGGCCACCACTGCCCCCAGCTCATAGAGTCGGCGGCAATAGATCATCACCTCAATATACGGGTCGTGGAGACGTCATACTAAATGCGCCAGTACCAATCACTGCTCCATTGAACATTCGAAACGCTCGAGGGAGTGTTTCCAACAGTCCTCTCACTCAAGTCCACACTCAGGAGTCTGACCTAGGATATCCACTTTCGGCCTCTCCATCGAATTTGCAAGGTTATTCGAATCAACCTGCTCCAGTCAGCCCTATATCCTCTCGGAGTTCTATTAATCGACAAAGCAATCGTCGTTCTCCTTCTCCAATTAGGGAATATGGTCAGGCAATGCCACCAAGTCTTGTCGCAGGCTATGAGCCTAGCATAGCTGCGGATGAATCCGAGAGATTGTTATACGAACAGCGCATGATTAGTCGTCAGAAATATGACCAGCCCATGCCGCCATATCAGCAGGCAACACCGCCCCACCCTCAGAGCAGAGCCCAGCCAGTCCTTCGCGGTATCGAGAACATTCACGAAAGGAGGGCACATCGTTCATCCGCTCCCATAATCAAGCCACGAGCAGTCAGTCCAGACCCTCGAACACCTATGCGCAAATCCATCAGTCCACAGCCAGGCTCAGCGCCGGCAGAACGTCGCCACTCCGAGCTTCCATTCTCTCCAGACTCTTATGATGCATTCAATCCTTCACTGAGTGCGGCTAAGAGTATAAATGACTTGGGAGCTCGATATAATACACCCGAACAGGCCCGGGAAGCTTTTGATCAGCACCAACGTGAGGTGAAGCGTGGTGATGGCCCAATAATTGGGAGCGATGGTCGAGTCATTGATCCGTCGGACCATTTGCCAACAGACACGTGGGCACCAGAGCCAGAGCACAAAGCGCCTCGAAAGGGACCAGAGGTCACTTTGAGATTCAGGAATAGTCCTCAAGGAGCTCAACCTATGCCGAACGCGCGCCGACCACTGGCTGAAGCTCGACCAAACTCGATGTCCTCTCCCATCATCTCTCACAGCAATGAAAACACTCCTCCGACGTCCGCAACCCGAGCTCGTCTACAAAAGAAATCCAGAGGCGGTATGCCGCAGCCTGCATCAAGTCCTATCGTGCCTACGCTGAATACAACTGCATCCCGCCGCCCAATGCCTCCCTCATCCGCATCGGACTACCCTTTACGTGAAAATGAGAATCATGGCTACGGAAGCAGTCCAACCTACGCAAAGAGGTCACCAGGTGGCTTTGCTCCTCCAATACCCGCTAAAGTACCCATCGGAAGCGGACAAGAAGATTGGGGCATGAACGCTCTTAGCGAGGAAATGAGCAGAATTGATATTGGGGTTGGCGGGGGGCAGAGACCCAGGAGGAGCAGATACGGGGCATAAAACAATGGGTATATACGCATGGATACGGTGTGAGCATTGGCGGCGCTATACGATTTCATTCGAACCCTAGCATAAGAATGGGATGTTTTCAATGTTCACGACCAACGCTCTGCCAGGCCAGCGCCTCGAGATAAATGGAAATCTTGATAGAAACATAATACGATGACATTATGACCCCATCTATTACCCCCCCCCTTCCAAAACCGTACAGACCCCAGA
>JAABUQ010009064.1_pt1 | contig 13642 bp, 12 predicted proteins | sample 5560001 | NCBI WGS metagenome assembly JAABUQ01 (sample SAMN10711888, study PRJNA513371) | rock metagenome | isolation source: Antarctica rocks | place: Antarctica: Victoria Land, Finger Mt nord | collected 2015-12-18
CCCGGAATGTGCACGACGCGTGCAGCGGGCATCAGGCCGGCCGCCTCCTCGGCGACGTCCGGCGTAACGATCGCACCGCGCGCGATGTCGGCGGTCAGCAGCACGACCGGGCATCTGATGCGCCGCGCAACCTCGCACCACGACGGCGGGTCGGGCGCGGGCATCGTGGCCAGCGCGTCGAGGTCGAACTGCGCCTTGGCCTCGATCCACGGGCCGCGGTCCTCCTCGGCCACTCTGGCCGCTCACCATCGGCCACGAGCCGCCGCTCGGCCGGGGGGAGGTCCTTCAGGCTGGCATACACGTCGTCCAGGCCAGGCTGCGCAGCGGAGCTCGGTAGTTCGTTGACAACGGCATGAGGACTGCAGGAGCGGTTGGTGGAGGTAATCGTGATGGCAGCGCGACGTCCCTGCCCACCGGCGCCGGGGCCACTGGAAGCCTATGCGCCCGCCTTGAACGATGTCTTTCGGTACCTCGTCTGACGCCACGGGTTTCGCGACTAACAGCAGGCCTGCTCATCCCGCACGATCGGCACAACACCCTGACCGTTCTGGCGGGCGCCGAACCCGTCGTTCAGGCCCAAGCTGCTGGCTTGGATGTCCTGGACGTGAGTACTTGTCGATAACGCGGAGGAGCGAAATGATGGCACCGATCCGTGTGTTGCTGGCCGGTGAGTCGTGGGTGGCCAACAGTACCCATCACAAAGGCTGGGACTTCTTTTCCAGCACCATTTACGAGACGGGCGTACTTTATCTGGAGGCCGCAGTCACGGCGGCAGGTATGGCGTTCACCCACCTACCGAGTCACCTGGCTGGCGTTCAATTTCCCAACACGGAGGAGGGGCTGGCGGCATACGACGTCATCATCCTGAGCGACATCGGGGCGAATACCTTGCTGCTTCATCCGGATACCTGGATCCACGGGAGGCCCACGCCAAATCGGCTACGGCTGCTCCGGGACTGGGTAACGCGCGGTGGGGGACTGATCATGTGTGGCGGCTACTACTCGTTCGCCGGCATCTACGGCGCCGCCCGATACCACCGCACGCCGATCGAAGACGTGCTGCCCGTGGACATCTCGCCGTACGATGACCGCGTCGAGGTGCCTGAAGGAGTTGTTCCGCTCCTGGTTAACACGGAGCACCCGATCCTGGCGGGCTTCCGCGGGCCCTGGCCGGCGCTCCTGGGCTACAACGAGGTCGCTCTCAAGCCGGATGCTCAGCTTCTGGCGACAGCAGATGAGCACCCGCTTCTAGCGGTGCGCCATGTTGACCGTGGTCGAACACTGGCGTGGATGTCCGACATTGGACCGCACTGGTGCCCAGAGCCGTTCGCAACCTGGGATGGGTATGCCCGTCTGTGGTGTCAGGCTATCGCATGGGTCGCACGCGATGACGGGAGCCAGGCAGCGCGTTGATTGCTCTCCCGTTCAGAAGACGATCTTGCCAGGCACGTGACTCAGCGAGTGACCGAGCACGTGACTCCTAGCGATTTGCCAGGCTCGTCGAAGAGCTGCCCTTGTCTTCTCCAACGATGTGCCGAGCACGCGAGCGACGACGACCTCTGTCCCGGCTGAAGCACTGCCCACAATCTCGTCGCCTTCCGCAAGAGCGGCGTGAAGCTCATCGGCCAGGGCAGCGCCGGCCCGTGGCGCGATAACAGCGAGCGTGCCATAGTAGTCTCGACCCCCAAGCATCGCTGCTCCGGCGAGCCTCATTGTGGAGGGCTGCAGGTTGGCTACATCCCACATTACCAGTCCACCGCCGCGCTGTACGAATATCCGGGAGGTGAGTGCGCGGAAGGCGAAGCGCTCCTTCCGCGCCACACGACCTGGAGTCAGCAGCTCAGCAAGTATGAGCACCGAGCTCGGAGCCATCTGAACGTGCGTCTCTTGGGTAAATCTGGATCCGGCAAACGGGATCACTTCATCGGGAAGGTATTCGAGGACTGCGCCCGCCTGGAGGGTGAAGCTGCTCCGCTGGGTTGCCTCACCGCTGGGCATCGTCAGGATCTTGCTCGCCGACTGTGTGGTTACCAGGGCCTCAGCACCACCTCCTAGCTCCAGTTCCAGATCCAGGCGGTCACCTTCCTGCACCCCACCCGCCACCATCCCGATGTAGACCAGCGCTCCGGAATACCCGACGGGGCGTCGCGGCTCAAGCAGACGTAAAGGGTAGCGTGCGAGCTGCCGCGTCACGACGGTGGCGTGATCCCGGCGTTCGAGGTACGCCTGTACCAGTCCGTGCACGACGACTGCTACGGCGTAGGAGCAGCGTCGTGGGTTCCAGGCTCAGGGGTCACCGCGTTCTCGAACCTGCGTTAGCACCCAGTCGACGACGGCATCCAGTCCCTCACCGCTCTTCAGGTTGGTAAACATGAACGGACGGTCCTGTCGCATCCGCTGGCTGTCGCGTTCCATGACGCGTAGCGATGCGCCGACAGCCTCGGCCAGGTCAATCTTATTGATGATGAGCAAGTCAGAACGGCAAACGCCAGGGCCGCCCTTGCGCGGTATCTTGTCACCAGCCGCGACGTCGATCACGTAAATGGAGGCTTCGACCAGCTCCGAGCTGAAACTCGCGGCGAGATTGTCGCCACCGCTCTCGACGAACACCAGCCTCAGGTCAGGGATGCGTTGTGTCAGCCCAGCGATCGCTTCCAAATTCAGCGACGCGTCCTCACGGATTGCCTGGTGAGGGCAGCCACCGGTCTCGACACCGACGATGCGCTCGATCGGAAGGGCGCCAGCCCGAGCCAGGTACTGGGCGTCTTCCAGCGTGTAAATGTCATTGGTGACCGCGGCAACGCTCAGCCCTGGTGCCAGTCGCTTGCACAGCTGTTCGACCAGCGACGTCTTGCCAGAGCCGACAGGACCGCCAACGCCGATCCGCACGGGTGCAGCCATGACTCACCTCAAGAGGAGAACAGTCGCGAGTAAGCGCGCTCGTGTCTCATCATAGCGATCTCGAGCATCGGAGCGAACGAGCTGATGTCGCCCAGCCGCAGAGTGCGGGCCCTAGCCACTGCCCCGGCCACGGTGGGCCATGCGTCCTTCATGACCACCTGGGCCTCACTCTGGCCAAGGACTCCCAATCGGAGGGCGGCCGAGACCGCGCCGGCGAGGATCGTATAGCCAAACCCCAGGGCAGCTGGCTCTTCCGCCACGCCGAGCGCCTGGGTTAGGAGGCCAAAAACCACGCAGTGGTGGACCTGACCGCGATTGAGCCGTGCCAGCGAGCGGTACGACTCTAGCATGGCAGCGTCAGTCAGGTTCGCGGCATTGGAGAGGAGTCGATTGCCAAGCCCGACGCTGGACTCGCGCGCTTCACGGGCGACTTTCTGTGCAGACAGAATGGTGCCGAGGACGAGCAGGGTGTCCATGTCGTTCGCCACGGCAGCGCGATGCGCCTGAACCACTCCCACCAGATCCGCGGTACAGAGGGAATGCTTGACCAGACTATCCAAGACATCGCGCAGCACGACGCCATCTGGTAGGCCACCGAGCTGCGTGAGCCCTTCAAGCCCGTGCGACTGTGCGTAGCCGCCGATGGGTGCACTAGCGTCGGTGAGCTGAAGCAAGGCGAGCAGCCCCTCAGCAAACTGGTATGTCAACGGCTCACCTCAAACTGGCGCTGTCGCGCGGCTGGAGAAGCCTCAACCAATAAAATACAGCTGGCCCAGCGGCAGCGTCTCGGCTGGTTCGGAGGTGGCGACCTCACCGTCAACGCGAACGGTGTACGTGTCCGGGTCTACGGTGATCTCGGGCGTTGCAGCATTGCGCACCATGTCGCGCTTGCTGATCGACCGGGTATTGTGCACAGGTGCGACTCTTCGACGTGTGGCGGTCCGCTGTTGGACGTGTGGCGCCGCTGCCTGAGACACGAACAAGCAGCCTAGCCGCTCTGCCGCGCCGCCCATCCCGCCGAACATCGGCCGGTACATTCGCGGCTCGACGAACATGGTGGCAGCATTTCCAGCGCCAAGCGGCGCCCAGCTCACCATGCCCCCCTTAATGACCAGATCCGGCTTGGCTCCGAAAAATCTCGGGTTCCAAAGGACGACGTCGGCGACCTTGCCCGGCTCCAGCGACCCGACATATTCGGCGATGCCTTGCGCGATCGCCGGATTGATCGTGTACTTCGCGACGTACCGCAGGATGCGCTCGTTGTCGTCGTCGTCTTCGTCCTGCACCGCGGATTGCGCCTTCATCTTGTGCGCTAGCTGCCAGCATCGCATCGGACTCTCGCCGATTCGTCCCATCCCCTGGGAATCCGAAGCCATCATGGAGATTGCGCCGAGATCGTGCAGCACGTCCTCAGCCGCGACCGTTTCGGCTCGTATTCGCGAATCTGCGAAGGCCACGTCTTCTGGCACTTCCGGAAACTGGAGGTGACACGTCAGGATCATGTCGAGATGCTCTTCGAGCGTGTTCACCGTGTAAGGGTTCGTCGGGTTGGTAGACGAAGGCAGAACGTTGGAGTGCCCGGCCAGTGCGAGCAGGTCAGGGACATGCCCACCACCGGCGCCCTCGATGTGATAAGCGTGAATCGTGCGGCCGGCGAAAGCTGCCAGTGTGTCTTCCAGGTGCCCGAATTCGTTGATCGAGTCAGTGTGGATGATCGATTGAACGTCATACTGGTCAGAGACCCGTAGAGACGTGTCGATCACGGAAAGGTAGCTGCCCATGTCCTCGTGAATCTTCATCCCGAGAGCACCCACCTCTACATTGGCCGCGATCTTGTCGAAATCACTACTGGCGCGGGTCAGAAATCCGATGTTGACTGGTACCCCCTGATACGCTTCGACCATGCGGTCGAAGTAGTACGGCGCACCCACGCCCGTATCGAAGACTGGCCCACTGGCGCCGCCAATGAGTGTGGTAATACCGGCCGAGAGTGCTTCCGGGATCAGCTGTGGCGTCAGCATGTGCACGTGGACGTCCAGAGCACCGGGTGTTGCGATCAAGCCATTGCCCTGGTAGACCGTGGTACACGTATCGATAAGCAAATCGATTCCGTCGGTAACATCCGGGTTGCCCGCGTTGCCCACGCCGACGATGAGCCCATCTTTGATCCCGATGTCGGCTTTGAGGATGCCCAAAACCGGATCGATGGTGACAACGTTCGTGATGACAAAGTCGAGCTTGCTCTCCCGACCGCTGAGCGGCCCCGCAATCATCATCCCGTCGCGCAGCGACCGACCCGCTCCGATCATCGCCTCACTTCCGTACGGGATCAGGTTGCGCTCCACCCGGGCGACGAGGTTCGTGTCTCCGAGACGAATCCGATCGCCTACCGTCGGCCCGTACAGCAGCGCATGCCGATCGCGCTCCATCTCGTACGGCATCAGTCCGCAGCCAGTCGCGGCAGATGCGACCGCGGCGAGACGGCGGCGTCCGGCGCCCATCACGCGGTGAAACCCGCCTGTCGCGCCCGAGCCAAGGCCACCTCGGCTGGGATCTCATCCAGCGATCCGTCAACCAGTCTGTTGAAGCCGACGATGCGACGCGCGCCCGCGTATGCCACGAGCTGGACCGTTGCAGTGCCACCCGGCTCGAACCGCACCGCCATCCCAGGAGGGAGGTCCAGGTGCATGCCGAGGGCTCGCCTTCGATCGAAGCGAAGCGAGCGGTTCACCTCGAAGAAGTGGAAGTGGGACGTTATCTGGATGGCGCGGTCGGACATGCTCGTGACCTCCACACGGTCGATGCGCAGGCCCTGGTTCCCGACAATCGGTCCGGGGCCGTAGAGAATCTCACCGATCACGGGCGCCTCCTGTCGTGGTCATCTGATCGGGTGGTACAGCGTGATGAGTTTACTGCCATCCGGGAAAAGAGCTTCCACTTCCACCTTCGTCACGAGCTCGCCAACACCGGGCATGACGTCGTCCGTCGTAAGCACTCCATAGGCGGCGGCTCGCACTTCATGGAGTGGGGACCCTGCTCGCGCGCCTTCAATGATTTCATCGCACAGAAGGGCCACGGCTTCAGGGTAGTTCAGCTTGAGACCTCTGGCTCGATGCTTCCGTGCCAGTTCAGCGGTCGTAAAGATGAGCAATCGCTCCGTCTCCCGTGGGGTCAGGCGCATCAGGCGCCCTCAGCAACTGTCGGTGCGGCGGTACCTTCCGCTGCGCCCGTAACGATCATTTGCAGCACCTCATCCATGGTTGTTTGTTCCACTGACCGACCGCCGACCATACGCCCCCGCTTCATCACCAGGACACGATCGGCGACCGCGAAAATGTCCTCGAGGCGGTGGCTGATAACGATCACCGCAATGCCGTGCGCCTTCAAACGGCGAATGACTCCACGAACCATCTCGATTCCCGAGACGGAGAGGTTTGCCGTGGGTTCGTCCATGATGATCAGGCGCGCTTCAAACGCCATGGCCCTGGCAATCGCGACAGCTTGCTGCTGGCCACCCGAGAGGGTTCGCACCTTCGCCCGCACCGAGCCTATGTCGACTCGCAGCTGTCCAAAGAGTTGGCGCGTCTGGCGGTCCATGGTCGGCCGGTCCACCATGCCAACCAGCCTCGCCAACCCGGACCGCCGAGGCTCACGACCGAGAAAGATGTTGGTGGCGATGTCAAGGTGGGGCACCAGAGCAAAGTTCTGGTAGACCATCTCGATGCCTTGCTGACGAGCATCGTGCGGGCTGGTGAAGCGAACGGGCGTGCCGGCCATACGGATCTCACCAGTGGTCAACTCGTGCGCACCACTGAGCACCTTCATGAGTGTCGACTTGCCTGCCGCATTGTCACCGACGATGCCGACGACTTCCCCAGGCCAGACCAGAAGCGACGCTTCCACGACTGCTGCAACTGCGCCGAACGACTTGGCGATGTGCAGCATCTCCACCAGCGGGGGACCGGACGCTTCGACGTGGGACTTGATGGTGGTCGCCATACGCTACGGCTGACGAGCGGCGATCCGGTAGGCCCGAACATTCAGCCAGATCGCGAGTAACAGAATCAAGCCTGTAATGACCTGGGCGTAGAACGGCGAGATGTGGAGCAACGTCAGCCCGTTGCCGACGACCGAGACGAAGAACGCGCCGAGCAGCGTGCCGAATACCGTCCCCTCGCCACCGTACAGGTTGGTGCCCCCAATAATGACCGCGGTGATGGCATCCAGCTCCATACCGACCCCCGTATTCGGTGAACCAGCTCCCACCCGGCCCGAAATGATGAGTGATGCGACGCCACTGGCTAAGCCCGACAGGACGTACACCGCAAGCTTCACCCTGCGCACGTTCACGCCAACCAGACGCGCCGCCTCCTCATTGCCGCCGGTCGCAAGAATGTGGGTGCCGAACCGAGTGCGGGCGAGAAAGAATGCGCCCAGCAAAACTGCCACAAAAGACAACGCAATTGGCGCCGGGACTCCGAGAAGGTCGCGGCGGCCGAGGGCCAGGATGGTCTGATCTGTGATCGGGATTGCTCGGCCTTCGGTGATGATCAAAGACATCCCCCGCAAGGAGGTGAGCACCGCCAACGTCACGACAAAGGCGGGGATTCCCTGGTAAGCAATGAAGAATCCGTTGATAGAGCCGATCGCCGCACTCAGCAGCAGCACGACAATGATAGCTGACCAGCTCGGCGCGCCGAGCTGAAGCAGAGAAGCCAGTACCGTTGTCATCACCGCGACGATGGCGCCTACCGAAAGATCGATCCCACCGGTGCTCACCACCAGCGTCATCGCCACAGAAACCAGCAGCACCGGGGCAGTCTGCCGTCCGATGTTCAGGAGGTTGTCGGTCGTGAGGAAGAACTCGTTCGCAAAAGATAAACCGACAACGACGAGCAAGAAGACGAGCAGCAGTCCATATTCCAGAGCCAGGCGGATTGACCGACCTCGGATACCGGGCAGCCGCACGGGACCGGAGCCCGCTGGCACTTCCTCCACCTTGCCCGAATGCGATTCCGTAACGTTCACCGCCAGTTGCACCTTTGCGCCAAGGCTCGAGGTCCGAGGGCCGCGGATGGCCGCTGGCCTCGTCCCTAACTACCGAGGCTCTTTCGGACGTCCTGGACGTTTTCTTTGGTTACGAGCACGGCGGGCACCGGGATCGACTTCGGCACACTGCCGCCACCGATGACTTTGAGAGCCGACTCCACTGCAATGCGGCCCTCGTCCTTGGGTTGCTGTTGGACTAGGCCGATAATGTTGCCAGCCTGCACGGCATCCAGGAAGGGCACCGTCACGTCCCAGCCAAAGATCGGAACCTTCCCCAGACTTCCACGGGACTCGAACGAGGCGAGCGAGCCTTGAACCGCTAGCTCGCTTGTCACGAAGATCGTGTCCATATTGGGATTTGCCTGAATCAGGTTCTCAACTCCCGCAGTCGCCGCCTCGAGCGTGTTTTGCGTCGAAACCTCTTGAAGAATCTTTACGTCAGGCAGGGCGGCTATCGCCTCTTTGAACCCATCCTTACGCTCAATCTGGATCGGCGTCGTGGCAAAGACGATACCCATGTTGGCCTTGCCACCTTTGTTGTCCTTCAGCCATTTGACGGCATAATCGCCCAGCTGTTTGGACGCATCTCGATTAGCCGTCCCAACATTGGCCGTCATTTGCGGGTTATCAATGATGGCGTCGACGCCGATGACGGGGATCTTCGCGTCGGCGGCCTTCTGAATACTGGGTCCCATGCCCTGCGGATCCGCCGCGATAATAATGATGGCGTTGACCTTCTGCGTAATCAGGTTCTCCATCATCTGTACCTGAGTTTCGGGCTTGCTCTGCGGATCGAGGACGGTCACGTCAGCGCCGCCTTTAGCAGCAGCATCCTTAACGCCCGACGCCAGGTCGTTGAAGAACTGAGCCTGGAAGTTGAAGGTGATGAATCCGAGCGTCGCCTTGCCTCCGCCAGCCACCAGGGCAGCGGGCACCGGTGACGCGGCGGCCGCCGCCGACGGCGAGGAGCTGACGGCCACCTGACTGGGTGCCGCAACCGGTGACGCAGCTACAACCGGGGAGGCCGCCGTTGCCGGTTTTGCAGGTGCCGCCGTGGCGGTGGGTGCCGTCGTGGCGGCGGCTGCCGTCGTGGGCGCCGCTGGGGCAGTAGTGGCGCCAGCCGGTGCGCTGGTCGACGGGCTGGGACTACAAGCAGCCAGCAGTCCAAGGGCCGCACTTCCTGCTCCCACGCCGGCGACCATCAGGAAGCGGCGCCGCGTCTGCTGGATCGACCTCCGCCGTTCATCGTGTTCGTTGTCAGTAGTCATGCACGTCCTCCTGGAAGATCTCATCGTCCACACGTTTATCACGTTTCGACGCCCCGTATCGCGGTCACGTCTGTTTGGCGGCTAGCGGAAGCAGGCGCCGTGGGTTCCCTACCAGCATGGTCTGGATCTGATCGTCGGATACGCCGACCCGGCGTAGCGCCGGGACGATATTGCGGAGAATGTGAGCATAGCCATATCCCCCGTGGCGAGTCAGCATGCTCTTCAAGAATACATCCTGGGACAACAATAGGCGTTGCGCATGGCCGGCCTCGACCAGGCGCTTGATCCCTCGAATGCATTCGTGGTCACTGGGGCACTGCTTGTCAGGGGGATAGAAGTAGTTCATCCCCAGCATGTCGTATTCTACGTACGCGCCTCGTTCCGCGATAGCACTCTGGTAGCCGAAGTCATCATGCGAAGGGTTCATGTGGCTCAAGATCGTCCGCTCGACGTCGCCTCCTTCGTCACTGATCCAGTCCAAGACTCGCAGGCCGTCACGGGCCCAGCCGACAAGGTGAACGTTTAGTGGTGCTCCCGTGTTTGCCTGGGCGGCTGCGGCGGCGCGCACGCACTTCTCTTCGTTGTTCGTGATCGGCGACGAGGTCCCGATCTCGCCGATGATGCCAGCGCGCACACCCGTGTCCCCTACCCCGATGGTGAGTTCGCGGATGATCTCCGAGGCGAGGTCATCTTGGGTGCGGCTCTCGATCTCGGGCGGGTGGAAGCGCGCGATGTAGTGGCCGGTGCCCATGATGACATTCAGCCCTGTCTCTCGGGCGATCTCCTGCAGTGCTAAGGGATCACGTCCGTTCTGCGCACTCGTCAGGTCCACAACGGTCTGACCACCTGCCCGCCGGAATGCTGCGGTCTCTTCTGCGGCCACTCGGGGATCCCACTGGACGCAGTTGTCGAGGGACAGGAACGGGTCCTGGTAGAGCTGGGCCAAGTTGCCGATCTGCACGGGGCCCACCGCCAGGGCGCGGCGTGTTGCCTCGAGTGGCTCCTCGTGGTTGGCTCTGAAGTCGAACAGCAGGTGTTCGTGCATGAGCGTGACGCCGAGCTGGCCGGGAGCGATGGAACCGAGAACACCGATCGCCGCTTCTGTCATCTGCACGCCTGCTGAAGTTCAGCGTGCCGTGCCAGCACGGCACGCACGGCCAGTACCACGAACTGCTGAGGTGTAGATGTAGATGTAGATGTAGATGTACGCGTTATGATCCATGTCTCCCTTGGCGAGTCAGGCTAGGGAAGCGAGCCGGGTCTGTCAACCACACTCCCCGCAGCCCAACAGCCCTTTCCGCTCTGGGCTCGTCCGACCGTGGTGCCGTCATCAGGTTCAGCATTCCTGGAGCCGGCGCTTCGGGCGACCGCCGGTGGCGGAAAAAGGAGGGGCCGTGATCTCCGACGATCTGTTCTTCATGCCAGCTACAGAGCTTGCCTTGCACATTCGGCGGCGCGATCTCTCGCCAGTAGAAGTCGTTGACGCATTCTTAGCTCGGATAGACCACCGCAATTCCGACCTTAATGCATTCGTCGTCGTCCTGCACGACTCGGCTCGACAGGCAGCTCGGGAAGCCGAACAGACGCTGACATCGGGGAGAGACCTGGGTCCGCTGCATGGCGTGCCCGTAGCAATCAAGGATCTCGACTCCAAGGCGGGCGTGGGGACGACCTTCGGCTCAAGAGTCTTCGCCAGGTTCGTGGCCACGCACACGTCGAACTTTGTGGAGCGCCTGGAACGCGCCGGTGGGATTGTTATGGGAAAGACCAACACGCCGGAGTTCGGGCACAAGGGGACCACGGACAACCATCTGTTTGGCCCAACTAGCACCCCGTTTGCCATTGGCAAGAATGCGGGCGGATCATCTGGCGGCAGCGCGGCAGCAGTGGCCGACGGGCTTGTCCCGATCGCTCAGGGTACTGATGGAGGTGGTTCGCTCCGTATCCCCGCGGCCTTTTGCGGCGTCTACGGCTTCAAGTCCTCCTACGGACGGGTGCCCTTCGTCGCCCGTCCAGAGGCTTTCGAGACACAGAGCCCCTTCATCCATGCGGGCCCCCTCACGCGAACCGTCGCGGATGCTGCCCTGGCGCTCAGCGTCATGGCAGGTCCCGACGCACGAGACCCGCTGTGCCTGCCCGCCGACGAGGCTGATTATCAGGCCGCCACCCGTCGCTCGATTCACGGTCTGAAGGTAGCTTATAGCCCCAATCTGGACGTGTTTCCTGTAGATGCGCGCGTCACGAGTGTTGTAGCAGAGGCGGTGGGCGCGTTCGCGGACGCCGGGGCATCGGTCGAGGAAGTCCGAGTCGGTCTGACGCATTCGCAAGGTGACCTGTCCGCGCTGTGGCTGCGCCAGGCCGGTGCGCTCTATTTGGGCCTTGTCGAAGGGTACCGCCAGGAGGGTATTGACCTCCTCGGCGACCACCGTGGTCAACTGACTCCTCAGTTCGCCTCGCTGCTCGAGTCCGTCCATGGCATGACAGTGCTGCAGTACAAGCGCGACCAGATGGTGCGATCCCAGATCTTCGACACGGTCCAGGCGCTCTTCGAGCGGTACGATCTGCTCGTCTCGCCAACGCTCGCGGTCCTCCCCGTGGATAACGCCGCAGATGGCAACACGACGGGACCCAGCCACGTCAACGGAGAACCTGTCGATCCTTTCCTCGGCTGGTGCCTAACGTACCCCTTCAATTTCACCGGTCATCCCGCTGCGTCCCTTCCGGCGGGACTGACGAAGGAGGGATTGCCCGTTGGCCTGCAGTTGGTCGCGCCGCGCTTTGCCGATGATGGACTACTGGCTGCCAGCGCCGCCTTCGAACGGGCGCGGCCGTGGCAGCACATGTACCCGCCTCGTTGAGTGCTGGCAAACGACCGCGCAGCCTGGTCGCCAGATGCTCCGTGGTCATGACCGCGCTCAGGCCCATACTTGGACCCGTGTGCGTGCCGTGGTGGCGGACTCCGACACGGCACCGGCAACCGCAGTGGGTCCAACTCTGGACGAGTCCGGGCTGTCAGCTAATAGCCACGATCAGAGGCATCGCATTGTCCTGCCCGACGCCCCACCGGGGCCGGCCACAATACGAGCAAGTTTCGTCTGATGATCCCGACCGCCGTCCCGAACAATGAGCGCGGTGCGTCCGTCTCCACAAATACCTCCACCCATCGCTCCCGTGGCTGCTCAGCGGCCCAGATCAGGGCGTAATCCATCACCTGCGCTCACGGCGGAAACGAACAGCCATTCTCCCGTGTGACGGCCGGCGTCTCACTGCAGTTGCGCTGACTGACTGTGGCCGCGACCCGCTGAGCGGACCGCTACACCCTCGGGGCTGCTGAGCGACGCTCTTCGCTACCCGGAGCCAGCAAACCCTGAGGGCACCCGCCGAGCTTCACCGCAGCGGTCGGAAGAAGGCGCGCACGTCCTCGGCCAATGCTTGCGGCTCTTCGAGCGCCGCGAAGTGGCCACCCGTGGGAGAGACGGTCCAGCGCTGGATATTGAAGGCCCGCTCAGCAAGTGAGCGCGGGGGGTGCAGGATATCGCGCGGGAAGGACTGGTACGCCGTCGGTACTTCGACGCGCCGCTCGCCCGGCAGCATCCAGCCGTCGTGCTGGCGAGCGTAGTACGGCCAGAACGAGCTGCCAATGGCGCCCGTGCACCAGTAGAGCATAATGTTGGTGAGCAGTTCGTCCTTCGAGAAGCGGCGCTCGACCTGCCCGTCACAGTCACTCCAGGTGCGGAACTTCTCCACGATCCAGGCTGCCAGACCGACCGGCGAATCAGTGAGAGCATAGGCCAACGTCTGCGGTTTGCTGCCCTGGATCGCCGAGTAGCCCGTCTCCTCCCGCAGCCAGTGGTCGAGCTCGGCCTGGTAGGCCGCCATCTCTACCTCCTCGCCAGCGGGCAGCGCGGATACTGGCTCACGGCGAAGCGGTAACAGGTTCAAGTGGATGCCCGTCAGGTGCCGCGGGTACGCCCAGCCGAGGTAGGCCGAGATGGACGCTCCCCAGTCACCACCCTGGGCGGCGAAGCGCTCGTAGCCTAGGACGTCGCGCATCAGCACGACGAAGGCATCGGCCATGGCCGGGATGCCAAAGCGCGGCTTACCAGGCTGGAACGACAGCCCGTAGCCGGGCAACGAGGGAGCGACGACCGTGAAGGCGTCGGCCGCCTCGCCGCCGAAGCGTGCGGGATCGGTCAACAGCGGGATGAGGGTATGGAACTCCCAGACCGAGCCTGGCCAGCCGTGGGAGAGCAACAGCGGCAGCGGGCGCGGCCCGCGCCCGGGCTCGTGGATGAAGGAGAGTGAACAGGACTGGGGGAGGCTACCGGGCGGCGGCTGAAGGGGCCATGATGGCGGGATGCTTGAGCCTCCTGCGTCCTCGGTGCCCGTCGTCTGCCAGCTGCGCATCACCTTGCGGCACATCA
>JAABUQ010009065.1_pt1 | contig 13642 bp, 18 predicted proteins | sample 5560001 | NCBI WGS metagenome assembly JAABUQ01 (sample SAMN10711888, study PRJNA513371) | rock metagenome | isolation source: Antarctica rocks | place: Antarctica: Victoria Land, Finger Mt nord | collected 2015-12-18
CTGCCGTATGAGGGGACGCTCAGCGAGTTGGTTGACGTCATAAACAACGACCTGGCCGCTTGGGCCGCCCCCTGGCCCTCGCCATCCTTATAGGGCCTCGGATTTTCGGAATTCAGTACTAAGCTTCGTTGGGTTCTCGGGCATGACGCTGCTCCAGGTGGATGTTACCGTGCACCAATGGACGACTCCGCTGACGATTGGAAGCATCGGGTTCATGCTGCTCGCGATCTATCTGGTATCGCGCACGGATCACCGCAGCCTGCGCGCTCCCGCCGCGTGCGTAAACGAGCTCGCTACGCAAGAGGCAAAGGCGTGCAGCGTGAGAAAACATGACAGCGGACGGCTGGCTCGTTCGGACATCGAGCATTCCTTCCAAGCAGTGGCTGCATCGTGCGGGCGGTCGATGAGCGGCTTTGCGCGAGTCCTGGTGGTGCTCGATCGGCCGCTACGCGCCGGGGCATTCGATTCACGCTCAATCACGGTTCGTGGACATCCGTCCGTACAGCCAGCTTACCTGAGCATCGGTGACGAGGAGGCGCGCGAGATGATGTGCGCGGTCATCGACTGAGCCTGGCCCGCATCGCCCTACGCGAGCGTGCAACAGCTGACAAGTACGGCGGATCTCGACTGACCTCGGCATCCTGATCCTGCTGGCGCTGGCGAGGCTGGCGCTCTGGGTGGCAGTCGTTGCGCGCAAGTCGTCGGGGCGCTGACGGCCGCCAGCGCCCCGATTTCGCTGATACAAGGAGCGGTGTTCCAGTACGTCTCGTTTGACTATCTCTGGTGGGTGCTGATTGCGTATTGCAGTCTCCGCCTGCTGAACTCGGGCAATCCGCGTTGGTGGCTCGCAATCGGCGTGGCTGCAGGCCTCGGGCTGCTGAGGAGGTACACCATCGCCTTCTTCCTGGCAGGCCTGACCGGGGGTGTGCTGCTCACCCCGGCGAGGCGGTGGCTCAAGAGTCCTTGGCTGTGGGGCGGTGCAGCGCTCGCTGCCCTCATCTGGCTACCGAACCTGCTGTGGCAGGTACAACACGGCTTCATCTCGCTGGAGTTCTTGCGTGCGATCCATGCCCGCGACATTGCGCTCGGCCGTACCCAGCCAGGGCTACCTGCCCGAGCAATTATTCGTCACCGCGAACCCGCTGACCGTCCCGCTCTGGGTGACCGAAGTATGGTTCTATCTGCTCGCACCGTCAGGACGGACGTACCGGTACGGTCGTGCGGAACAGGGTGGCCAGATCGGGGTCACGTGGAGACTCGGCAATGACCACCCGAAGCAGCGCCACGTGTCTGCTTGGAACATCGCGCCGAGGATCTGATCGGCGAGGCGCCGGAGCGATCCGCCGAGCGCGGCCGCCGGTCGGGCACACGTGCGCGTAGTAGTTATGGCCGAACACGGAAAAAGGTGCGCTCGCGCCACCAGTAGTGGCTAGCGAGGAACCCGTGCGCGTTCCGTGATCTGGCGCAGAACACGCCGTGTCGTCTGCACGTCGCCAGGGGCTATCTCGGCCAGGAGTTCGCGCTCGGTTTCGTAGACGGCTGTGCGAATTCGCTCGTACAGCTCGCGACCGGCCGGCGTGAGCGCAACCTGCGTGGCGCGGCGGTCGCTCGGATCCCGACTGCGCGCAACGAGCCCGCTGGCTTCCAACTGATCGAGGCGACGGACCATGGTTGGACCTTCGACGTCAACCATCCGAGCCACGTCGCGTTGGATGAGCGTACCACGCACCGCCAGCGCGACTAGGGTTACCCACGTGGCGAACGTGACGCCTTGCTGGGCGAGCCGAGCGTCGAGCAGCGCGCGGGTGGAACGCGCGGCCAGGTTGACGTCGAAGCCGAGGCTGTCGAAGGGCAACGCGTCGGGGAGTTCAGGCATGCAGGGTTTCTTGACGCCTAAGGGATATAGATAGCATACTACTTAGTAGTGCACTACCAGTAAGGCGGCTACATCCAGTCTACCGTTCGAGGAGTTTTCCATTGATGACCTCCGCAACCAGTACTTCGAATCGCGCCGTCGTTGGCCGCGTCCTCGACGAGGTGCTTAACCACTGGCATCCGGACGTCTTCGACGAGTTGGCCGCGGCTAGACACTCGAATCATCCAATCAATCGGCTTTGGCCGACGGAGATCGCAGACATGGACCTGAGAACGAAAGGTAGTGCGCACACGATTGATACGCAGAAACGCGCGTGCAAGTCATGGCGGATGGCCAGTCCTCGGACCCTCGAAAGGACAAATCCGTGATCCTGGTTACCGGCGCCACGGGAAAAGTCGGGCGCGAGCTAACGCGTCTCTTGCTGGAGAACGGCAAAGAAGTAGTGGCCGTCACCCGCAATCCAGCCACTGCCGCCCTCCCTAGCGGCGCCATGGTGGTGAGCGGCGATCCCTCCCAGCCGAAGACGCTGACGTCAGCGCTGCGCGACGTCGAAGCCATTTTTCTCAACCCGGCCACGGTCCGAGATGCCACTGCCGGCCTGCTCTCACTGGCCGCGAGACATGGCGTGCGGCGGGTCGTGATGCTGTCGGCATTGACCCTGGAATACGGCCTCGGGCACCGTCGTTTCGCCGACGGTTTCAAAGCAGTCGAGGACACCGTCAGAGCCTCGGGCCTGCAGTGGACCTTGCTGCGGTGCGCCGATTTCGATGCCAACTGTCTTATCTGGGCGCCGCAGATCCGCTCGAGCGATGTCGTCCGTGGCGCGTACGGCGATGCGACGACCTCGCCGATCCATGAACGGGACATTGCCGCGGTTGGCGCACTGGCGCTGGTTGACTCGCAACACGCCGGACACGCGTACGTGCTCACCGGCCCCGAGTCGCTCACCCAACTCGACAGGGTTCGCTTCATCGGCGAGGCGATCGGGAAACAGCTGTCCTGGGAGGAACTATCCGCGGAGCAGGTGCGCCAGGCCATGCTCGCCCAGGGGCTCCCCGAGGACGTCCCAGACAGGCTGTTCGGCTATCTGGCCGATTGCGTTCAGCACCCCGGACCGTCCACAGCCATGGTGGCTGGGATTCTGGGCCGCCCGGCGCTCACCTTCGCCGAATGGGCCGCCGATCACGCCGCAGCCTTCCGTAACTGACAGGAAAGCCATCGTGACCGTTTCTCAGCAGAGCCCATCGATCGCACCTGCCTTTCCGTACTCCAAGCGGCGGCTGCCGGTTCTTGGCAGCAACATGGCCTACGTAGAGGTGGGCGAAGGCGACCCGATCGTGCTGCTTCACGGCAATCCCACGTCGTCCTACCTGTGGCGCAATGTTCTCCCGCACCTGCAGTCGCTCGGACGCTGCATCGCGCCCGATCTGATTGGCATGGGCGACTCTGACAAGCTGCCGATCAGTGGCCCGGGCTCGTATCGCTTTGGTGAGCACCGTCGCTATCTCGACGCGCTGTTGGAACAACTCGATGTGCGCGAGCGGGTGACCCTCGTCGTTCATGACTGGGGGTCGGCGCTCGGCTTCGACTGGGCGAACCGGCACCGCGCCGCGATGCGCGGCATCGCGTACATGGAGGCGATCGTGCGCCCACGCGTCTGGGATAACTGGCCGGAGCCCCAGCGGGGCGTGTTCCAGGCGCTCCGCACACCCGCCGGTGAGGCGATGGTGCTGGACCAGAATCTGTTTGTCGAGCAGATACTGCCCGGCGGCGTCCTCCGCCAACTGGGCGAGGCGGAGATGACCTGGTACCGGCGGCCGTTCCTGAGTCCTGGTGAAGGCCGGCGCCCGGTCCTGACCTGGCCGCGCCAACTCCCGGTGGAGGGCGAGCCTGCGGATGTGACCGAGATCGTCAGCAACTACGCGGACTGGCTAAGCCAGACTAGCGTGCCCAAGTTGTTTGTGGACGGTGAACCCGGCGCCGCGCTGACGGGGTCGCTCCGCGACTTCTGTCGAAGCTGGCCCGCGCAGCGTGAGGCGACAGTGCGGGGACTCCACTTCCTGCAGGAGGACTCGCCGCACGAGATCGGTCGGGCGATCGCCGATTGGCTGACCGCGATCCGTGGGGATCGCGCAGCTTGAACCGGCAAGTGGTCTGCGGTACACGACCATTCACACTTTCCCGAAGGGACGATGACCATGTCTATTGCTACCAGCTCAACTCCACACATTAATCCTGCGTTGCGCATCGGAACTCGGCTGTTCAATCCGCTGATGATGTTGCTCGCCGGGACCCGCTGGCTGCCGGCCTACGGCGTCATGAAGCACTATGGCCGCCGCTCGGGCAAGACCTATCGCACGCCGGTGGTCGTCCAACCGACCAACGATGGTTTCATCGTGCCGATGCCGTGGGGCGAGCGCACCGATTGGTGTCGCAACGTGCGTGCGGCAGGCCAATGCGTGATCCGCTGGAGGGGCCTCGACTACGCGTTGGTGAAGCCGGAGGTTATCGACACGGCCGCCGTCAAACCTGGCTTTGGTGTCGCGGAGCGGGCATTCATAAACCTCCTCGGGATCGACCACTGTTTGCAACTGGGCCACCGGTAGTTTCCCACTCCGAGCGGCGATCCACGAGAGAAAGGCCACACGCCGAAATGAATCAGGTCGAGCTCTCCGCGAGGACAATCGAGTACGAAGACACTGGCGGCGCGGGGCCGGTGGTGGTGCTCTTGCACGGATTATTGATGGACGGCGCGCTGTGGCGCCACGTCGTCGCGGATCTGCGCCACGACTTCCGGTGCGTGCTCCCCACGCTGCCGCTCGGCGCGCATCGTCGACCGATGCATGCGGACGCCGATCTCTCGCTGCGCGGCATGGGGCGGATCGTCGCCGAGTTCCTCGAACGCCTGGATCTGGTGGACGTCACCCTGTGCTTCAACGACTGGTCCGGCGCCCAGGTGATGATCGCCGACCGCGAGATGGATCGGATCGGATCACTTGTGCTCGTGTCGTGCGAAGCCTTTGACAATTACCCGCCGGGGCTGCCCGGCCGGATGGCCGCACTGTCCGCCCGGGTTCCAGGCGGCATCAGCGTGTTGCGGCAGACGCTCCTGGTCCCACGGTCTTCGGCGCGATGTCGAAGCGCCAGGTCCCAGATGCCGTCATGCGCGCGTGGCTGCAGCCGCTCACCAACCCCAAGATCCTGCTCCAGCTGAAGAGCACGCGCGCACAACGACCGCGGGTCGAAGGCGACCCGAAGAGCGATACGCGCGCCGCGGCGGCGTACATGGTCGGCGTGCTGTGGGCCGCCGCCAGCCAGGGGCTGACGGTCAAAGAGCTGCGGGCGGCGATCGGCCTGTCCAGGGAACGGCTCGAGGACGCCTACGAGTTCATGCTGGCGAACCCGCCACTCGGGCTGGCCGTCCAGCGGCACACGGTGACGAGCTGCGGCTGGTCACCGCGCCCGAGGTCTCGTCGTCGGTCGAGCGCCACCTGGAACACCCGCGACCGGCGGGTCTCTCGAGGGCAGCGCTCGAAGTGCTGACCGTCATCGGCTACCGTCAGCCCATCGCCCGTCGGGGATCGAGCTCATCCGTGGTTCAGCCAGCGACAGTGCCCTGGAAACCCTACTGCAGCGTGGGCTGGTGGTGCATAACGACCATCACCTGCTGGTGACCACTCGAGCATTTCTCGAACTGATGGGCTTTAGAGATTTGGCCGACCTGCCGCCCCTCAGCGTAGACGATCCCGAAGAGAATGGAGACAACATCGTTGGTGTGATCAGCGCGTCGGCATCGACGAGATCGGGACTCAGGTACGATGTGCCGTCCTCGGGAGCATGACGCCTCGAATGTCGCGATGGCCGAACTGGAGAAGATGGCAATGGCTGGCCGCCCCGCTCATCACGCTGAGCTTGCAATCGCCTACGCCCGCGTTGGAAGCGCCGGTGCTCGGCGAGGGTTGGCTGGCCGGGCCTGGAGCGGTTGGGGGTAACACCTATTCGGGCGTGATCGACGCACCTGGCATAGATGTCCGGATGACGGTCGCAGGGGTGGTCCAGATCGCGGGCTGGTTCGTGGATCGAACTGCCGACGGTTGGGCCGGCGCGGACGACATCGAGATCTACCTGGGGACGATGGGCAATGGCGGCACATTGCTGACGCACGCCTTCTTCGCGCGCGACCGACCAGACGTCGCGGCGAGCTTTGGTCGGCCAGACTGGGCTGCGTCGGGCGGGTCGGCGAGCGTGCCAACCTCGGCGCGGGTGCCCGGCAACAACCCTGTGTCCGTGTACGCGCACTCACCCGCCAAGGGCGGGTGGTACCGGCAGCAGACCTTGTATGTGAGCGCGAACGCCACCATGCGGGCGGCACCGCCGGCGGTAGGCTTCGACATCTCCTACCCGCAGTGCGGCGGGCCCGAGCCCACGCCGCCGGCCTTCGCCGTGGTCGGCATCTATGGTGGTCGTGCATTCACCAGTAATGCGTGCGTGGCGCGTCAGTATGTCTGGGCGTTGACCGCAACTTCAGCGGTGCAGCCGCGCGTTGCGTTCTATATGAATACGGGCAACCCGGGCCCGGAAGCATCTCGCCGCTGGCCGCCAGCCGGTACGAGCACCCCTCAGCCGTGCGATGGATCCTGGACCGGCGCCTGCGCCTAGGACTACGGCTGGCTTGCTGCCCAGGATGCCTACACACGCGCCCGTAGCGTGGCCGGTGATGGGGCCGCCGTGTCGCCGTGGTGGTGGACGTCGAGGCGGCCAACAGTTGGTCTATCGAGATCACCACCAATGCCGCTGATCTGCAGGGCTCGGTCGACTACCTGCGGTCGGTCAACGTGGGCAGCATCGGTATCTATGCCCTGGCGGTCGATTGGGAAAACATCGTTGGTGCCCCATCGCCCAACACGCCGCAGAACGCGCCCTTCTCGCCGCTCCCAAACTGGCGCCCAGGTGCGCGAAACGGCGCCGACGCCTTCAATTGGTGTACCCGCACGGTCACCGGTGGACGGGTCGCATACGTCCAGTACCCCGCCAATGGGTTCGATGCGAACCTGGCTTGCCCCTGAGCGGCATACGCTGGCGCTCCATAGGCAACCAAGAGTTCGCGATATGATCACACGAGAGCTCATCCATGGCGATTGAACAGAGGCGCCTGACGCCGGAGGAGTTTCTGGCGCTGCCCGAGGAGGAGCCGGCCCTCGAGCTCGAGTCCGACGGGACGGTGACGCAGAAGGTGTCTCCTAAGGGGAAGCACAGCAGCCTGCAACGAGGCCTACTCAAGTTGTTCGAGGCTTTCGGAGGGCCACGACGCGTCGCGCTGGCGTTACCTGAGCTCAGGATTGTCTTTGGCGGAGCTGCGTATGTGCCCGACGTTTCCGTCTACCGCTGGGAGCGCATCGCGTGGTCGAGTGACGGTGAAGTTCCAGACGATTTTACTGAGCCACCTGACATCGCAATCGAGATTGTTTCGCCAGGCCAGAATGTCACACGGCTGGTGCGCCGCTGCATCTGGTATGTTGAGCATGGCGTCACGCTGGCGCTGTTGATTGATCCGACCGACAGGTCGGTGCTGCGCTTCGGCCGAGCCTCCACGCCCCGCGCCTTGCACGACCAGGATCGGATCGATCTCTCGGAGCTTCTGCCAGACTTCCAGGCAACAGTCGAGCAACTTTTCGACGCACTCAAAGGCTAGGCCAACGGACAGCGGTTTTGCGACGGAGCTCCGGCGTCTTTACGACCCAGGAACGTGAACGGTCGTTGGCGAAAGGCCTGGTACTCAGGAAAATCGGTACGGCAGGACGTCCTCAATCCGGACGGCTGGCGGTTTAAGATGCTGGTCGGTCTCGAGTTCAACCTCGGTGCCGAAGTGAGCAGCCCCCTCCTCGCGAGAATACCGAACACTGTCCTTCGTCCCAGTAGGGTTTCCGATAGACATCCCACAACCGTAAGTTGTCAAGCGGAGAGTTGCTGAGGGGACTGCCAGGCCAGATCCTCGCTGTACAGCCGCCGATTGGCGAGACAGCCGTGGAGGATGCCAACAAGACGGTTAGCCAGGGCGCGTAGGGCTTGGTTGTGCGTCTGTCCGCGGGCGCGGTGGGCGTCGTAGTAGTTCCGTGCGCCTGGAGACCCTCGCAGCGAGGCGTATGCCCAGCGGAAGCAGGCGTTGACGAGGTGGCGGTTGCGAGCGACACGGGCGAGCACGGTGTGGCGTGTGCCTGAGGCGCGCGTGATCGGAGCTGTACCTGCATAGGCTTTGCGGGCCTTCGCGTCGGCGTAGCGGGCTGGATCGTCCCCGAACTCGGCGAGGGTTCGGGCGCCAAGCACCGGGCCCAGGCCCGGCACGCTCTCGACGATGTCTACGCCGGCATGCCGCTTGAAGCTGCTGGTGAGCTCAGTTTCCAGATCGGTGACGTGCGTGTTCAGTTCACCGATGATGTGCACGAGGGTATTTACGACGACGCTGTAGGCGTTGGTCACTGCCGCTGCTGCCTCGAGCTGCGGCGCTCGGAGTGCTGTTTGGATCTCAACGGCGCGAGCCGTGACTCGACGCTGGCGCCCACCACTCCGTAAGAGCCGCTCGAGCGTACTCAAGCGCAGCCTTCGCCCGGCAGCGGGCGTTGAGGCATGTCCTAGAACGGCGATAGCATCTCCGGTGTCTAGGTCGGTGCCGAAGGCGAGCAGGGCGCCAGGATAGAACTCGCGTAGCGCACTGCGAAGTCCGTTCTGTTCGAGGCGTACGACGCCGACCTCGAGGGTGAGGCTGGCGCGGTCAGGCTGCGTCAGGTCCTGGCTGATCTGGTGCGGGTGCGCCCGCCCGCGGGCAAAGACGCGACTCGCTTCCGTCAGCAGGGTGGCTCCGTGCGCGACTGGCTTGAGCAGGCACGAGAGTGAACAAAGGTGGGGGAGGTCACGCGGCCAACTTTTGCCGGTCAAATGATCCGGAGGGAGCGACGAAGCCGGGATACCAGCGCTGGAAGGCACCGCCCAGGTCCTCGTTGAGCACGCTGGTACGCACCTGAAGCAGGAGGTGAGCACTCTTCGGTGCCCAGCGCATCTGTTGCTTCTTGACCATGCGCTTGCTGACCACCTGGTTGACCGTCGACTCGACGAACGCGCTCGAGATGGTCTCGCCGTTTCGGTAGCACTCGCCGTAGTTCGGGATCCACGTGCCGTTGGCGCGGATGTAGCCGTCGAACTCGGTCACCGCTTTCAGCAGCTTGCGTTGGTCAAGCCCGGCGCCGTCGATGTCCAGCTCGAACTCGAGGTCGTCGACGGTCTGCAGAGCGCGGAAGACGTTGCCGTGCCACAGGTACCACTTCAGTCGCTCTAACTCATCGAGCACCTCCTTCACCACGGTGGGGTTGTCGTGGGAGCGCAGACCTTTGGCGAGCTGGTTCATGACGGTGATGCGCATCGTGATATGGAACCAATCGAGATACTGTTCGGCCTGGGGATTCAAATATGAGGGGAGCTCACGCACGTCGTCCCCGCCGTCGGTGAAGAACGTCACCTGCTGGTTCATCTGCATCCCCTGGGACCTGAGGACCTCGAACAAGCGCCGCTTGGGTTTGGCGTCGTACGTCTGGACGAAACCGAAGCTCTTGGACGGTCCCTCGGCTGGCATGCTCTTGCCAGCGATGACTTCGAACCAACCATCGCGTCGGGAGCGCTGTTGGCTGGAGTGGACGTACCCACCATCCAGGCCAACCGTCAGTGGTAGGTCGGGTCGCGGTAACTCGTCCCAGTCGAGCTGACAACCCTCCGCGAACATGGGCTGCTCGGGACCGAGCTCGCTCTCCAGACGTTCACCCGTAGCCAGAGCGTGGAGCCGCACCGCTGAGGCGTAGAGCGGGCGACCGAGCGGCAGCGTCTCTGCCAGCCACTGTGCACTCAGTCCGTAGGACACCAGCCCGGCGAACTTGCTTTCCAGAAACAACAGCTCGGGGGTTGTCCGCTCCGGCAGCGCCGCGGCCAATGGGCAGAACGTGCGTGTTGGCTGAGGCTGGCACGTGCAGTGGAGCCAGCGCGGACTGGCCAACCGCGCCGTGCCAAACAACGTGCGCACGACGATCATCTTCATGTCTTTATGGGCGCGCTGTCGTGTGCACTCAGGACAGTCCACCTGCTGCCTCAGGCAGGTCCGCACCTGCTCGTCGATGAGCACTTGCTGGACACGCTGCAGCAAATCTTTGGCTTCAGCCAGGTGCAGCCCGAGCGTGTCGACGGATAAGTCGCCACGTTCGATCTGCCCCACCTCGTGCACGACTGGCGCGTGTTCATCACCGTCGTCATCAGGCTCGATGACCACCTGCACTCTGAGCTTCATGCCGCGACCCGCACTGCCGTCAGTTCGAGCTGCGCGAGTTGGCGATTGACCGCGCGGCGGTCGAAGTGATCGATCCGCAGCCACCGCAGCATGTTCACCAGCTCATCGTAGTGATCCTCGGGATCGTCGCCACGCGCATCATCGTCACCAGCATCCTCGTGGCTGTTGGCGACCAGGGGTGCCAACAGCTCCAGCATTGGGTCGGCGATGCTCACGATCGAGTAGTGCTGCTTCAGCTCCAGGAACGCCCATGGCCCGCCGCAGTCTTCGGGCGGTGCAGCGCGTCGGCCGCCGATGCACACCGGGGAGTGGCGTCGTGACTCGATCGGCAGGATCTGCTCGACGCGGACATCGTGCTGCCAGCCGTCAATGAAGTCGTATTCGTACGAGAAGCGCTCTCGGACACGCAGACCGACAGCGGCCAGGTGCACCCGGCGCGGATCGGTCAAGCCGTCCGTGCCGTACACCCGCCCGTGGATAACGAAGCGATGCAGATGCTCGCCGCTCCAACCGAAGGCTGTCTGCAGCGTGGCGTGAAAGTCGGCGATGGTGCTGTCACCGCGGATGAGCAGGCGCCGCCAGATCAGCGGACTGATGCCGCGCAGGACGACGCGGAGCTGGTAGACGACGGGAGCTTGCGACGAAGGCGAGTCAGGCATCTCGCCATCATGATCTCCCCCGACCCAGCAGGGACCGCCCTCCCCCAGTTTTGTTCACTCTCCACTTTGCGCAGTTGCTCTGGCCGCATACCGAACACGCGCTCATCCAGTGGAGTCAACACCCGCTCGCCGTGCCGATCGAAGAAGCGCAGACAGAATGTCGCCCACGGCCCGGCGCGCGCAGTAAGTCCAGTTCGACGGTGCTGACGACCAGAAAGTCGTCCACCCTGCAGCGGCGGCACCGACGAATCCGGGCGGAGGGAGCGGCTACTCGTGAAACTCCGCGTCCCACGCATCGTGGTGCGCATCGATGAACGAGGGAATCAATACGTCGCCCGTCCACCAGAAATGTCGAAGACTCCGCCGGTGCTGAAAGAACACTCTTCAGAGGCCAGCCATGCAACCAGCGCGGCGACCTCTTCGGGCCGTCCAGTACGGCCCATCGGAATTTTGGCGGTCATATAGCCCACTGCCTCGTCGCTGAGCTGGGTCAGGATGTCGGTGGCGATGACCGCCGGCGTCACGCAGTTCACCAGGATGCCGCGCGTAGCGACCTCTTTGGCCAGCGCCTTGGTAAAGCCGATGACGCCGGCCTTGGCAGTCGAATAGGCGGACATGTTGGGGTTGCCCTCCTTGCCCGAGATCGACGCGATGTTGACGATCCGTCCGCCGCCGCGTTCTAGCATGTGCGGCAGCACCGCCTTGCTGCAGTAAAAGACGCCGTCCAGGTCGATCGTCAAGATACGACGCCACTCGTCTTCTGGATACTCGGCAACCGGCACCGAGAGACCTGCGATGCCAGCGTTGTTCACCAGCACGTCGAGCTGCTCTTCGCGCGCCAGGATGGCCTGCACGGCCCAGCGCGAGCTCGCCGGGTCCGACACGTCCAGGCGCACGGGGAAGGCGCCTCCGCCCGCGTCGCAGATCGTGCGCGCCTGTTCCACCGCGGCCGCTTCGTCCACGTCTGCGACCGCCACACAGTCTCCATCTCGGGCAAGTCGCGACGCTATCGCAGCTCCGATTCCACGTCCGGCGCCCGTCACCAGGCTCACGCGCTTCGCGCGGCTCATCCGTCCTCCCCGTGGGTGGTCAGGGCTGTGCCGATCATGCGCAACCTGCCGAAGCTAGGGCGAGACTGCGCTCACCGGGGATCGGAGCGTCCTGACGCAGCAGCCCGTCGGCCTTGAGGTCTTGCCAGAGCTGCGCCGGGATGGGATGGTTGAGCGCTTGCACGTTCAGATGCACGTGTTCGGGCCGCATCGGGCCTGGGATGACCGACGCAACGGCCGGGTGGCCAAGCGGAAACTGGAGTGCAGCTGCGGCCAGCGGCACGCCAAACCGGTTGCAGACCGCCTGAATGCGGGTGACCTTGTCGATCTGCTCAGGCGTGGGCTCCTGGTAGTTGTAGCGCGCGCCGGGCATTGGTCCGGTCGCGAGCAAGCCCGAATTGAAGACCGCCCCGATCACAATGCCGACGCCACGCTCGACACAGGCTGGCAGCTCAGCGTCCAGCGCGTCTTGCTCCATCAACGTGTAGCGTCCCGCCAGCAGAAAGAAGTTGACGTCGTCAAACAGGTCCAGGAACCGCGGGATCATACCGAGAGGATTGATGCCGACCCCAATGCCGCGAATCAAGCCAGCCGAACGCAACTCCTGAAGTGCCCGCCAGCCGCCCGTGACCAGCTGCGCTGCGAGCGCATCCCAGCGGGCCTGCGGCGCGTGATAGCCGAGGTCTAGATCGTGGACGATGGCGAGGTCGATGCGGGGGAGACCCAGCCGCTGCAAACTGTCCTCGTAGGCGCGCAGGATGCCGGTGTAGGTGTAGTCGAACTGCACCTCGAACGGCAGGCCACCTGGTGGAGTGCGCGCCGCGAGGGCAGTCAGATCGCGCGGCGCGCGCAGAATGCGGCCGACTTTGGTCGAAAGGACAAACTCGTGGCGCGGCCGCTGGCGGAGCATGCGTCCGACGCGTAGCTCGCTCTGACCTCGACCGTACCAGGGCGCGGTGTCGAAATAGCGAAGTCCGAGGTCCCAACTCGCCTCGAGCACCGCCTGCGCGTCGTCGTCTGCGCTCGGTCCGCCTGACATACCGCCGATTGGGGCGCCACCCACGCCGAGCTCCGTCACCTCCACACCAGTCCGCCCCAGCGGTCGACGGGCGATTGTTTGGCGCCCTGGCGCCTCTGTCACAGGCGATCCAGGCTCCCCAGCAGGAGACGCAGACGGCCCGGGTGCAGGTGAGACCGAGGAAGTGGCCGTAGGCGCTGTCATCTGGCAACCGGTGCGTAGCCAAGCCCGAGCTGGTCGCACACCTCGTCCAGCTCGCGGGCGGTGAGCGCGTCGAGCGTATCTGAAGGCGCTCGCACGCGCGCACTCCGAAACACGCCGCGCCGCCGCAGGAGCTCCTTGTGGATGGTGTGCCCCAGGCCGATACCGGTCGTCGCCATCCGCGCCAGCGGCACAATGTCGCGCGCGTGGATCGCCCGCGCGGTGCGCTCGTCGCCAGCTTGCCATGCATCCCAGATTTGAACGAACGCCCGGGGCTGCGTAGGCCAGGGCATCGTGCCAACGCCGCCGCGCCGCAGCTCCTCGATGAGATACGTACCGCCCGCACCGCCGAAGATGGTCATCAGCTGGCCGGCTTGAGCAACCGCCTGTTGCACCCTCAGTGCCTGCGGGGGGCTCTCGACCTTGGCGTAGCGGACGCGCTCGCTTTCTTCGGCGATCTGGAGGATGAGCCCGGCCGGCACGGGCGTGGTCTGGGTGTCCTGGATGAAGACC